>ERZ791632.339-NODE-339-length-13556-cov-42.0755_pt1 | contig 13556 bp, 12 predicted proteins | sample MGYA00510263_ERZ791632 | MGnify/ENA primary metagenome ERZ791632 (study PRJEB30046, sample SAMN00715181) | human gut metagenome | study: EMG produced TPA metagenomics assembly of the A metagenome-wide association study of gut microbiota in type 2... | reverse complement strand
GCACCATCAAGGTAAAGAAGCGTGCATCCTGCGAAATCTGCGGCGACCACCCTACTTCCCCCCTTATGCATTTTGCATCAATTTGATATATTAGAACACATAGAAATAGCGTTTAAGGTCACAATTTGTGACCTTAAACTATTGGTTTTCAACTGTTTTATTTTCTTTTCCTCTTATCACCTCCAATACCTAGACTACGGCACTATCCCTATATAAAGAACCATTTGATTTATTCTTTTCTCTTCACCCAAACCTTGTGGCTGCCGCTGCCCATCCAACCTATCGGCGAGGTTCGGTCGGCGGTGATTTCCTTCAGTTCCATAGAGGCGGAAGTGCGGCTCAGGTTGTTGATGGAGGCATAATCGCCTAGGGTGAGGACTCCGTTCTTCTCTATCACCTCCAGGGCACGGGCGATGCGCTCTTCCCTGGAATAGAGCTGCTTGCGAATCACCTTTACACCACCCATATCACGCTCCAGGTCACGATCGGTTTCTCGCTTCACCTCCCTGATTAATTCAGGAGACGCCTTGAAATTGATGTCCTTCACGCCCACCTTGCGATACGTCATCTTATCCTCAGCACTCTGCATTTCCGTAGGCTTATCGTCCTCGAAACCAAGGGAGAGGGAGAAGGTGCCGATGCCTTCCAGATTCACATTGTAGCCCATGGAGAGCATTTCTACCAGCATATCAGCCACATCCAGCAACACAGCCTCCGTGGTACTTTCCGAAATACCACGATGGTAGCCCTGCATCCTCTTGATGAACTCTTTTCTGGATAGTGTCCGATTGGTCACCATCTTGGGATAAACTCTGCGCTTGCCTTCATCACGCATATCTGTCAACTCCTGCAACTTGTACTTAGCCATATCTGTTTCCTTTCTTATTAAGATTGTTAACACTCCTTATTGCAGCAGCTTTTACATCCTACAGTATTTATGATCATACCTAAGGAGAAAAGTCCACAACCCTAGGAAGAAAAGTATTTAATCCTAGGAGAAATCTCCGTTCACCGACGTTGAATGTCCGTTCAGCGTCGGCGAACGGCGGTTCAACGTCGCTGAATGTCGGTTCAACGTCGGTGAACGAAACTTTCTACCTGGCAAAGATACAACTTTATCCTATATTAACCAAGACTTTTCCTGAATATCTTCACTTTTCCATTCAATATTCTTCGTTTTTTGACCTTATTTCTTTGCGTATCCCAAATAATAGTGTTAACTTTGTAGTCAGATTGCAAACCAAAGGTCAAAGGATTGCAAGCCAAAGGCCAATGGATTGCAAGCCAAAGACAAAGCAAAAGACTAAGATTAGACATTCTTATGAGTATGAAGATAATAGCAACCAGCGACTGGCACCTGGGCAACCTGTTTCACGGCAACGACCGTCTGCCGGAACACAAGCATTTCCTGAAATGGCTCCTGGAACAAATCGCTGAACAAAAACCCGATGCTCTCCTCATCGCAGGAGACATCTTTGATAACGGAAATCCATCGGCAGCGGCACAGACCGTTTATTACGAGTTTCTTGCCGATGCTACCCAACTGTGCCCTAACATGCAGGTCATCATTACCGCCGGCAACCACGATTCAGCCAGCCGACTGGAGGCTCCTCGTCCGCTGCTCACCCGATACCACGTGGAAATAAGAGGAAACGTAAGGAAAATCTGGCAGCAGGGAGAAAACGTAAGAAAAATCTGGCAGCAGGGAGAAAACGTAAGAAAAATCTGGCAGCAGGGAGAAAGCGAGGACGATGATAAAACTGGCGGACATTGGATCTATTCCTTCGATGACCTCATCATCCCCGTAACCAACGAGGCAGGAGAAGAAGTCATCATCCTCGCCGTACCTTTCCTTAGAAGCGATGTGGTGCAGAACGCCAGCTACTCGCAGGGAGTCAACGACTTTCTGAGAGAACTGACGGCTGAGGCTCGAAAGAAATACCCGGGCAGGAAGTGCATCATGATGGCACACATGTACGCCAAGGGTTCGGATATCGCCAAAAAGGATGCGAGCGAGAAAATCATCATCGGTGGACAGGAGGAAGTGGACCTGGAAGGATGGAACGACCATCCCGACTATATGACTTGCGGACACATCCACAAACGGCAACATATCTGGAACACCGACTGGGCAAGATATACGGGAAGTATCCTCCCGATGTCGTTTGCAGAGAAAGACTACACCCACGGAATCGACCTCATCACCATCGGATGTGACAAGGGAGAAAAGGAAGACTGCAAAGGTAAGAATAAGGAAGTAAAAGTAGATTTCCTGGAATACAAGCCTCAGCACTCCCTTCGCATTCTGCCCGAAGACGAGGAGGAACTGACCTTCAAGAAATGGCAGAAGCTCATCAATTCTGAACTCTCGGAAAGAACCGCTGGCGAACTGAGCGACCACTTCGACTACGTGATGCTGAAGGTGAAACAGGAAAAGCTATCCAGCGATGACATCAAGGAACTGGAGAAACTCGTCAACGAAAAGGATGCCGTGCTCTGCAAAATCCAGCGCATCATCCCGCAACTGGACCTCTCCACCATACAGGGTTCCCAGCACATCACCAGCATAGAAGACATCATCAACCGTCCTCCGCTCGATACGCTGAAGGAAGCCTTCGCCATCAGACACAACGCTCCGATGAACGAAAGACAGGAAAAAATGTTATCCGATTTATTAACAACATCATCATTATGAAATTCCTACAACTCGAAATACTCAACCTCGCTTCGCTTGACAAACAGGGAGGCGAGGTCATCAACTTTGAAGAAGGTGCCTTAGGCGAGAGCACCATCTTCAGCATCGTAGGTCCGACGGGCAGTGGCAAATCTACCCTACTCGACGCCATCTGCCTTGCCCTCTACAACCGCGCCCCTCGCTACCCCAGGAAGAAAGGCGACAAGAACCAGAACATCGAGATTTTCGGAGCCACAGATGCCAGCGAAAACAACCGACTGGCTCCTACCGACAGTAGAAACATCCTGACACGTGGCAAGAAGGAAGGCTACAGCAAACTCACCTTCCTTGCCAACAACGGCAACATCTACCGCGCAGAATGGCACGTCAGATTCCAAAGGGTACGCTACGAGAACGCCAAGACTGCGCTCTATAAAATCACGAGGAACGGCGAAGAGATAACGGAGGAAGCTGCCGACTGGAACGAGCTGCCGAACATCATCGGACTCGACTACGACCAGTTTCTCCGTACCGTACTCATCGCCCAAGGCTCGTTTGCCAACTTCCTGACGGCAAAGGAAAACGAGCGGTACGAACTCCTGGAAAAACTCATCGGATGCGAGGAAACTTATACGAACATCGCTACTGAAATCAAGAAGGCGAAAGACCAGGCTACGGATGCCTACAACCAGATGGCTGCATCGGTGGAAGCCGTAAAACAGAACCTGCTGAACGATGAAGAACTTGCCCAACTGCAGGAGGAAATCGCCCGCCTGGAAAAGGCAGAGAAGGAACTCGACAGCCAGTTGCAAGCCATTTCGAAAGACCTGCAATGGTTTGAGGAAAACGACAAGCAAATCAAACAAATCACTATCTGCCAGACAGATATGGAGCAAGCAACAAATGCCATCAAAGAGATGCAAGCCCAGATTCTCCGTCTGCAGTTGCACGATGAAGTACAGCCTGCCGTCAACCTGCTGCAGGAAGTAGAGCGACAGACGCAAAGCATCCACGAACAGGAAGGAATCATTCTGAAAGCGGAAGGAAACATCAAAAGTCAAGAGTCTGCCATCGATGAAAGCGAGAAAACTCTCGCCAGCCTGAAGGAAGCAGTAAGCAAGGCACAGGAACAGCTGGAAAAGGCGCTGCCGGTCATCGCTGAAGCAAGGGCACTGAAAACAAAAATGGAAGCGGCAATGCCGAATCTGAAAGAAAAGAAAGAGGCATTGGAGTTGGCACAGAAAGAGAATCTAACTGCCCAAAGAGATGTGGAGGAAAACGCCCGAAACATCCAAAAATGGGAAGCTGAAACAGAGAAAGCGAACCTTGCTCTCAAAACGACACAGGAAGAGATTGCCAAGCAGAAACAGGTTCTGCACGAAGCGACGCAAGCCGCAGAACAGGCTTGGGAGACGGAAAGAAATAAGACTGCCGGACAGAATATAGAGGAACTGCAGAACAGCAAGACCATAGCCGACAGAAAACTGCAAGATGTCCAGCGAGCCATCAAGGTTGTGGCTCATCTCGATGCTGCCACAGCAGAAAAGCAGAAGAATGAGGAGCGCATCCTGGTCTTGGGCAAGAGAAATGCAGAGATAGATGAGGCGCTGGGCAAGTTGACCATTGAGGCGCTGACCCAAGAGACCCAGACGCTGAGAAATGCCTACACCCTGATGGTAAGTGAAAAATGGGAGATTCATCGTGCCACCCTCACTGAAGGCAAGCCTTGTCCGCTCTGCGGCAGCACGACTCATCCTTATCATACCGACAACAAACAGTTTGAGGAAGCCACCACAGAACTCTCGCAACTTCTGAAAGCCAAGGAGGATCTGCTGAAACAGCATCAGATACAGGAGAAGGAACTTTCCGGCGAGAGAAAACAGAACGACGGCGAAGTACAGACGCTCCAGAAACAACAGAAAAAACTGTCGGGTGAAATCGCAACTTACGAAGAGGAATGGAAGGCGCTCATCGCTCAGTATCCAAAGATTCCAAAGGCAGAGGCAGAACTGAAATCGCTCTTGCCTATCTATGAGAACAAGGCGAAGGATGCGAGCAGCAAACTGAGCCTCTTTAACAAGATTCAGAAAGAGATAGAACGGCTGACCCAACTCAAGGATAAGGCTGTAAAGGATGAAGCTGCGTATGAAAGCAAGGCTTCAACTATACTGAATAAAGCTCAAGAAAACACTTCAACCTGCGTCACAAAACTGACTGAGCAGAAAGCACTTACCACCAACCTCATCTCACAGCAAAAGAGTAAGGAGGAGGCTTACGGGAAAGCCCTTCAGGCATGGAATAGCGCCAAGAAGGAAATGGAGGAATGGCAGGAGAAATACAAGCAGATTCTGAATGGAGAAGAACCTGATGCTGCTGAACAAAGATTGACAGCAGCTAAGGATGAGGCTACGAAAGCAGCAGATAACCAGAACGAGAATATCAACAAACTGAAGGCGGAACTCGCCAACAGTAAAGGTTCGCATCAAACTATGCTGTCTCAGAACAAGACGATGAAAGAGAATCTGCTGGCGAAGGAAAAGGAACTCGACCTTTGGATTGAGGAATATAACAAGCAGCTTGAAGAAAAGAGTATCGAAGGAAAAGACTCCGAAGAGGAAGGCATCGAGGAAAGAAGTATCGAACCAAGCCTTATCGACCGAAATACCATCCGGGAGATGCTTCACTCTGCCGAAGACTGGAATGCCATCCGTCGGGAAAAGGACGAAAAGGAGAAAGCCGTGGCTTCAACTACCACCCTTTACCAGAGCGCAGAAAAGGCGCATCAGCAGCACTTGGAACATCAGCCTGCCCAAACCCGTGATGCTCTCTTAGCCATTCAGCAGGAGTATCAGGAGAGAAGCCAGCGCAACGAACTGATTGCTGCCAAAGCCAGGATGCAGAACCATCAGGAAGCTATGAAGCTGTTGGGCGACAAGGCTGAGGCTCTGAAGCTCGTAACCCAGGAAAAGGACGACTGGACAGCCATTACGGATGCCATCGGAGCAGACGGAAGGACGCTTCGCAAGATAGCCCAATGCTATACGCTCAGTTTCCTGATTGCGCACGCCAACCAGGAAATCAGAAAGTTCAACAGCCGTTACGAACTGCAGCAGGTAAAGCATTCGCTGGGCATCCGAGTCATCGACCACGACCGTGCCGACGATATCCGAGACACCACCTCCCTATCAGGTGGCGAAACCTTCATCGTGAGTCTCGGTCTCGCCTTGGGCTTATCGGCGTTGTCCTCCCGCAACATCTCCTTCGAGAACCTGTTCATCGATGAAGGCTTCGGAACCCTCGACCCCGATACCCTAGCCACCGTCATCGACTCCCTCGCCATGCTGCAAAGTTCGCAAGGCAAGAAGGTGGGCGTCATCAGTCATACCGACACGATGAGCGAGCGCATCACCACCCAGATAAGGATTATCAAGAATGGCAACTCCGGCAGCAGCCATATCGAAATCTATCCTTAACCCATCGCAATTATACCTTCATAAAATTGTAATTACACCATTATATATAGGGTACACATACATTATCCATCCGTGAACAGGGCATCACCATCGATGTGGCTTACCGCTATTTCGCCACACCGAAACGCAAGTTTATCGTCACAAAACAAATATGCGTTCCTACGGATTCATCTATCCACAGGAACGCATATTCTTTATGATTATCATACGAGATTATCATTCTTTATACAATTCTATATCATCATACGATATTTAAACCTTATTTCCCTCTTTAGGGAAAACCACGGTTGGCAGGAAGGTCTTAGCCTCCTCAAAGTCCATCAGGGCATAAGCGATGATGATAACGGTATCTCCCACCTGCACCTTGCGGGCTGCAGCACCATTCAGGCAGATACAACCGCTGCCACGCTCACCCTTGATAATATAGGTCTCCAAGCGCTCACCATTGTTGTTGTCTACAATCTGAACCTTCTCGCCTGCAATCAGATTAGCAGCGTCCATCAAGTCCTCATCGATGGTGATGCTACCCATATAATTCAGGTTAGCCTCAGTTACTGTCACACAATGGAGCTTACTCTTCAATACTTCTATCTGCATTGTTCTGTTATTACTTGATCTGTTACGGATTAAACTTAATAAAGAATATCTATCGAGGAATTTATCCTTTATACTTGATATGGTCGATGAGCCGGATAGGAGTCTTACCGCAATAAACGGTGATGCAACCTACCACGTATGCACTATCCTCCCATGAAGACACATCCTGCAGGCTGTCGCCATCCACAATCTGGAAATACTCTACCTCCAGACCCTCTACAGCATTGATGTCGGCAACCACCTTATCGTGAGTTTCCTGTACGGTATGAGTCTTGGCATACTCCACACTCTCCTTCAGAGCCTTATAGATGTTTGGCGCAATGGCACGTTCATCAGGAGCCAACAAAGTATTACGGCTGCTCTTAGCCAAGCCATCCTCATCACGGATGATAGGACACTCCACAATCTGCACATCGCTGTTGATGTACTTCACGAGCTGCTTGATGACAGCAATCTGCTGCCAATCCTTCTCACCGAAATAAGCACGGGTTGGTCGAACGATATAGAAAAGACGGCTCACTACCTGACATACACCATTGAAATGACCCGGACGCTTGGCACCCTCCATCACGGTAGAAACAGGTGGAAACTCAAAGTGGCGTGTATCAGGTGTAGGATACATTTCCTTCACCGATGGTGCAAACACATAGTCTGCACCACAAGCCTCCAAGAGCTTGCAGTCAGCATCGAGGGTACGCGGATAGCGATCCAAGTCACCCTGATCATTAAACTGTGTAGGATTCAGGAACACAGAAACCACAGTCACGCCATTTTCCTTCACACTGCGCTTAACAAGAGAGGCGTGACCCTCATGCAGCGCACCCATAGTTGGCACAAGGCCGATTTCCTTTCCCTCCTTACGACACATGAAGAGTTCGTTCTGGAGGTCAACAATCTTATTGAATACTTTCATCGTCATAATCTGTTTTCGGGTGCAAAATAACAACTTTTTTCTCAAATGAGAAAGAAAAAACCTAAAAATATGCGAATTATTGCCGAAAATAATGAATTTCGGAGAAAAAATGCCCCTATTTGAAGTTTTTTTTGTACCTTTGCACGTAATTCGTAAGAATAAAATTTAAATTTTATGGCAAAAAAAGTATTATTTATCAATCAGGAGATCGACCCATACGTAGCCGAGTCTCACATGTCAATCATGGGACGCGAACTGCCTCAGAAGATGCAGGAAGCAGGTTTTGAGATCCGCACCTTCATGCCTAAGTGGGGCACCATCAACGAGCGTCGCGGACAATTGCACGAGGTCATTCGCCTGTCTGGTATGAACCTTATCATCGATGATACAGACCATCCGCTAATCATCAAGGTTGCATCTATACCAACAACACGACAGCAGATTTATTTCATCGATAATGACGACTATTTCAAGAGCCGCCAGATGGGTACCGATGAAAACGGAAAGGAATATGCCGACAACGGAGAAAGAGCTATCTTCTTTGCACGTGGCGTATTGGAAACCGTGAAGAAGCTCCGCTGGCAGCCTGACGTAATCGTCTGCCAGGGTTGGGCTAGCGCAGTAGTACCATTCTATGTAAAGACAGCCTACAGCGAAGAGCCTTCATTTGCAGAATCAAAGGTGATTACCGCTCTCTATACCAACGAACTCAAGGGCGAACTGGGTACCAACTTCAAACGTTGCGTTGCCTTCCGCGATGCAAAGTCTGAACTGCTTGACGGCTATCAGGACGACTTCAACTTCATTGAGCTCGGCAAACTCGCCATCGACTACAGCGACGGTGTAGTAGAAGGTGAAGAAGAAGCTAACCAGATTCTCTTTGATTATGCGAAGGAGAAAAATAAGCCTGTACTGGCTTATCCGGGAGAAGATATCCAGGAGCCATACGCAGACTTCATCAACAAGGTTTGTCCTGACGCTGAATAAGATTCCGACAACAGAGACACATACATACAAGGATAATGAAAATTTTAAGACTCTTAACAGTATTAGTAATAGCAGCGCTCACTTTCGCTGCATGTGATGACACCACCGAGGGAATCGGTGGTAGCATCACTAACGATATTGACAACATCAACATCTCTAGCGCAGTATTTCCTGTAGCTACAAAGTCTATGGTTTCAGGTGCCGTATTGAGCCGCAACAACAGCGGTCTCATCGGTAAGATGAAAGACCCGGAAACCGGCAACTATGTAAAGGGTGACTATATGACCCAGTTGGGCGTACTGCCTACTTTCTCTGTAGATACACTCGACTACATCAAGCAGGCAAACAAAGGTTCTATCGAAGCAGACTCATGCTACCTCCTGGTTTCATACAACGCCAGCTATGGTGATACCATCGCCCCAATGAAGGTGACAGCCTATGAGATGACAAAGCCGATGTCAGAAGATAAGGAGTATTACTCTGATTATGATGCCTTCAAGGAAGGCTGGGTAAGCGAAAGCAATCAGCATTGGAGCAGTAATTACAACTTGAGCAATACATCAGACGTCAAGAACTTCAAGATTTACTTGAATAAAAAGTACAAGAAAGATGGTAAGACATACAAGAACTATGGTTCTTACATCATGCAAACATACGCAGAACATCCTGAGTACTTCAAGACCAACTACAAGTTCCTGCACAACGTCTGTCCTGGCTTCTATATCAAGAATGTAGGCGGTACGGGTAACATGGCTAAGATCTGGAATACAGAGCTTATCTTCTACTGGACCCGCCACAAGACCATCAAGGCAAAGGACGGCGTTACAGACAGTACAGCTGTAGGCATCGGATACAACCGTTTCGATGGTACAGAAGAGGTATTGCAGCTCAACAAGATTGAGAACGATACCAAGAACATGGAGCTGTTGGCAAATCAGGAGAACTGTACTTATCTCAAGTCACCGGCAGGTATCTTCACCGAGGTTACCCTCCCTATCGAAGATATCATGAAGGGACATGAGAAGGATACGCTCAACACAGCTACCATCTCTTTCCCACGACTCAACAATGCAGACGAAGACAACCCATACAACTTTGCTACACCAAGCACCATCCTGATGGTTCAGAAAGACAGTTTGCAGTCGTTCTTCGAAAAGAGCAAGTTGGCAGATAGCCGTACTTCTTATACCACAAGCTACAGCAAAACAGGTACTTATAAGAATGCCTATACATTCCAGAACATCGCCAACCTGGTTTCTGCCATGTATAAGAACAAGGGCAAGAGTGAAAACTGGAATAAGGTTGTACTGGTTCCTGTAAGCATCATCACGGTTACACAGGGCTATACTACAGTCATCACCAAGATAAATCACGATATGGCGCTCGCTTCTACCCGACTGAAAAGAGGTGTAATAACCACCGACAGCAACGGCAAGGAGACAAGTCCTATACAGATAAAAGTGATTTACAGTAAGTTTAAAGAAAAAGAATAAGCATTCATCACGCAAAGTAAAAAGGAACGAAACATGGCAGATAATTTTTTGGAGCGTCATCGCGAAGAATACGAGATACGCAAGGCTGCATGGCTCAAGAAAAAGAAACTATTCATGAAGTCAGGCAAGAAACAGAAGCCCCAGACACAGATGCCACGTCCTGAAGACGAAGCGTTATAGGCACAAAAGTATTCTAACTCCTATACAAGAGGGTGTATCATTAAACATTTGACTGTTTATGATACACCCTCTTGCTTTTTACCGCATATTCCCTAAAAATGACCGCATAAAACCACACGGACGCCATTTAACACAAAACAAAACTAAACCCATTTGGAACTTACCGTTTTTTTTTATATCTTTGCAGAGTAAATTTAAATATTGAATAATCAAAAACTGACAAGATAAAAATATTCAAGATATTGGGTAGAAATACCGGTCTATGGGTTTAACTTTTCTAAGAACTTACAATAAAAAAATGTATATGAAATACTTGGTTTATGTTTATAGATAAAGGAGCCTTTGCTCTCTCTTTAAAAAGATTAGTTTTTAAGTTTAACAAAATGCTAAAGTTAGATGTTAGTAATATAAGTTCCCGTAGTGACCGTGAGGCTACTGCGGGAACGCTTTCAATTTATAGTATATAAAAATGAAAAAGGGCAAGACCAGAGATGGTCTTGCCCGAACTATTTTTATAGGATTCTTTCTGCTGAAAGATTTCAACGGAAAGAAACCGACTCTTATTGATTGCCCTTAAAGGATTCTACCAGTGAAGGAGAATTTCACTACAGGATAAATCTTCAAGTCTTTTACGAACTTAGAGAGGTCATCATCACCAGCATCTTCCAACGCCTTATTGATATCAATCTCTGTATCGTTCTGGTAAACCTTGAGTTTATCCATGAACTGGCAACCCAACTCTAAGCGCATACCGAGACGGTTCTTAGGAACCAGACGGCCGAAACCTAAACCGAGGTATGGACGAACTTTCTTGCAACGGATATCACCCTGAACATTGTAGTTCTCATCGAACTGCAAGTTGTAACCAGCCAAGTTAGCTGATACAGCCTGACGGAACTAATCCTTCAATTCCTGAGTAGGCAACTTCTGAGAGAAGTCACGAAGTTCATCGCATGAACCGCTAACCTCAGCAATCTTCTCACCACCGATTGACAAACCAGCTGCGATAAAGAACTTGGTGCCACCACCGAAAGGATACAGATTAGCCTTTACATTAAAGGTGGTACGGTCGAATGAACCTTCTGCATGAATGGTTGCGCTGGTTGGATAAGTAACAGTAGGTACTTGTGGCAAAGAACTGGTATTGACATCTACATCCAAATCACCAGACAGTTTGAAAGATGGCATGACATTCACACCCGCTTCAAGCTCAAAGAAACCAGTAACAGGAGCTGCCAAACCAACACTAATACCCTCAGTACCTGCACCTACATTAATACCTACATGGTTCAAGAAACCACGCTTGTACTCTTTCTGCGCCATTACACTTCCTACACTAGTAAGCAGAATTACTGCCACCATCATTAATTTTTTCATAATCGTTCTGTTTATTAGTCCTTATATCAAATTATTTTTTTCATATCGTTCTTAAAAACAAGTGCAAAAGTAAAGAAAAGTTATAAGAAAAACGAATAATAGGGGTAAAAATTAAGGCTCTTTAATACTTTTACGTACTAAAGAGCCCAATATCTTGTTAAAAACCTAAAATTACAGACAAAAGACATACCCGTTGCCAATAAGAACAGATGTCTGTATTTCGTACTTACTAAAGTAAAATATGAGGCTTAATCTACAACCGTAAACTTGGCAAATTTCAGCAAAAGCTGTTTGGTACCAGAATGAACGAACTCTACTGTAGCCTTCGTATTCTCACCAGTTCCCTCAATCTTCAATACCGTTCCCCGTCCAAAACGCTGATGCTCAATCTTCATTCCCTCTTGCAAACCGCAAGAAGAACTGCCAGCAGATGATGCTGCAGAAGAAGAAACTGATGATGCTGCAGAAGAAGTTGATGATGCTGCAGATCCGGTACTGCGAGAAGCAGGATGAGAAGAATGCGTCTCCATGTAACGTTTAGCAGCATTCAGCGCTCTTACAGACTTGAAATTTCCTTCAGAAAGAGAAGGCTTAGGATCTGCCACAAACTGAGATGCTACCGGTTTCGAATTCTGATATCTGCTACTGTATCTAGGCTGACCAGCATCCTCCCAAGGTCTGCGAGGACGTTGCGCTCTCGCCCACTCCGGCTGGTCTGACGAAGAATCAGCTCTAGAGCCAAACAAGCTTCCACCAGCCTCATCCTGACTATCTATCAACTTGCTGTCAATCTCATCAATAAAGCGACTCGGATTATCAAACTCCATCTTGCCATATCTCCAGCGGTTCTTGGCGTTCGTCAGAATACAATGTTTCTCAGCTCGCGTAATGGCTACGTAAAGCAATCTCCGTTCCTCCTCCAGTTCTCTGAGCGAAGCAGCAGAAAGCGGACTCGGGAAGATATTCTCTTCCAATCCTACCACGAAGACCGTAGGAAACTCCAGACCTTTGGCTGCATGAACCGTCATCAGAGATACACGAGGTTCATCCTTATCACCATCGCTGTCAGCATCGGTAAGCAGCGCCACATCCTGCAGATAATCCTGCAGGAAGAGTTCATCGAACCTACCCTCTTCACGGCGTTCGTCCACAAAAGCAGACATACCGCTCAAGAATTCCTCCAGGTTCTCCTGACGTGCCAGATCATCGGCATCCTTGCCCGACATGATATCCTGACTGATACCACTCTCCTTGATAATAGCATCACCCAATTCATAGACATCTGTAGTTTGAGCCCGTTCGATAAACGAAGAAATCAGCAATCTGAAGGTTTCCAGCTTGTTCATCGTACCCTTGTTAACCGCCAGTCCATACTGCTCAGGGGCACCGATTACCTCCCAGAAACTCACCTGGTTCTGATGGGCACAGTCAGCAATCTTCAGCACCGTAGTAGCACCGATTCCACGAGCCGGATAGTTGATGATACGCTTGATAGCCTCTTCATCATCCGGATTCGCCACCAGACGGAAATAGGCTATGATGTCCTTGATTTCCTTGCGCTGGTAGAAACTCAGTCCGCCATAGATGCGATAAGGAATACCCTGCTTTCTGAACTCCTCCTCGAAGCTGCGGCTCTGGGCATTGGTACGGTAGAGAATGGCAAAATCACTATACTGGCATCCATCCTCGCGCCGGATACGCTTCACATCCTTCGCAACAATCACCGCCTCTTCCTTGTCGCTGTAAGCAGGCTTATACTGAATCTTCTCGCCCTTCGCATTCTCGCTGAACACATCCTTAGGAATCTGGTTGCGGTTATGCTTGATCAGACTGTTAGCCGCCTCAACGATGGTCTGGGTAGA
>ERZ791632.332-NODE-332-length-13813-cov-3.51744_pt1 | contig 13813 bp, 15 predicted proteins | sample MGYA00510263_ERZ791632 | MGnify/ENA primary metagenome ERZ791632 (study PRJEB30046, sample SAMN00715181) | human gut metagenome | study: EMG produced TPA metagenomics assembly of the A metagenome-wide association study of gut microbiota in type 2... | reverse complement strand
ACACCGACAATAAATGTCAGTAATAAAGTTAACAGAAAATGTTTCATAAATACTTGATTTAATATATTTATCCTTGAATCTAAAATGCCTTGAATCCAAATAACTTTGTAAAGTATGGCATCTCTTTCTCTGCAAGATCATTCATGCGTTTTGCAGCATATCCTTCGTTTCTATGGATTGCATCCATCAACCAAGTCTCAAAAATGAAACTTGATGTTATGTCAACATCTTTGGTATATCCCGTTATCATCCTTGCTTTTGTCAACTGCTTGAATATCTTGATATCTTCTTCACGCATTTTTAAAGTACTGCAACTTCCAAAGTGCACGTTTCTACCTTCAAATATACCAAAGTTCTCCTTTTTCTCTGCGAAAGCCATCAAATCCAGATCTGTCTTGTCGGCAAAACAGATGCACTTCTTTTGTCCATGAAAGCATAAATAGATAAGGTCATAGGCACTGTAACTTGGCTGTTGGAGATGGTCGATATAATAATTGAAATCAGACTCTGTTGCTACCTGCCTAAAAGTATATTCAATATTAATCGTATTTTCCAGAAAGTCAAGCAAAGGCAATACTGTAGACTTTTTCTTTAAGTCGTGCATTGTCTGATCCCATTCTGTTTCTAAGCAAAATATTCTATTCATATAGTAGTCGCATTTTTGTTTTATACTTTGTAATATGGTATATTCTCCAATTGTTCCTCAATGACATTGAAGTCTTGACTTAAATCCAATGTCTTTACCATAAAGATGTTGCCGTCATGGTTTTTAAACTGAACATCGGGTTGGATATCGCAGGATGTCCTTGCATAAAGAAGCATACCAGCAACAAAACCTGTATGGTATTTATCTTCATTCGTAACGTAGGTGTGTATCTGATAAAGATTAGGGGAATGGATGCTTATCTTTCCCATGTTCTCCTGGAGGGTTTGACCATAATACTTGGTGTCTATTATCAATGTTCTGCCACCTAAAGCAAGGGTGATGTCGGTTTGCATGATGGGCAGCATGGATGCGGAAACGCTTTCGTTCTCACACAAGTCCCACTTTATCTGCTTTGCCTGTGCCTTGTATTCTGGATGCTTCCTCTTGTAATACTCCATGACAAAACGCTGGAAGAGCAGGTTCGTGTGTGCGTCTGAGAAACGCTCCATCTTCACATCGCCACTTTCTGTCGTTAGTAGTCGGCTTTGCAACAAGAAATAGCACAGGCTATGGAGCATCTGGTAGGTGCGTGTGTTGCGGTCGTATCGCAACATATCCCAGCGGATAGAAGATGACGGTATCTCATCAACTGCCTCGAAATATATCATGAGTTTTCTCAATTTTGCCTTTCTCTCTGATGACACATCGGAATAGCGAAGCAGTAGGAGTACGCACGATTTCAATATCTGGTTGAAAACATTGTTCTCTGAGAAGGTGTCATATTCGCATATCAAGTGGGTGTCTCTCGTCATGCGCTTTTTGATGGTCTCTTGCATGGACAACTTTCCACGTAGCGTTTGCAGTTCTTCTTCCTTGATGACGTACTGACGATGGATACCTTGCTTCAAGAGATAGGCAATACCGAGGGAGAGGATTTCCGCGAACAGGTCGTGAATATCCTCAAAGTTTTCTCCTGCTATCTGCTCATAATTGTTTCGCTTCAGTTCCTTGAATGCGTATGTGAGCATATAGTAGACGTTCTTGATTGGTATGCCTTTGTCTATTATCATGATAGTATGCTCCTGATGATGCCTATTTGCATCTTGCTCTTTTGTGGGTCATCAAACCAATATTCTTTCAGCATCGGGGCTATATCGTAGTTCACGACATTCCTCAGCCATTCCTTGCTGACAGTTTCTTGGTCGCAGAAATAGCTGTGGCCTATACAGAAGCCAGCTCCCAAGGAGTCATCGTTGGCAATAACAGTGTTGAGGTTGACGATGGCATCTATCACCTTATCGAATGTCTCATCATGGAGGCTCTCTTGATATTGCTTGAAACCATCAGTCAGGAAGCCTGGCTCCATCTCGAAGAAGCTGAAACGGCGGCGCAGAGCATAGTCTATCATAGCAAGGCTACGGTCTGCCGTGTTCATTATGCCTATGATGTAGATATTCTCCGGTACAGTAAAGTCTTCACCTGTGTACGCAAGTTTGATGGTTTTGCCACGGTAGCCATTCTCTATGAGCATGAGGAGTTCTCCGAATATCTTGCTCAGATTGCCACGGTTTATCTCGTCGATGATGAAGAAATATTGCTTGTCGGGGTTGCTCTTGGCTTTCTTGCAGAAATTGTAGAACACACCAGGTCTCAGCACGAAACCTCCATCTTCCGTTGGTTTATACCCCATGATGAAGTCTTCGTAGGAGAAATTCTGATGAAACTGTACCATATCGATTTGCTCATCATCTTTCAGACCGAGCATGGAGTATGCAAGGCGTTTGGCGGTGAAGGTCTTGCCGACACCAGGAGCACCTTGCAGTATGATGTTCTTCTTCTGTCTTAGCAGTCCGACAAGGCTATCATAGGCTTCAGAATCCATATAGACTTCACTAAGGAAATCATCTTTGGTGTAAAACTCCTTTTGCTTGACTATAGGGACAGCGTTGCTTTCACGGATAAAATCAAGTATCAGTTCGTATTCAGTTTCTGACAGACAGAAGAATGAACCTTGTGGATTGCCCAAGAACTGCATATCCTTCAAGCCTTCAACGGCTTTGATGGTCGCAAAATCGATGGGGTTCTTCAAGGCTTCTTTCTTCACGAACTCTATCGTCTCGCCATTCTGTTCCTTTGAGACTTCTGCCATTGCTACAATCTGCTTGACAGGAGTTGACTCATAACCAATGACGGCATCACCAGCTTTTGCATCAAGGAAGTTCTGGAAGATGCGTCGCTGCTTACCATTGTCGTTATAGAGGTTGTATTCTACTGTTGAGCCTACAGCCAAGTCAGCCATGCTCCATATCTTGGGATTGGCCACCAACCACCAGTAGCGTTTCTGGGTGGGTGTGTTGAACAATGCCTCCAACACCTTGACATAGTCGGGGTACTTGGTGATGTCGGTCAAGGTCTTCAGTACGGAATTGTGAGGAGCATCCCACATTCCTATGTTTGTCCACTCTACCTTGTGGATATTTCTGAAGTCTTCATAGGTCTCATCATAGATATACTCTGACTTTACTATTCCCCTACCTATAATCTTACTGATTCCAGACTTGACGAAAATGACATCTCCTGGTTGTACTTCATGAACAAACTGCCATATCGCAAGGCCATCATTCATGAAACTTGCATCTGGCTTTTCATAGACATCTCTCAAATGCTCTCTGACACTATCAAGAGTGTCGTATTGCTCCAAATCTTCCATATCATCCCATCCGATACAGATGATATTGTCCTGCTGGCAGAGGTTCCATTTTGATGCGCCCTCGCCTGGCGCATAGAGCCAATATTTCTTTTCTGAAGATTGTATATCTCCTGCTTGACTGTTGTTGTCTATCATTTGGAGTAGCCTGTCGTAGAACACAAAGAGATCTTCCGAGCCTTTCTTTTCAAGGAGGAGGCGTTGCATCTCTGGAATGCTCTTGTTACTTGGATTGTCCATACCAAACTTGGCAGATGCTTTCTCCAACATAGTGCGGTTATAGATAGGTACCAACTGCTCATTGGAGTACAAGAAGGCAATCTTCCACTTGAATACATCGCCAAAGGTGGTGATGCTATCGATGGCTTCAAACTCGCCATTTCTGGCATGGTTGGCTATCTTCACTATCTCGCTCCTTACCAATGCGTAGGCTTCTTCTGTCGTATTGCCGTTCTTGGTATACCAGGCATAGGTGTCATCACACATAAATCGTTCACGTGTGTCCTTCGGTTTCTCTTTATACTTGTAGATGCCAAACTTATAGGACGAGCCGCCCCATATAGAGCCTAACTCATAGGTTTTACTCTCAACCCAGTAACAGAAAGAGTCCGATCTGTTCAGGTTCGTATATTTGTCCAATGGCATTTCCGAGAGGGTTTCCAATGGGAACGCTGTCAGAAAGTCATTGAGTAGTTTTCGCTTATCTTCCATAATATATTCAAGTGTTGCTTAGGCTATATATGCAATGGTGCAAAACAAAGTGACAAGAAAAATGAGTATCACGCAGCATCCACTGTTAGAAGAGCCTTTGCTCGACATAGTTTTTCCTAAGTCGAATATGCTAAATGTTGTCTTTCTATATACTCTGTTATACAAAGCACGTTTGGGATGCAGCCATCCCATACCACGTTTGCCGTAACCTGGGATTATTGCTCTTTTTATTGCACGTTTGGCACGCCCCGTAGTCCGTGCGCTTACGCTCTTCTTCTACTAAGGTTTTCTCATACCATATTTCATAAGCTCACAATATTTACAAACGGTCTGTTTGGCCAGACTTGATATTCTTATAATCTACCTTCATCTTGGCAAATTCGATTTTCAACTTTTCCACTTTCGGGTTCGCTTTGTTTGCCGGAAAAGAAGTTGCCACCAGACGAGCCTTCCTTACATGATTTGTTGAACTTGCTAATATTGGATTCTTTGCCGTTGCGAGCAACTGCTCCATGCCGTGAATAGAATCATGTCCCTTTAGCTCTACGAATATTTGCGTCCAAGCCTCTGCAGGTTCTGTTAATGTCTGTACCATAACAAGTTTGTCACATTTCAAATTCGTTTTTATGATGTAACCATCAATTTGAAATACCGTTGATGGGTGTTTCTCTTGAATGGCAAGCATATACTTCTTGCCTTGCTCCTGTGTGGCCACAAACTTTCTGACTTGAAGTGCTTGCTCTGCAATATAACCTGCAAGAGTCAAGTTCTCGTATGTACTCTTTTTCATTGGCTATTCTGCGTATAAGATTTCGTTAATGCGACCGATATGGTCATCTACCCAATCTGAGACACTATCCAAATCGATACCTGAAAGCATTGGAATCTCCATGTCTTTGATGTCCTCAAAAACGCCATCCTTATTAATGAAATAAGCAGATATGGCATCAGTCTGGAGCAACGTCGTTTCGTCAACAATTTCCTTCAGCCTTTCATCATCAGGTCTTTTCTCATTGGCGGCAGCATCTGCCATCAACACATTGAGAGTAGACAGCACATAAGGGCTATGTGTAGTGAGCACGATCATTGAACGATGTTTGCCAACAGATTGTGCTACTTTCAAGCGACGAATTATGTTCTGTACCAATAGACGTTGCGCATCGGGATAGAGATTCTGTTCTGGCTCTTCAATAAACAACTGGGCAGACTGATATTTCATCCTTTCACGAATAGGAGCCAAATCCTCTTCCGTGATTGAACCTATTTCCTTCTGCTTTACAACGTCAGCATCAAGAGATTCCATAAGGCGGTTTATCAAATCAGTCACGCTAAACTTCACAATCTTTCCGACAACCCCCATGTTGTAATCGGACATCACATCTATAGGCATGATTGACTGCACACCACTTGAAGCGTAAAAGGATGTGATAGGTTTTCCATTCGGCAGCATCACATAGTCAAGTCCTTCATCGTTGAAATACTTGAAATCATCCGTTAATGACAAATCGATCTTATTGTCCAAGTCGTATTTCATCTTTGCCTCATACCATTCGTGTATGAAGTTGAAAATGGAGTCTCTTTCTTTGGATTTGTATGTACTGTCAATATTGCGAACGGCAGAAATAAGATTTCTCTCTGCAGGTATATAAGATAATTTTGAATTGTATCTGTCATCCCAAGCATCTTGTTTGCGCACAATTTTCGCATTTTGGTTTGCACCTGTTAAAGAGATTGTGATAACATCGCCATCATACATTATTTCTGTATCATCACCAAAATACATTTCATCCACCCGATGAAACTGCTTCAGCTCTCTTATGAAACGCTTATTGTGCGTATAACTCTGTATTGTATTCTCAAAAGAAGTCATTACCTTCTTTTCTATCCAACGACAATAGCACAACACTTTCATAAAAGTGCTTTTACCCGAACTTTGCCGCCCTATAACGAGCAAGACATCCGTCAAGCCTATCAGACCAGTATCCTTAATCGGGCCAAGATTCTTTATCCTAATTGTTGCCATATTATACTATTATTATAATATATGTAGACCAGTGACATAGTGATTACTCAACAGCATCAGCGCATTTCTGCTTGCCGACCTGAATTCTTAGAGCTTCAATAAGGTCATCTTTAGATTTCAGTGTTTCGTCTTTTGACTTCAATGTTTCATCCTTTGCTTTTAGAGTTTCTTTCAAAGTTGATATTTCTCTTCTCAAAGAATCGTTTTCCAGCATCAAGTTAGTGTTAACACTGACATTTCCGACAGAGACGGAATTGTTGTTGCCACTAACATTTGTTGTTTTGAATGCCCCTTCTTTTCGGAAGTAATCCAACGGCATATGAAAGAAGTCCGCCAATACCTCCAATTTGGACAGGCTGATGTCTTTTGTACGTCGGAAATAACTCATTGTCTGTTTACTTTTCTTGAATAGAAGGCTTATCAGCTCCTGCTGTTGCTCTTTTGTCAAACCTGCATACAGGTTATCTATTAAATCTAAATTCAACATAATGCTATATAATATTATAATGGTGTTATGTTAATTTGTACTAATACGCCCAATATATTGAGCAATACATTTTGTTTTCTCCAATGTTTGGACTACTTTTGCATGCAAATATAATCAAAATCTCAGATATACAATCAGAGAATAGTAATTTTTTGCGATAAAATATTAAGCAAATGACACAGAAAGAAATTGCTGATTATTACAGTAAGCTATCTAACGGTGAGAAAGGGCGTTTTACCGCATTTTTAAGCATGAACCTCGGTGGCTCACCACACACTTGGCAACAAAAGATCTTAGGATGGACTCGTAATATAATGGGCCGACCAATGTCACCGGTTGTCGAAAAGGAACTGTCCTCAATTGTTGAGAAAGACAAGTGGAGGATGATGTATTAAAATATTAAGTATCGACATATATAATGAAGCACATTAAGGACAAATACATAGACATTGTAAAATCACGAGTCGACATCTGTCAGCTTGTGGTAGACCTCTGTCCAGGCACGGTGCTAAAACCGTCCGGACCACACAGAAAGAAATGCTGTTGCGTCTTTCATCAAGAAGAATCTCCTTCATTGATGTTGGACACCACCATGAACCGTTACAAATGTTATGGTTGTGGGAAAAGTGGCGATGTCATTTCTTTCGTAGAGGAGTGCCAGGGCATTGGATTCATTGACGCTATCCGGTGCCTTTTAGATATGTATTGTCCAGATGTCGATACACATGACCTCTTTGACCAAAGCGGCACCCCAGAGCAGGAAGAACGTGACAGAAAAGCGGAAACCATGTACATTTACAACCAGTATGCCCAAGAGTTCTTTCGTGCACAATACGAGGCAGACAATGAAGAAGCTGCCGCATGTCGTAGATATGCCGAAAAATCCGATGGCTCTTCTACTGGACGTTGGGATAAAGATTTCTGTCGAACATTTGGTCTTGGCTACAGCCCTGCAAGAGGGAATAAATTCCTCGAATATGCCAAAAAGAAAGGACTCAACCTGCAAATACTGGTAGAGATAGGCTTACTTGGCGAAGATGACAGCCGTCCGGGTAATTACTATGATTTCTATCGAGGTCGTTTGATGATACCGCAACGTGACAGATATGGCAGGGTGCAGACGTTCACGGCAAGAAGCATAAATCCACAGGCATCTGTCAAATACCTCAATGGGCGTGACAGTCTTATATATAGAAAGAGTACATCTATTTTCGGCATTGACATAGCCATGAAAGCAGCGCGTCAATCGGGTAAGGTATATCTTGTAGAGGGCGCACCAGACGTTATGCGTCTTCAATCATTGGGTATAGCTAATGTGATAGCCTCACTCGGAGGCAGTTGGTCAAAGGAACAACTTGGATATTTCAGCAAGTTCAGTTGTAGCCTATGCTTCATCCCTGATTGTGACAAGCCCAAGGATGGTGAGAAATTTGGAGCTGGAGAAAAGTTCGTGTTTGCCAATGGCAGACTGGCAACAGAGATGGGCTTTCAAGTCTCAGTGCGTGAAATACCCAAAGAAGGTAACGCCAAGCAAGACGCAGACTCGTACATCACCTGTCTTGAACGTTGGGAAGGTCTGACAGAAAAGGACTTCATACTTTGGTATGCCGACAAACACTACGATACAGAAAGCACCAACGATGACCAGCTGAAAGTTATCAGCGATGTATGCGACCTGCTTGTCAACATACAATCAGAGGTGTTTCAAGCTTCTCTGTTGACGGATCTGAAAGACAAATACCGTAAAGCCTCTGTTTGGAAAGGAGCTTTAGCAGACGCTGCCAGAAGAAGACAGGAGCAGAAACGCAGACAGGCTATCAAGAAGTCTGACGAGCTTGAAGGCTATCGTTTTTACAGAAAGGGCTATCATTATTACGACCTTGACCCACAAGGACGTGAAAGAGCTTGGACGAACTTCATCATTCGCCCATTGTTCCTCATTGCTGATGACAACAAGCCAAGCCGTATCTTTGAACTGGAAAACGAGAACCGTATCAAACGAACCATAGAGTTACAGCAAGCAGACGTGACGAAACTTGACCGTTTCAAGGAAAGATTGAAGGTAAAGGAGACTTCCGATTCTTCGAGAAGCAGGAGAAATACGAATTGCTTAAAGCGTACATCTACGGCAGAACAGAAGAGGCGCAGCGAGTTCCGCAGTTGGGATGGAACAACATTGGAGAGAGGGGCTTTTACGCTTTTACCAATGGTATTGTCTACGAAGGAAAGTGGAAGCCGGTCGATGACTATGGCATTATCAGACTGGACAATGAGAACTTCTATCTGCCGGCTCTTTCGAAGATACACAAGCGTAACAAGAATGCCTATGTCAACGAGAGGCGTTTTATCCATGCGCCTAAGCGTGAGGTCTCTGCCCAAGAATACTTTGCGCTGCTTCATGAGTTATATGGAAACAATGGAATTGCAGCCATCTGCTTTTACCTTGCCACATTGTTTAGGGACATTATCACTGATACGACACGCTCGTTTCCAATACTGAACATCTATGGCAAGAAAGGCACAGGAAAGACAGAGTTTGCGCTGTCGCTCATCAATCTGTTCCAGAGAAATCCAGAAGTCAGCAATTTGGACAGCACCACCTATTATGCTATGGGTGACAAATGCGCTGAAGTCAGCAATATGCTCGTCCACTTTGACGAATACAAAAACTCGTTGAGCAAGAAGCATATAGACTTTCTGAAAGGTATCTATGACAATGCCGGACGCTCGAAACGATCAGCAGACGGGGAGCGAAGGGAGTCCACGAATGTAGACTGCGGTGTTGTGCTCACCGGGCAAGAGATGCCAACGGCAGATATAGCCCTGTTTTCAAGAGTCATTTTCTTGGAGTCTCAGAGAAGCGAGCGAACAAAGGAAGAAACTGACAAGTACCAGACATTCATGAAATTGCGCAATATGTGTCCGACCAATATAACGGTCAGCCTGATGCGTTATCGTGACAACTTTAACGCAGGATGGTTCAATGCATGGAAAAGAGCCTTGGGTGAGATAAAGAGCGAGGTGGACTACAGCACCATAGGAGAACGCTTCATCAACAACTGGGCAATGATGTTGGCGACATACTATTGTCTACATCCCATAGCGGAAGAACTTCCCTTTTCCGAGAAAGAAGTGCATGACATATGTATAGAAGGCCTGAAGTACCAACATTCATTGTGCAACAGCACGGACGAGATAGCCGTATTCTGGTCTATGTTCTCCAAGGCGAGACAGCTTGGTGACATAAGGGAGGGGCAGGATTACAAGGTCTGCCTGATGAAGACGTTGAAAGTGACGGCAAAAGGCAAGCAGCGTAAGGTGGTTGAATTCGAAACGGACAGACAAGTCCTCTTTATAAGGGAAAAAATATGTATTGCCAAAGCGAACATACAGGCAAGAAGAGAAGGAAAAATCCTTATTCCAGATGAGTCATTACTTTCATACCTTGTCTCTACACCAGACTACTACGGCAAGACAAACTCTCCGTTGAAGTTCTACATCCTCGATGAGAATGGAAAGCCAACAAGAAGATCCAATGAGACTGGAACGTCGTCACTTGTTTTTGACCAGGAACGTGCGCTTGCTTTTGACTACCAATCCATCTGTGGCAACTACGACATCAATCTTGTCACAGTCAGTGAGCCGGAAAAGGAAAATAACGAATAAAATGGAATGATATGGCATCACAGAACAATATCTATCCTCTTTTCTTCACTCTGGAAAGAGTTCGTAACGGTTATATACTAACTGCAAAAGAAGAAACTGGAGGGCTTAAAGAAGCGGAATATCGGAAGGAGGTGGTATCGGAAGATAAAATCAACGCAAGGATTGGCCAGATGCTCCACCTTGATGCGATGGTAAAGGAACGTCCAGTTGTTTTTCATGTAGAAGCAGTCGGTGAAACCACCTACCAGTTCTCGAGCGAACACCCTTCAGACGGACTGACGGAAGCAAAGCTTGCCTATGTTCACATCAACGGTAAGGACATAAAGGATGGTTCCATTCTGTCCTTGTTGATTAAGGACACAGATACCATCGAAGTCTATGGTATAGAAGCGGAGCGAGCGGCTAAAAGCAACAATCTTCCGCTTGTCCGGGTAAACGGAGTACCTATACTTAGCTTCCCTAATACCAAAGACGGCAAGAAGGCATTGGCATCTTGCGTTGGTAGGACTTTGCTTGCTGAAATCAGCATCCGCCAGTTGACAGACTGGTACTTTTCCCACAAAGTATTGATGGAAAAAGAGGATAAAAAAGGAAAACAGACATAGAATTTTGAGCGACAACAAGGCTGTTTTGTACAACCGACAGTTCTCAATAGTAGAAGGTGTTGTGCTCAATATATTAAACGACATAATAAAACAATTTGAGAAATGGACACAAGAATTATCGCCGTAGCAAACCACAAGGGTGGTGTCGGCAAGACCACAACTGTAGCAAATCTTGGAAGTATTCTTTCCAAAAAAGGTTTCCGTGTGTTGTTGATAGACCTTGACGCACAAGCAAACCTCACCACTTCGTTGGCATCCTCTTTTGTTGGAGTCACAATCTACGAAGCACTGACCGGCAAGGTGGAAACCTTACCAGTCATTGAAATCACAGACAGTTTGCATCTCGTTCCTGCATCCTTGACACTTGCCATGGTTGACGTGGAACTTTCCACAGCCATAGCAAGGGAGAGCATCCTGTCTGAAGTTCTGGAGAAAGCGGAAGTCTCAACAAAATACGACTTCGTGTTGCTTGACTGCCCTCCCTCTTTGGGCTTGGTAACGCTCAACGCCTTTACAGCTGCTACTGACATTGTCATCCCTCTCGTTTCTGAGGTGCTGCCATTCAAGGGACTGACCATGATTAATGATTTTATCAACATGGTAAGCCGAAAGCTCAACCCCCAAGCTCACATTTCCGGCATCCTTATAACACGGTGGGAAGGAAGCAAGTTGTCAAAGGGTATTGAAGAAAAATTGCGTGAGGCAGTAGGTGACATCGTTTTCAATAGCAGAATACGCAAGAACATCCGCCTTGCAGAAGCCCCTTTGGAAAGTCGCAGCATTCTGGACTACGACAAGAATTGCAACGGAGCCAAGGATTATCTATTGTTCGCAGAGGAGTTTCTAAATAGAATGACACTAGTATAGGAGGATTGACTATGGACAACAAGAGTCTGGATGCTTTGTTCACGGGACTTACGGTGACGGGCAATTCACAATCGGAGACAACGAACACACCAAGAACGGCCGAAAAAGGAAAGAAGGGAAAGCCGTTGTCATCACGAGCAAAGCAGAAAAAGCTGGAGAAAGAGAGACAAGAAGAACGGTTTTGTACAATAGTCAGCTCTGACCTTCTGAAGAAAGTGCGCATTATCGCCACTCGTGAAGGTCTACAGATAAAAGATGTGGTGGAAGCTGCATTTTTGAGAGCTATCAGCAACTATGAGCGGAAACATGGGAAAATAGAAGATGACCCCAAGAAGAACGTCAAGGATCTCTTCTGACTTAGAACATCATTATATATTTCGATACATCATAATTAATTGTGTAGGAAAACTCAATTATTATGTCGTGGTGGCAGGTTGTTGTGAAACACTCTGCCACTTACGCTATTTATGACATTCTAATACAAAGAAAAATTCAATTCTTTGGTTCTATTCTTTATTCTCGTTAGAACCAATTCTCTATTATCGCCTTGAAAAAGCTTGTTATTGGGAACTTTATATAAAGATAGTGGGCCATGTATGGTAATTTTGTGTTTGCAATTCACGAATTACCAACAAAAAATGAATGATTATGAGTCCATTTATAATTTTCGCTATCGTATTGACCATCGCATATGTATTGTACTATGCGACCATAATAACAATGGATTTAAACGCAAAATCCAAGAAAGAAGGAGAACATGAAGAAACCATATCAGCAAGTGACACCAAAGATGCTGAAGAAGAATACGCTCCACAGACCGTTTTAGAGGACACCAAGACAGGAGGTTTCTCATACTTGGAGTCAACAGAGAACAATGAAAATTTCATTGAAGAAGTTATAGAGTCCATCAACACACCAACTACAGCAGATGATGACCCACATCTTGATATTGTCGAGATTTCGGTAAATACGGATGGAGACAATCGTCAAGGGACTGAAGATGTAGAGCCATCGGAAGAACATCAGGACAATGTCGATGATAAAGGTTCCATCAATACAGCATCTGCGTTCTCAGAAGTTCCACCAGAAGAAAAGAAAGATGAAGTTTTTGATGAGAGCAAGGCGTTTAACCAGGATATGGCGCAACCGCAATATGCTGTCAGTTCCATTATCGGCAATGAGAAAGATGCTGCTTTGACTCAGCGTATCGAAGAAATCAATCAAAGATTAATGGATTGTCCGACAGAAAGAGGATTAAGAAACCCTATGCAACTTGCCAGTGAGATGCGAGAAAACAGAGAACACAGCAATATCGATTTGAAAGATGAATACACCCAATGCTAACACTGCATACAGGCTATGCGCTGCATTATTGTCAGTCCTATGCATACAGGACGTTTCTGCCAGATGTGGCTCTGTAGATTACTCATGGGGAGCGGACGGACTTGCCGAGGCAACCGCATTCGTTGGCACCATGATGATTTACATTGTAGAAATCTTATATGCCATAGCAGGTATTGTGGTGATAGTTGCCGCTTTGCAGATCGGTATCAAAATGAATTACCATGAGGGAGACATCACCAAAAGCATGATGATGCTTTTTGGTGGCATCCTCTTTATGATAGGTGCTTCAATTGTCATGCCAGCGTTGTTTGGCTATCAAGACATGAATTTCGTATTTTAGACTATTTAATCGCGAATAAAATAGAGTTATCACAAATTGTAGAACTAAAAAATTAGAAAGTCAATGAAAAAGTTTTTTTCAAACGTCTTTACTACCATTAAGGCGAAAGTGTCTCACGCAAGGAATCGTGCAAAACTCATGATGATGGGTGCTGCGATTGCCGCTCTAACTCCTATCGGTGCTTCTGCACAGAACCTGGCAGGTACTGGCTATGATGCAGGAACTTCCGCATTGGAGGAGGTCGCATCCGAGTTGGTCAAGTACATTCCGTATGTAGTCAACTTGTGTTATGCTCTTGCTGGTATCTTTGCCGTTGTCGGTGCCATCTCTGTGTACATCGCCATGAACAACGAGGAGCAGGATGTCAAGAATATCTTAGTCCTACGAAATGCGTTTGAAAATACAAGAAAGCAAATG
>ERZ791632.330-NODE-330-length-13862-cov-47.0693_pt1 | contig 13862 bp, 10 predicted proteins | sample MGYA00510263_ERZ791632 | MGnify/ENA primary metagenome ERZ791632 (study PRJEB30046, sample SAMN00715181) | human gut metagenome | study: EMG produced TPA metagenomics assembly of the A metagenome-wide association study of gut microbiota in type 2... | reverse complement strand
ACAGCCCCCAAACTAGCCTATATCACCCATTTAGTGGTGGTTTTGGCGGAATATCTTTACCTGATGAGATTGCTCGTTTCGGAAAAGGAATCTCTTACTTGATGAGATGCTCCTTGATCCAGACCATCTGCTGGTAATTGGTCTCGTTGGTAGTCCAGTGCTCATTGATTGGCGTGAGCAAGGCTTCCTTCTCACACTTCAGCGTATTCCATACCGCATAACTGGTTGTTGGAGGACAGGTCACGTCGTTGTAACCCCATGTAAGATAGGTTGGAACCGTTACCTTACGGGCAAAGTTGACCACATCATAATAAGCCATCGTGTTGAGACAGTCCTTATTCTTCAAAATCTCATGATATTTGGTGAAATGAGGATAACCACCCGTTCTTCCCTTCTCGACATAAGCTGCCATGTCGCTGAGCGCCGGATGATTGGCAACACACTGGGTTACGCGCTTGTCTAAACCGGCTGCAATAATAGCCAAGGCTCCTCCCTGACTTCCGCCCTGCACAGCCACATTCTTTCCGTCCCACTCTGGGAGAGAGGTTAGAAAATCAATGCAGCGCACCAGTCCCTGATAAACATGGCGCATGTAGTAGCGGTTCTTATCTTCCAGTCCGTTAGACAGATATCCGCCGTTTGCATCGTTGAATCCCCTGCTTATTTCATTGAAGGTTTCGGTAGGGATGCGCGGGTCGAGACCATGAATCTCTATCTCGAAGCGGATGAATCCGTTCTCGGCGTAATATTTATTGCGCATAGGCTCCTTGATGGTTTTGATGCCGGCTCCTGGAGGTGTGAGAACCACAGGATGGCTACCCTGCTTGGCATTCTTTGGATAGAATAGATAGCCATACATCGCATGACCTTTCTTATCTATCTGAAGTTTAACGAGATAACAGTCTATCTTGTCGGTACAGTATTCCTTGGCGAGTTCCTTGGTATAGCTCATCGGCACGTTCTTCAGTTCATCCTTTGCCTGCTGCCAGAATGCATCGAAATCCTTAGGCTCCTGGGTATAAGGCTGAATCTTATCTACCGAGAATCCTACTTTGATATGATGCTGATAGGTCTTGCCATCGAGTTTATAGAATAATCTCAAATCGCGGAAGCCCGGTGTCTTTCGGGTTCCCATGTTCACGATGGCGCGCCCATTCTTCAGCTTGAAGCTTCCTTTCTTGTCAGCCTTCAGCATGTCATCGCCTATTTCATAGTTCACCTCGCCGTCACGGGGAATTCCATACTTATAGAAACTTACTTCCACCTTAGCCTGTTCGCCCGTCTTATAGAGCCAGTCGGCATGATCGGGCACGGTTAGCCAAAGATAATCACTGCGATAGGGATAGTTCTCCGCCATCACACTTAACACACTCGTCATGTTCATCGCCAGGATAAACAGAAGCGATAGATAGATTGTCCTTAATCTGTTCATAATTTTATAGTTTGTTTTTTAAATTATAATATTCAACTATCATATATGAGCGCAAAAGTACAACATTCCATTGAGATAACAAAATGATTTCAAGGATATTTTTGTTCAAGATACCCTCAATAGGCATCTTGAACAAACAAATATCCTTCCCGATAGTTTTAAGTACTGGCGGAAAACTAACATTCTCCAAGGAATCACAATAAGAAAGAGCTCGATCATCTATTCTCTCCAACACTGGCGAGAAGTGCGAAGTGTCGGATGAAGCGAGAGATGGTTCATCAAATGAGTAGTGAAATTATGAGGGTGGAGTCGATTACAGAAGACAATATGGAGTCAAATTGCTCCATGACCCGAAAATATTCCTCCAAAAGGAGTGAGTTTCTCAGATTTAATTTGTATCTTTGCCATGTCATATCAGAGTTTTGCTTGTTTTCTTTTCGCAACACTAAGATAAGTGAAAATTCTGACATGGCAAAATCCGGAGTAACTTTTTGTTGCTCAGGCGCTTAAAATGTTTAATTGATAATAGTGTTGCGGAATTAATGGAATAACCTGAAATGAAATTGAAAAGACATCTACTGACAGCTGCCCTGACACTCTTTTGCCTATCGGCAGCTAACGCCCAACTGCTAAGAACAACAGTGGAGCAAGGAGAAATTGAAGGAGTGGAACATGAAGGATTCGCCCTATACAAGGGAATCCCATACGCAGAAGCACCAGTGGGCAACCTCAGATGGAAAGCCCCTGTGAGCAAGAAGCCTTGGAAGGGAGTATTCAAAGCAGACAAATGGGGAGACCGTCCACCACAGCCCATCGACCCTAACCAAAATGGTGGTGAGCTGGGCATGAGCGAGGACTGCCTATACCTCAGTGTGGAAACGCCAGCCAAGAGTAAGAATGACAAACTCCCTGTATTTGTGATGATTCATGGAGGAGCCTTTCTTACTGGCTCCTACAGTGGAACTCAGGAAAGCTTTGTCAAGGAAGGCATCATCTATTGCAGCATAGAATACCGCTTGGGAGCCTTGGGATTCATGGCACATCCTGAACTTAGCAAGGAATCAGGCAAGAACATATCTGGTAACTATGGCATCCTTGACCAAGTGATGGCCTTAAAATGGATTCACGACAATATCGCTGCCTTCGGTGGAGACCCTGACAAGATTACCATTGCAGGCGAATCAGCAGGTGGTATCTCGGTAAGTATGTTATGCGCCTCTCCACTTGCAAAGGGACTATTCCGTGGTGCCATCAGCGAAAGCGGCGGTTCTTTCTGGCCAGTGGGTGAAGCAAGAAACGGCAACACCGGCATGCTCACAACTAAAGCAGCAGAGGCAAGCGGACTGGCACTTCAAAAGAAACTTAAAGTAAAGAACATTAAGCAACTCAGAAAAGTTCCTTTCATGGACATCGTGAAGAATACCGCCATGGAATCCTTCTGGCCTAATGTGGATGGCTACAGCATCACCGATGACCAGTATAAGCTCTATGAAAAGGGAAACTACAATGATGTAAATGTCATCATAGGAACCAACAGCGACGAAGGAAGTATGTTTAGCCGCCCTGTCAGTGTAAGTGACTATGAGAAAAGAATCCATGAGATATATGGAAGCTGGGCAGACCAGGTTCTCAGTCTCTATCCTGCCAAGACAGAGGAAGAAACCTACTTCGCCCAATCCGACATTTTCCGTGATGGCTCCTTTGCATGGGGAACGTATGCCTGGGCTAACCTGCAGAGCAAGACCGGCAAGGGCAAAGTGTATATGTATTACTTTGACCAAGACTCAGAGAACACCATCGTGAAAAGCCGCAAGGGAGGAGCCAGCCATGTGGCAGAGATGCCATTCATCTATGGCTATAAGTTTGGCTCTGGAAAGATGACCGAGACGGAGCAGCACATGGAACAAATCATGTCACGCTACTGGATTAACTTTACCAAGACCGGCAATCCAAATGGGAATAGCCTTCCTTTCTGGACTACCTACCAGGAAGGTAAACCAACGGTGATGATTATGAAGGAAGGACTGCATTTGGGGCCTGTTCAAAATCAAAAGCAAATGGACTTCTTCGAGAAGTTCTTCAAGGAAAAAAGAAAATAAAAAGAAAATAATACGTCAAGTTCCAAGTGGCATTTCTCCCACTTGGAACTTTTTCATTAAAGAGATATCAGGGCACCTGCATAAACCTGTGTTTAGGTATAGATGGTAGTAAGTCTAAACAGGTACTTTACTCTTCACTCTTCACCTTTTCGCCGGAAACCTCGATAAACACTGGGGTTGTGAGAGGTGAGGAGTTGGCTCAACTCTTCACCACTCTTCACCCACTCTTCGCCTTGTTACGAAAAGCCCAGTCCCATTAGGTGGCGATAGTTCTTACCGTCAATAACTGAGTTTGATTGTTTGTTATTACCTTTTGAAGCAGTATTGTCCTTTGCAAGCAACCTTGATGCACCGCTCCATTGGTATGCCGCCACTGCAGCAGATCTTTTCAAAAAACTTTTCTGTCTATATATATTATTTATTATTGTTATACATGCGTATCACATCGGCATCTATCTGTGTACGCAGATTATTTACGATAGTGTGAACATTATTAGTGAAACTATAATACACCACCAAAGTCCTGGCATTGATACAACTGGCTGAAAGTAATATCGCCATGATAAATAACATTTTTATTTTCATTGTTCTTTCTAATAATATGATATTTTCATTTAATATGATTCGGTTCATGATTCATTATTGAATGAAGTTACTGAATGAAGTTATTGATTCGGTTCGCAGGATTGAGCGGCATCTGGTCCGACAACACCAGCGACTTGACCATGTGCAGCGTACCCTGCTTGTATTTCTGGAAATGCTTTGAGGCGATATGCTTCTCGTACGCTTCACGGCTTGCGTATGTTTCAAGAATTGTTATCTTGCATGGATTCTCCTTTTCGCCAACAGCGTACATCGTCAGCACGCCCGGCTCGGTACGCAGGGAGACTTCGCCCACCTCGGTCGCGTATTTCATGTACTCATCGAGATACTGCGGATAAACCTCGATTTTCGACAGGCGCACGATACCGTCAGCATTCATCGGCTTCTTGGCGCACATTCCCGGCTGCTTGTCTAAGTTCAGGCATTTGCCGATAATCTCTCCGGTGGCAATGTAGGAATAGGTCGGGAACTCGAACAGCACGGGTTTCAACTGCGTATAGTCAAGTTTTCCCTCACTGTCAAGTACCTCAGGGGCAGCGTAGGTGTTCGCTATGGAACAGATAAAATTGTCGAAGCCTTCTGTCTCAAAGATATCCTCAACATTACATTCCATTGTCAGCGGAGAGGCATCTATCACTGGTGTACCATTCTCGCCCCAATGATATTTAAATACTCCAGATTTATTTACAGAGGCACCACTTACACTTCCCACATAGTCGGCCTGTGGGAGCATCTCACGGCTTACAAGGTTGATGGACAGTTTCTTGGACTTGCGAATACCTTGGTTGGTATAGTGGCTTTTGCTCATGCTGACCAATACACGGTCGTGACCAATGATGCCCGTATGTCCAACTACGAGCCAATTCACCTTTCCTTCTACCTCAGCACCAACCACTGTCATAGGTTTCGGATAGAGAGCCAGAACGTTTCCGATATTTTTCTTTTCTGTTATCATCATTTCTTTATTTTTTAGTTGTGAAGTATTATCGCTCTTACACGCAGAAGCGAGTATTAACGCGAGAATACAAACTGCATTTATAAAACGTATTTTCATAACTTATTCATATTAATTCATAACTTGTCAATTAAACAGTTTATAAGCATTTCCCCAAAGTATGCCGTCAATATGCAGAGCCAGCATATCTCTCGCTGCCCCATCGGTTGACGGTGCAAAATTACAACAGTCTCGAAAATGTGATGTATCGTTATTTGGGGAATTCATACCATTTTTGCGGTTTTTCCTTTGAATTATTCTTATTTGTCATTAAAATCATATATCTTTGCACGATGAAAGGATGTTGGCAAGTAGCGACAAAGATGCCGTTGACTTGTCTGATAACGTTTAACAACAGAACCATGGACAAGATACTGAAAGTAAGAAAGGTAGGCGACTATATCCGATACCTTGGAGGAAAGGAGCAGCACCCGTTGGTAGGAATCGTTGACTATGCGGCTCTCTCGCCCATACGTCATAGTCTAAATAACTATAGTGTGTATGGCGTGTTCATGCATGAACACCTGAGTGTTGACCTGAAGTATGGTTGTGGAAAATATGACTATCAAAGCGGAGGCACAGTAATATGTGTCGCTCCGGGGCAGATAGGAGGTAAAGAAGACAACGGAGAGCGAATTAATCTTGACGGATGGGCATTGCTGTTCCATCCCGACATGCTGCACGGCACGCCCTTGGAAAAGGAAATTCGCAATTATACGTTTTTCGATTACAATGCCAATGAAGCCCTGCATACCACGGAAGAGGAATATACACTGCTTGCCGACATCATGAAAAAGGTAAAGATGGAGTTGGACACAAGGCATGATGATATGCAGAACAGCATCCTATTGGATTACATCAGTCTGTTGCTGAACTACTGCAAGCGATTCTATGACAGGCAGTTCCTGACCAGGAAAGTGGAGAATATTGACATGCTTCATCGGTTTAGTTCAGTGCTTGAAGACTATTACGCCAAAGGGGAACAATTCAGGCAAGGGCTGCCCTCTGTGGCTTATTGCGCCGATCGGCTCTGTATGTCTGCTGGATATTTCGGAGATATGGTAAAGAAGCATACAGGAGATTCTGCCAAGAACTACATTCACCATTTTATCATTCAGAAGGCAAAGAACCTTCTTGCTTCTGGTGAAGCCATTTCAGCCGCAGCCTACGATTTGGGCTTTGATTATCCTCAGCACCTCAGTCGCTTGTTCAAGAAAAAGGAGGGGATATCACCCTCCGAGTATATAGACAAGATAAAACACAGGTAACTCCAAATTCATCAGCGACGAACGAATCCATAGGTTAGGCTCTAGAAAGAATGGCTACCTTTTGCAAAAAATAAGTAAAATAGCAGCAAAGAAAATAGACAATAAGGCTCCATGAGAAGTTATAAACCATATATCATCAAACTATGCATCGTTTTCCTCTGCTTTTGGGGCTGGATACTTACCAGCTATGCCCAGAAGGTAGGAGCAAACGATTATTTCTATGTGCTCAATACCCAACAGGGGCTTTCTGATAACTGTATCCTGCAGATGATGCAGTTGGCAGATGGCAGATTGGCAGTGAGAACTCCCAAGGGCATCAATCTCTATGATGGAAGGCGTTTCTCATGGATTCCCCTTCCTGCAGAAAAGGCAGAAAGCATCACGAAATACAAGGGGCAGACGCATCTTTATGCCAATAGCCAGGACAGGTTATGGGTAAAGGAATACCAGAAGATATTCTGTATTCTGCTTGCAGAGGGCAGACTTCTGGAGCATCCCCTTGATGCTCTGTCAGGAAATGGAAAAGAGGATAAGATGAAAATGATGCGAAACGGACCGGCTCGGAATGCCATTCAGGATTTGTTTGTTGATAGCAGGAAGAATGTCTGGGTTGTGATGGGTGATTCGCTGCTCAATACACAGGATGGCAACCTAATCCATTTGAAGAAGGAATGGGGTTGTCTGCAGGATCTGGATACCGATGGCAAACAGGTTTATGTCTTTATGGATTCGGGAATCGTGGCGGTTTTTCAGAAAGACAAGCTGGCCTATACCACTTCTGCCTATTCTGCAGCCGAAGCTCAGCATTATCGGAACACCTCACTCACCGTTCAGACACCGAGCGGACAGTTTTACCAGATTAGAACCGGACGTGATGAAAAGAACAAGACGGATGCTTCCATCTTCCTGCATTTTAATCCAGAAACCCGTAAGTATTCCAGGATCTTCGCATGCGATTACATCTTGCATACATTGAATATGTCATCAGACAATCAGGCCTTGATCAGCTGTCAGCATGGTTATCTGATGTTCGACTTCAAGTTGGGAACTGCTCCACGCGAGGTAAAGGAATTGTCTTTACCTGATGGAAAATCGCTCACCACGGGCATCAATACGGTTTATCGGGATAAGGAAGGAGCCATCTGGCTAGGAACCTATCATGATGGTCTGATTTATGTTTCACCCATGTTGGGCCTCTTCTTTATAATAGACCAACCCTGGTGGAAGTCGGGATGGGCGATAGCTGGCTTTGTGGTTTTCCTCGTGATTCTGGTGGGCATCATCACTCTTTATCTCCGTAAAGGGAAGAAAGTAAATGTAACAAATGCTGATTCCGTAAAAGATAACAATCCTTCCTTGCCAGAGGATAGCCTGCTACCGGAAACAGCCGAAGCTATTAATCGGGAGCCCGAGCTGATCCTTCAGGTGCGTGCTCTGATAGAGCAGCATCTTGGAGATGGCGAATATGGCGTGGAACAACTGGCACAGGATCTCTGTATGGAGCGGACAGGACTTTATAAAAAGCTGACGGCTCTGACCCATACCACTCCTGTGGCATTTATCCGCAGCATTCGCCTTCATCATGCGGCAGTCTTGCTTCAGGAGGGTAAGCAGAGTGTGAATGAAATTGCCGAGCTAACGGGATTCAGCTCGCCCAGCTATTTTACCAAGTGTTTTAAGAAGGAATTTGGCGTTTTGCCTTCCGAATATAGATAAATGATGCCGGAACAGCCCTGAAATGGGGCTTTTTCCGGCATTTTTCAACAAATGTGCCACTCGATTCTTCATTTGTTTTATCCCTTTTCCACCATTTAGCATTACCTTTGCAACCGAAATACAATCTGATGTATTTGTAACTGTACAAATCATAAACCCTCTAATATAATAAACAAGAGTATGCTAAAGAATTTATCTCTCATTGCCCTTTTGGGCATCGCTGCCGTTGGCGTTCCAAGTGAACTCTGCGCCAAGAGCGTAATGGTGGCAGGCACACAGAAAGGTGCGGCTACCAAGTCTATCACCCGTAAGATAGCTCAGCAGAATGTAACCATCGAATTCTATTCTCCATCCATCGTCCGCATCTTGAAATCTGATGCTGGACTTGATGCTCCTGTTCAGAAGAAAAGCTATTCTGTCATCTTGAAACCTCAACAGATGAAGGGCGTTCAAATACAGGAAAATGGTGATATTGTAAAAATCAATTCTAGTTTTATTTCCGTCGAACTGAATCAGCAGACTGGCGAAATCCGCTTCCTTTCGAAGGATGGAAAGCTGCTGCTTACCGATACGAAGACCCGTCTGGAAGCTCGCAAGGATGAAGCCAACAAGGGCAAGTACCGCATTGAGCAGAACTTCCGTCTTGCTGATGACGAGGCAATCTATGGTCTGGGACAGTTGCGCGATGTTTACATGAATCAGCGTGGTCGTCAGAACATCGTACTCTGGAACAATAATACTTATATCGCCATCCCTTATTTCACCAGTGAGAAGGGCTATGGTCTTTACTGGGACAATGCAGGAAAAAACTATTTCAATGATATCGTAGCATCCAAGGAAAACCACAAGCAGTCTTCCCGTACTTCCTTCACCAGTGAAGTGGGGACCTGCGCCGACTACTATTTCATGTACAAGGATGGTACGCAGGATGGAGTCATCGCCAGCATCCGTGAACTCACCGGACAGGCTACGATGTTCCCGAGATGGGCAATGGGCTTCTGGCAATGCCGTGAGCGCTATAAGACCAGCGATGAACTGGCTGGTGTGTTGGACAAGTATCGCGAACTGAAGATTCCTACCGATGCCATTGTGCAGGACTGGCAGTATTGGGGATGCGACTCCAACTGGAATGCGATGAAATTCCAGAACCCATACTATATAAATAAGGTGGGCGACCCAGCCTTTGCCAAGTATCTTCCTACAGATATGAAGCAGATGAAGGCACAGGGAGAACCCCGCCTGAAGAGTCCGGAAGAGATGGTGAAGTATGTTCATAAGAACGATGCCCACCTGATGATTTCCATCTGGTCAAGTTTCGGCCCTTGGACCGAGCAATATCGTGAACTGAAGAAAATCAATGCCCTCCTTCCTTTCGATACCTGGCCAAGAAACAGTGGCGTGATGCCATACGATGTCTTCAATCCGAAGGCTCGCAACCTCTACTGGAAGTATCTTACTCATCTCTACCAGATGGGCTTCGATGCGTGGTGGACCGATTCTACGGAGCCAGACCATTTTGAGAAGCCGGGCGATGAGAACTATCAGACCTTCGACGGTTCATGGCTGGGAGTGAAGAACGCCTTCCCATTGTTGCACAACAAGAGCATCTACGAGCACCAGAGAGCGATGAAGGGCAACGCAAAGCGTTCGCTCCAGATGACCCGAAGCGGCAGTTTCGGTATTCAGCATTATGGCACCCTCTGCTGGAGCGGTGATGTGGTGGCTTCCTGGAACGAGATGAAGAATCAGATTCCATCGGGCTTGAACTTCTCCCTCTGTGGTATCCCATTCTGGAACACCGACCTGGGTGGTTTCTTCTACTGGGAGTTTGAACAGAATCCAAAGAATCCTGCCATTCAGGAATTGCAGACCCGCTGGATGCAGTGGGGAACCTTCATGCCATTGATGCGCAACCACTGTTCTTCGCCGATGGTAAGCGAACTGTATGAATTCGGAAAGCAGGGCGACTGGGCTTATGATGCTATGATTAAGGCCATCAAGCTGCGCTATCGCCTTTTGCCTTATATCTACAGTACGGCTGGCGACTGTGTACAGAATAGCGGAAGCATGATGCGTGCCCTGGTAATGGATTATGCGGCAGACAAGAAGGCTTCCCGTCTGAACGATGAGTATCTCTTCGGCCGCAACATCCTGGTGAAACCGGTAACCGATCCTTTATACACCTGGAAGGATAAGGAGAAGAAGGGCCATACCATCTACCCTGATGTAAGGAAGGCAGCTGCGCCTGTGAATGTTTACTTGCCAAAGGGTAATAAATGGTATGATTTCTGGAGTAATGCCCAGTATGAGGGCGGTCAGGATATCCTGCGCCTTTGTCCTATCGACATCATGCCTGTATTCATCAAGGCTGGTACCATCCTGCCATTCGGTCCTGAAGTGCAGTATAGTTCAGAGAAGCCTTGGGATGAGCTGGAGATCCGTGTCTATCCTGGTGCTGATGGTAAATTTACGCTCTATGAGGACGAGGGCGACAACTACAACTATGAGAAGGGTAAATTCTCTGAAATCCAGTTTGTTTGGAATGAAGCAGACAGAACCCTGAACATCGCACCACGCAAGGGCAGCTATAAGGGAATGCTCCAGCATCGCAGATTCCACATCGTACTGGTGGATGCCAATAGTGGAGCGGGCGATCAGCCTATGCAGGCAAGCAAGAGTGTGGAATATGACGGAAAGGCTGTAAAGATACAGCTGTAAAGTTGAAAACAGCTGTAAAGTTGAAAACAGTTGTAAAGTTGAAAATGAAAAAAACAAAGCACCATTGGCTATGAATGTATAACCAATGGTGCTTCAAGAATCGTTATAGAATTTTAGTTTCAAAGAAATTCTTAATCCTGTATATACCTATATCATGCTTATAGCGTCCGAACTAATGATGTGATATTTCTATTAATTCTGCTTCGGTTTGTACTTTCCTTCGTCTAAACGATGAGCTACTCCTTGCTCGGCGAAAGCGTAAGGTATATATATGGTACCACCACTTCCTCCGTTTAAGGTGAAATTTGGCACCTTAAAAGATAGGATAAGGTTTCAAAGTCGCAATTTGCGACCTTGAAGAAGTTTGGAAGTCGCAAATTGCGACTTCAAGTTATCAAATTCATTTGGGGTCAATTGAAACATAAAGTCTTCAGGAAAACGCTCTATATTACGTTTTACCTGCTCATTCAATCTTTTTGTTTCTACTCCATACAGTTCAGCCAAGTCACGGTCAAGCATCACTTGTTGTCCTCTGATAACTCGTATCAGAGACTCCACATTATTTTCTACAGGCCGTTGCTGATTACCTGATTTAGCTACACTATCGTCCTTTGCCATTTTCTATAATCCAATTAAATTAGAAGATTTCAGCAAAGGTACAACAAAAATCGAAAATAAACAAGAGAACTTGCTTTTTTATAAATTCAGCAGGTACATTTTTACACATTTTCGAGGTTTTCTAAGCTTTCTCCGTTATTACCAGCACATGGCTTTCGTCGCTCAATGTGGTGGCGAAGATATAGGTTTCGCCACCATCCTTCAGTTTCAATCGCTTGCGCAATTCTGCCACGGAAAGAGGGAAGTTGCGGGTGGCGATGTTCGCCTTGGTGATTCCTGACAGTTGACGCTTCAACTCCTTTTTATTAAAGGAGGATACGGCGATGATGCGGAAACTTCTGCCAGGGAAGGCGGCGATAGGCTCACGGCTCACGAAAAGATGGCTGTTCTTGGAAAGCATCCTTGCATCATATCGCTCGGAAAGAGCACCGAAACAGCCGGCTTTCATCAACGATGCATTCGGCTCATAAAGATACTGCATCTCTTCAAAGGTGGATGGGGCTATCTTGACGGAAGAAGCCTCCATATCCGACTCTTCGCAGACGAAGGATTGTGCATCATTGACGCAATAAATGCGGAGATTCCCGGCATGTTTTACTTCTCCATCTACCGATGAAGCCTCCATTTCGCCCATATTTCGCGCTGAGAGCACTAAAAGGAGTTCCTTGCACTCATTATTCACGGAGATGATATGAACCTCTCTTACGTGGTTTAATTCGCTTATGGCACGATGCCAGTCGAGCATCGGAGAGAGTTTGATGATGACGTAATCTGCCTTAGAAAGCATTTCTTCCTGCAAAAGGGTTACATCGGGCGTGCAATCTTTCAAAGATACCACCTTGTTGCCCGCATCGTCTCTACGGGCAGGATCGATGAAGATTAGCTTAAGACCAAGCTTGGTCTTAAGTAATGACCGAGACTGATCTTCAGTTATGCCTAAAGAATCTGATGCAGCAGCCTTTTTCTTTGAAGCAAAAGAATGCAGAACCTCTATTCCGTCTCCATTCTTCACGATAGCGTTCTTCAAGCCCAACCGCCCGAAGTTTTCCTTCGCTGCTTCACAGAGATGAGTCTGACGCTCCACATACATCGACTTCACGCCCAATCGGGAAGCGATGTAAGAGAAGTCTACTCCGAAACCACCGGTCAGATCTACAAACCCGATTTCTTCAGAAAAATCAGATTCGCTGACTTCTTCTTTTGTTTCGTTAACATCCTCGCCTGGTTCTGTTAATATCTGTTGCTTTTCGCAAGTGGCTTCATTTTTGGCGAATTCTGAATCAATCGCCCCTTTGCCCACAAATTCGCAATTTTCAGAAAGATGAAGATTTGAGGCGTTTTCGCTCTCCTTATCCTTTTCTTCTCCGTTTTCGGATGATGAAGGAGACAAACCGAGTAGTCGGGCAGCGAGTTCAGCCTTATAAAGTGCCGTTTGTTCTGACGAACATTGCTCCATCGAAATATGAGGGGGATAGATGATGCCATCGATGCTTGCCCAACGGGGCAGTTTCGTACGAGCCATCTTTCGCCCGCGAATCTGGTCGAGAGCGAAAGGCATATCTACCTCAGGATACTTGCTGCCGAGGAAAGCCAACTGGCGAACATCATCGTCCTGATGCTGGCGGATAAAATCGAGCGTTGCTTGGTTCATTATTTCTGTTGAGTGATTCGTCATTACATTACTTATTCTTAATAACCGCAAAATTACGATATTCTGATGAGATTACAAAATATTTCTCAGAATATCTGATAATTTATGTCGGGATGCACCGAAAACAGGATGCTCTCGGCTATAATCTACCCTTTTTCCTGGCTATATGATTCTAACAGCAGGCATAAATAAATACATAACTATCGGAGATAGAACAACTGCCTAGGAAGAACAGAAGGCTGTTAGACGAAAAACAGCATACTGGCAGAAGGCAAACAGCCGACTAGCGCAACAGAGGCTAGTCGGCTGTTCCTGTATAACAGTTTGCCAAACATCCTTTCTCTTATTTCAAGAGAAGCATGGTTGGCAGGAATATCGCACTCTACTCTTCACTCTTCACCTTTTCTGTATAAACAGCTGAAGCACAACACATTACACGGATGAAGAGATATTCAGAACTCTTCACCCACTCTTCACCACTCTTCACCTTTTACGATTTTGAGAAAGGTATAAACGCAGAGCCGCTTAGCTGTCAACAGCCTAAAAAGGTGAAGGGCGGGTGAAGAGTAAAAAAAAACTCTTCACCCGCCCAACTATCTATCCTTCAACTACTTACGCCCAAAAGGTGAAGAGTGAAGAGTTGTTGGGAAAATTCTCTCGCATCCGTAAAGATGCAGAGAGAAAATTCCGGTGTCTCAAAAGAAACAATGGATTAGTCAGCCAACTTAGCCTTCAAGAACTCACGGTTCAAGCGGGCGATGTT
>ERZ791632.327-NODE-327-length-13971-cov-5.02443_pt1 | contig 13971 bp, 14 predicted proteins | sample MGYA00510263_ERZ791632 | MGnify/ENA primary metagenome ERZ791632 (study PRJEB30046, sample SAMN00715181) | human gut metagenome | study: EMG produced TPA metagenomics assembly of the A metagenome-wide association study of gut microbiota in type 2... | reverse complement strand
GAGTGTAAGATGATTTCAAAGTATCTTACACACCCTTGCACACATCTTACACACCTTATCCCGCAGCCTCGCAGTCAACATGGACGTATGCAGTAGATAATACGGTACAGGGACGCAGAAAAATCAGTCGGAGCAACAGACTTTTCTGTTCCCCTATGCCGTGATATCGCCCTCCCGTGCTTGTGCCGTGTGGCAGCATGAGGGTTGTGTAGGTCGCGTGTAGGTGGTATTGGTAACATCTTACACTAAGTAAAGTGTTGACAATCAATGAGTTGCAGCGTGTTAGTGTAAGATGTAAGATACTCGGCAAGTAAAGCTTTTGTAGTATTGTAAAGGTCCCGTAAGCATTAAACGCTACCACCAAATGCAAGCACTAATAGGGGCGACGCGTCCCGCGTCGGGCATTAAGGCAAAGACTCATACACCAAACACAAAGGCTCTGCACTAATTACATGCCTGTCTGTGAATCTTTGCCTTGATGCCCGACGCGAGACGCGTCGCCCCCATTAGTGCTTGCGTTTAGTGGTAGCATTTAGTGGTAGCGTTTTTTGCAGACGTCGTCAATGCGTCACCCAATCAAATGACACAACTCATTGATTTTCAATATGCGCTATGTGATGGCACAAAAAAGTGATGAAGTCAGGTGTGGGAACATACGGATGAAGTTCGCTTTAACAGAAGCGAACCAATAGAATACAGAAAGCTGTTCTGCTTTCTCCAAACAAACTTTGTCCAAAAGTTTCGGATAAAGCAAATGCGCCATTTCTGCAAGGCATTCCATGCTTTGCGTGTGCAGAAAACCTTGGTAATAGTTCTCGCAAGCGAGATAGTCCTCAAAGGGGACGGCTTGCAAATCGGCATTTACTGCCGATGCACCGCAAATAACAGAAATGCGCACAGGCTTGGGAGCAAAGCTCTCACGCGAGTTGTCGCGCAGCAAAGGTGATTTGCCAATCGGCAAGCACCACTTGGCGTTTGCTTTTCCTGTCCTTGATCAAATAGGCGTGTTTGTCAGCATGACAAAGCACAACAATTTCAGCCCATTTGCAGACGCAAAGGGCTAACACCTCGTTCATCGGCAAATCGCGTGCGACTTGTCGGAAGAAAAACAGCAATTGCTGGTCGGACAGTTCCGACCATGATTTGGGCAGAGAAATAGAAAATGCTTCCATACCGCGAAAGTATGGAAGCATTGTATAGGTAGAAAAGACCGCTTTTTATTGAAACGTGTATGAGGTTGATAAACCATAGTTGTAATCTTCGTTTTTCTCGCTTTTGATTCCGAACGGAGAATTATTACAACTTACATAAATTCTTACATAATTTGTACTTAGCCTGCTTGAAACTCCTGAAGTCGATGCAGAGAGATGAACTGTTTGCCCTTTCTTAAAAGGCCCATAAGTACCTTCCCAAGTAGAACCTGCCAATGAAATGCTTTTTTCACCAACTTCAGTCGTATATGCTACATTTAGTTTGAACCTTGGTTCTGGCACATACATTTTCACTTCGTATCTTACATAGTAAACATTTTCCGTAGATGAAGGATTGTCTGGATTTTGAGGACAATCAGGTTCATCTTTAGAGCATGCACATAGCAAGGAAATCGCAAAAAGGAATAGAATAAGTTTCTTCATATTTTGATGTTTTAGTTAATAATGTGCAAATATACAACATTAAAACCAATACCCACCTTTCCTTTTATCATTCTTGTACTCATGATTTTCAAAGAGCGCTGCGGTTTCTGACTGCTTTCACTCCTCAAAAATGCCATCGGGAGCATTGCGGAGGGCGTTCACGATCTCAATGCAATATGATATGGGGACTTCTCCCTCTTCTTCCTATAACATATACAGTTCAATGGCGAAGATGTGCCTCCAAGCACGCTTGTAGTGCGGTGCAGATGGGGTCTCGCCCCATTTGCCCAACAACTCTGCTTGGCGCAGAGTCGTCAAGAGTTCACAGGAGAAGAAATCATGCGCCAATCGTTCCTCGATGGCGATGAGTTTAGAATGTAGTTCCTGATAACACTGCCAAGAGTGGTCGGTGCTGCCGAGTTTCCGAGGCAGATCCAACCACGGGTAAAGCGTCTGACTCCAGTATTGGCATGGGTCGCTTGTCGCCCATGCTTCCGTATTTGCCAACAAGGGAAGCAAGATAGAAAGCGTGTCATCACGCATTTTCTCCAACGACAGGAGCAAGCGTTCCACGCGCTCCTTACTGGCAGGGGCTATATTGGTGTTTGAAACAACACCAAAGCCATTTGGCGTAAGCACCAAATCCAATTGTGGCACAGCATGAAGCATGGCTTCTGCCACCACAGCCATACGCGCGTAATGCAACAACTTGTTGTTCGCATCGCGAGTGGGCAGTTCCGCAAGGACTGCCTCAGAGAGGAACGTGGTCGTAAACCACGCTTCCGCCACCTCCAAGTGCGGAGCAATTTTATCAAAGAGCAAGGTCTCGCCTTGCACAGACTTCAGCACATTCGGAACGAATTGCAGAAGCACATTGTTATCGGGTATCAACTGGCTCATGCGTTTTCAGTATTAGGGGTTACACTCACCTGTTTGGCGTCCTTGTTCTCGTCCAACGTGGTAAGCTGGATAAACGGACAATCGGGATAAGCCCCGTCCCATTTGTTAAACCTTATAATCAATCGGTGCACATTAAACAAAAGGTCGTGATACGGCTTTTGCAGGGCTTGTGCAATCGTATAAAGCTCGCGCTTGTCGCTGCCCGAATTATTCGTCTGCGACTTACCCGGCACAGAACCCACAAGATTTGAGTGAACACGCATGGTAAAGCACATCATGTTCACCGCCTCGATGATGTCCGTAGCCCAAATGTCATGCCAGTGAGAGCAAAGTCAAGCTTGCTTGAACTTTGCCGAGCGCAGCTGACATTCGCGAAGCAATCGCCACCCTCCTTATCCCTCTCTATCTTGTTAATCACCACATCATGCTGTTCCTCCCCATTAGGAGACACATAAAACTCCGAGAAAAGCACCTTGCCCGAATTCTCCATGCCCGTGAGGAAATTGATGATATTATCCTTCTCCTCATTCACGCGTTCCTGTTGCTTCACGCGGTCGGTAATGTCCTCCGCCTTGAAGATGTTGTTCCAAAAAGATTTGGCAATCTCAATGTGGTACTTGATAGGTGCAGAGTTTTTCAGCTTCGCCTCCTTTGCCACCCCAATGAGTTGCTTGATGTTGTACCACTTGCCCTTGAAAAGCGAGGCATAATAAGGAATGGGATAATACGTGCTGTCAGGCGTCGGCACACGGCTGACCACGGCAAACTTGCGTTTGCCCTTCTTCACCTGTGCTTGCAAGTCTGTCCAAGGACTTTGCGGGTTGAGCAGTGGAATGACCTCCATCTGTTCCGCTCGCACCGAGTTGCGCCAATTCGCGAACAACACCTGTGGTATCACGCCCTCCTTGTTGGCAGGCGCAAAGCGCACATAGCAAGCCTCCTTGCGCAGCACCCTCACCACCTTGTTGCCTTGTTCATTGAGAATAATCACGCTCACAGCAAAGCCGAAGTGTTTGAAGTCCTGGCAAACACCGAGGAAATAACTTGCCATGTCGTTATCCAAGAAGAACTCCTCGACCTCGTTCACCACTTTCTGTTTGCACATTTCATTAGTCTGGTACACCAGTCCGCTTCCATAGCACACCTCTGCATTGAACATCTGGCAAGTGCTCATAGTCTCATCACTTTCAATCAGATTGATAATGTCATACGGCATCTAGTCGTCCGCTCCCCAAGGCATATAGCTCACCTTGTCACTCACGTGGCGCGGTGAAATCTCCTCCGCCTCTTTGAAAACTTCGCTGCTCTTGGTGGTGAACGCTGCTGCGGCATGATAGCCGGGCAGATCGTTCACGCCTGTTATGTGTAAGTAATTGAAATCGCCCATAGTTTTGTATTTGATTTGGGCAAAAGTAAGTTTAAAGTTTAGTGGTGGAAAAGACATAATTTTACTATAGATTGTTCTTTAGTTTGCTTATTGTAATTTTAATATTAAAAAAGCAGTCTTGATTTAAGAATTCTGTAAAAAGTCACTATATTTATAGAGAAATTAACAAACAAAAAAATGCAAGTACAGTAAAAATTCAAGAAGTATTTCCTGAGAATCTACTGAGTATGTATAACGCGCTGTTGATCAATGCATATAAAAGTACAAAATTGACAAAAGAAACAAACTGGAAATATAATTTTCCAAAATCCCAAAATGCAAATATCTGCTTAACATCTCTTAATGTGAAAAATAACGGGAATCTTCATATTCTGTCATTTTGTTGTGTGCCTTAAAACAAATCAAAATACCGATTAAATGTTCTCAAATTACGTGTTATAATGCCTTGTTGACAATTTCCGACAATAATTCTTAGATTTATATTGGAGATTTCAATGAAATATATTAATTTTGTTGTCAAATACAGTCAACAATTGCTTGAATATGAAATTTACAGAGAAAATCAAGTCGCTTCGTGAAGCTGACGGACTGACCCAACGACAATTATCTGCATCGCTCGGGATTGATGTAGCTTTATACAATCGCTTTGAAAAAGGTGAGCGTTTAATGAAGCGTGAATTGGTGTGCAAACTGGCAGAGATATATGAGTGTAATCCCAATGACCTTATTAAGTACTGGTTAGCAGACAAGGTTTATTCCATACTCAATGACGAGGACACAGCAAGTCAGGTTATAGCAATGGTGGCAGAAGAAATGCCAGAGTATTCTAAAAGTAGTTCTATTACAGTTTAGGTTATGAACACAAAAGACTCTTTGATACAGCTTGTTGATCGATTTCAGCAACTAAAAACTGATGGGGGCTTGAATAAGTCTTCAGAAGCAACTATGCGTGCTTGGATAGACGAATTGTTGGCTATATTTGGATGGGATGTACAAAACACCCATCAGGTCCTTACTGAACATACATTAGGGAAAGATGAGCGTCAACGCCTCCATGATATAGGCTCTACCAATACACGTCCTGATTATACTTTAGTCAATGGCAATGTAGCATTGGCATTCGTTGATGCGAAAAGCCTTGATGTAGATATAAAGAATGATAAAAGTGTAGCTTTTCAAATACGCTCATACGGATGGTCTGTTGGAGCGCAGTATTCTATTGTCACAAACTTTGACACGCTGGCTATATATGACTGTCAGTGTATGCCTCGTGTAGATGATGATGCAAATGTCGCAAGACTTCATTTCTACGACAGTACCGAATACGTTGACAATTACGAAATTCTACACATGTTCTTACTCCGTGAGAACATCATTACGAAAAAACTAAAATACTCTCATAGCGAGCAGGAATCTCTTGATTATAACTTTTCTAGATTTCTTGGAGAAATCAGATTAAAACTGGCAGAGTCTATAATCCGTAATAATAGATATGAGGATTTGAATTTAGTAAGTTCCTTCGTTCAGACTATAATCAATAGAATACTTTTTATCCGAGTCTGTGAATCAAAAGGCTTGGAGAAAGAGGGATTACTTCAGGATTACATGAACGATGACTTTTGGACTCGCTTCAAGAATAGTTCATATTTTGAGTTTTATGAACACTATGATGGCCCTATGTTCAATAGAATCAACCCTCTACAATCACTGGTGGTTGACAACGACACATTAGGCGATTTCGTATCAAAGCTTTATTACCCTTCTCCGTATCGATTTGATGTTATACCTGTCAAGACATTAAGCGACATCTATGATTTGTTTTTAGGCTACCGATTGGTGTTGAATAATGGTGTAGTATCAGACCAATTAAAAGAGGAGTTTAAGAAAAGTAATGGCGCAGTGACCACTCCAGAAATGCTAGTACATAAGGTTATTGAATGTACCATGCCTATAGATATTATTGACTCTATGTCAATAACAGAATTGCTGAATCTGAGAATTGCAGACATTGCTTGCGGAAGTGGTGTGTTCTTGGTTGGAGCATATGATTTCCTTGCATCACAAGTTATAAAAAAGATTACAGAAGGACAAGTGTTTGATAATAGGTTAGCTATTATTATCAAAGACCATCCAATGCTCACTATTGAAGGACGCAGAGCCATTATTAACAGCTGTATCTATGGTGTAGACATCAACCCAGAAGCTGTAGATGTTGCAAAAATGTCATTATCACTAAAGATGATAGATGACTATAATTCTCTTGACTTCGAGGATGTTGGTTTGCTGGGCTCACAAATTCTGCATGGAGTCGGAAACAATATCAAGTGTGGCAACTCATTGGTAGGTCCGGATATTGAGCAAAAGTATCCTGCACTCAGTGAGAATTTTATAGAGTTACAAGCAACAAACTCTTTTGATTGGCGGAACTCTTATCCTGAGGTATTTGCCAATGGGGGCTTTGACATAATTCTTGGTAATCCGCTGTATGTAGAGGTGAAGAACTACAATGTGTCTTTGCCACACATGGCAATGTATATCAAAGACTCATTTGTCTCAAGTAAAAATGGCAAAATAGACCTTGCAATCCCATTCATAGAACAAGGAATGAGACTACTTAACGAGACAGGCAGATTGGGGTACATCATACAGAAACGTTTTTTCAAGACTGACTACGGAAAGGGTATCAGAAAACTCCTGACTGATAATAAAACGCTTCACAGTATCTATGACTTTGAGGAGACAGACCTCTTTAAAGGACGTATCACTTATGTGGCAATAATGGTATGCGATTCCAACAAAGACAACAATGCACAAGTGAAGTATGAGAGTTCTGCAACAGACCATGTGGAGTATATGCCATGTGATGTGTTGGCTGCCACACCTTGGAACTTTGAGAACGCACGACTAAATGCAATCCGTAATCATCTGACTAACAGCATTGGCACACTGGCAGATGTATGTAATGTAAAGGTCGGTCTCCAAGTATTATGGAACAACGCTTTTCAGATAATTGCCGATTCAGTTGCAGATGGACTTATCTATGGTCATTCCGCAATAGACGAAAATATCTGTGTAGAACTGGATGCTTGTAAGCCTTTAATTTGCAACGAACATTTTGCACCTTTGACAAAACGGGACTATACAACATACGCTCTATTCCCTTATGAGGTGTCTGACAATGGTGATGTTACGGAATTATCAATGTCTGATATGGCAGCAACATACCCAAGGGCTACCGAATATCTGAACCGCCACAAGAATCAGATACTCAATGCTGTGGAATCTTTGCCACAGAAGAATGGCAATTATAATATGAATGACCACTGGCATTTGTTTACAAGAGCTAATAACCATGGTGCTGTCTATCAAAAGATTGTAGTGCCTATGACTGCGCAATATCCTCAGGCTGCGGTAATCACGGATACTCATGTGTATTGCGATAACGCAAATATGTTCTTTATCCAAGTTCCAAACGGAACAGAAGACCAGCTCTACGCCTTGTCTGCTATCATCAGCTCTACGATTTTCAATACATTGGCTCGTTCGATAGCCAACCCTCAACAAGGAGGATATTTCAAGTTCAACAAGCAGTTCCTTAACCCTGTTCCTGTTCCGAAAGATGCTTTCTTGAATGAAACTGCGGACATCAAACAGTTGGCAATAATTGCAAGACGCATTGAAACGTTGAACCAACAGATAAAGGACAGCAACGGAATGCGTATTGGCGGACTTGTTAATTCTCTGAACAGTTCATGGGCACAGCTTGACTCACTCTGTGATAGATTGTACAATATCACAGACGAGGAGCGACAAGAACTGTATGCAGTAGTACGTAACGACAGAAATCCTTATGGACAAGATAACTAATCAGATAATACAGAGATATACAGACAATGAGCTTAGACTAAATCAGCTCGTTGTCAACGCATTTGCTCGCCATCATAACTTGACGGTGAGCGATGGGTTGTTGGCTCAATACTGCTTGCCATCAGACAGCGAACTGTCAGAAGATGTGAAGTTGTTGGCAGATAATTGTGGTATTGAGGATGTAATCAATATATTTGAACTCGCAATACCACAAGAGGAGAAGACGGCCAATGGTGCAGTATATACACCTCAATATATTAGGGATTTTATTGTGGACAATATAATCAAGTCTACTAAGAAATCTCTGAGTGAATGCTTGTGTGCTGACATTTCATGTGGCTGCGGAGCTTTCCTTTTTACGCTTGCTGAATACATACACGCTGCAAGTGGAATGGCGTTTGTGGACATTTATCATCACTTGTATGGAGTTGACATAAGTGCAATAAGTATTGGACGTGCCAAAATATTGTTGGCTCTCAATGCTTTGCTGCATGGGGAATGTGTTGCGGATAAAGATTTCAACCTTTATTGTGCAGACTCTCTTCTTTTCGATTTCAAGGCTATGCCTGGAATCAGAGAAAATAAGGGAATAGATATTATTGTAGGCAATCCTCCCTATGTAAGGTCTAAGAATATTGAGGAATCTGCGAAAGCCAATCTTGCGAAATGGAACACTTCAAATTGTGGTAATGCCGATTTGTACATTCCATTCTTTGAGATAGGTCTCTGTATTCTTTCCGAGGAAGGGCATCTTGGCTATATAACAGTAAACACATTCTTCAAGGCAGTCAATGCCAGAGCGTTGAGACGCTACTTTGCAGACAACCATACAAACATACGCATTCTCAATTTCGGTCAGGAGCTTGTTTTCAAGAAGAAACTGGCTTACACCTGTATTGTGTTTGCAAGTAACGAGCGTTCTGAAAACATATCTTATGCAAAAGTTTCTTCTAAGGATATTATCAATAACGCGAAACTGAAAAGTAATGATATTCTCTACTCGTCACTAGACCATCATAAGGGATGGCATCTAAATGATTCTACAGTCTTGGAGAATATTGCAAAGATTGAGAGCACAGGCAAGTCTTTGGGTGACTCTTTTGTTATCAAGAACGGTCTGGCAACATTGGCTAATGACATATTTATTTTCAAAGCAGAAAAATCTGACAGTCAGTATTATTATATAAGTCGTGATGGCAAGAACTATCGTATAGAAAAGGATATATGCCGAGATATTATCAAACCAAATATTCTCAAATCAGAGGATGAGTTGGAGTCAAAGAAAGAATTGATTATATATCCATACGATAGTAATACTTCTGTATATAGCGAGACATATATGCAGGAGCACTTTCCCTGTGCCTATTCATATTTGGCATGTTACAAAGAAACTCTTGATATGCGTGACAAAGGTCAGGGTGATTATCCTGCATGGTATGCCTTTGGTAGAACTCAGGCAATCAACGATCATGGTATAAGAATGTATTTCCCATATATGTCAGACAAACCACATTTCGTTATTTCTGAGCAACAGGACTTATTGATGTATTGTGGTTATGCTATATTTTGTGATGATGTTCGTGAGCTTAAAGTTATGAAGAGACTTTTGGAGTCTGATGTGTTTGACTATTACATAAAAAATTCCAGCAAGCCTTATTCTGCAAATTACTATGCGTATGCCAAGAACTACGTCAAAAACTTTGGCATATATCCAATGTCTAAGGAGCAAAAGAATACACTTTTAGGCTTACGGTCAAAAGAAGAAATCAATAGATATGTGGCTGATTTATATCAGCTTAGTATTGTATGAAATGTAAAAATATCACTAAGGTCTTCCCATACAATTTAGAGAATATGATTTACATTGTATCAAAAAGGAGAAAACTTGATAGCATAAAGAAACAATACCCCAATGCTATAATCTGCGATGTAACAAGTACATCGCCAAATTCTCTCGTCAAACTTAGCCCATTCTATCCTCATATGAACATTCCCATACCATTCTCACCAAATTACACTGGTGCATCTGTTGAAGGTATTTGGCAAGGACTTAAAGTGTTTGTTGGTGAAGATATTGACATTAATTCATTCACCAACACATCCATGAAGAATATTAAAAGAACATGTAAAACTCGTGGCAAGGTGTTGGGGCATAGAAAAGGAATACATGGAATTGAGATATTAGACTACAAATCAGCCAAGTTATACATTTACATTCCTTCATATAAGTGGGTGTTAGACAATGTAGTTAATGATTTGATTAGTAAAATGCGTGAAGCCCATAAGACAAAAGATTTGGTTCTGTTAGATTACAACACATGTCAAGATGTTCTTGATGACTCAAAACCTCTATCTCATGCTTATCTAATTAAAGCATATATTTTGGGATTATATCCATATAATACAGAAAATCAACAATTATCACTTTTTAACGATGAAACGCTCTAACTGGCTGAGTTTTGACAGAACACTAAAACAATATGGAGTAGAACGGTTGTATCATTTTACAGACCGAGCAAACCTGCCTTCGATCATAAAAAATCGAGGTTTACTCTCATGGGGTGATTGTAAAGAAAAAGGAATTGAAATAGCAGCCCCTGGTGGTGATAGTTCATCGCGCAAGTATGATAAAATGGACAACCTACATCATTATGTGCGATTAAGTTTTACAAATCAACATCCAATGATGTTTGTTGCTGAGCGCGAAGGTAGAATCAAAAAACCAGTTGTTTTCACTCCAGAAAAGAGTATTATCTTTGATGATACCACACTCTTCTCTAACATGAATGCTGTTAAAAGAGAAGCGTCCATCGGTGGTTCTTTGTCAGATTTTCGTAAAATTCATTTTGATGCGGTAACGTGCAGAACCCAATTCGATTTATCTCCTGAAGAAAAAAAATATTTTCAAGCAGAGATACTTGTGAAGAATTTTCTGCCTCTTGAATATATATCTAATATAGCATCATTCAACATTCCATTGCCATCTGATATTGAGATTAAAAAATATTATGGCAGGCACAACTATGTGTATGATAGAGAAGCCGTAGAATTGCTTTCTGACTGCTTATGGAAATTAAGTCACACAACATATTTGCAAGGAGTTAATCTCTCTGATATGATATTTGAGATGTATGATAGTAATAACTCTCTACAAATACATATCCGTGGAGTTATAGATAACAAAGGCACTTTCCACTTGGTAGTATCACAAGGTGATACTTGCGGAATGTGTTCTATTGCTTTAGAACATTTTATAAATTTGTTGACTCCATTAGGAATGTTTGATGATGGCATGAAACATAAACTATCTATTTTAATCAATCAATAATATGGACGTATTAAGTTTATCAAAAATCAGAGCGCAAGTCTTGCAGCAGGTTTTTCCTTCTGGTGAAGAACCTATAGATATTGCATTCTGCATGATTGGAGACAATCTTACAATGTTTCCAATTGAAGTTAATGGAGATTTCTCTCCATCAAAGAAGCGTGATATGCGCATAAAAGTTCTGAACTTGTTTCTTAGCAAGGAAAATCCTGATTTACGGCAAGCTATTGAACTTGTGTATTTCTCGTTCGATCCTGTGATGAATGTTGATTACTGTTTTCAAATTTTTCCAAACAACAAGAAGACAAATCTATTTATTTTCTCATCTACAGGCAAAAAAATTAGTGCTTTTACACCTTACTCTACCACAATTGACGAAAGAACAGAAATTGAACGTGCCATTAAAGCTGGTGCCGGAAAAGAAAGTTCATTTGCCTCCTTACGTAGTAAGTTTTCCAAGCTTCTTGGAACGTCAAAGCCTAAACAGCTAAAAGTAATTCCTAGTGTCAACTCTATCTCTATAGATTTAAGCAAATCAAAACAAAAGTCAGAAAATACTGATAACAAAACAAAGAAACAAGTTATGAAAGAATCCGATAATAGTGGAAAAACTCCATTTGAAAGATTTGCTATAGACACAATCTTAAGGTTAAACAGTCCCCGATTCGATGAAATTCGTGAGAAGAAGCAGGGGCCTGTAGCAATCAGCGTAACACTTTCTGCCTTCACTAAACATATGATAGAACAGTTCCCAGAGTGGGATGGGCTGTTTGAATTTCTACCTCAAGATAACCACGTTTGCATTTCGTTGTCAAAGGGCTTTGATGATGAAACAACGATGCAGGCAATTCCATTTCTTTGGAGAAGAAAGTCTTTTGTAGAAAATTGTATTTTGTTTGGTGTTCTTAAATTTGTTTTCCTTGACAAGGTACACAACACATTTGATGTGTTGGATTTAACGAAAATAGACCCATATAAGCTGTCTTAAATGTAAAAAACAGACCTCCCTTGCAAGCTATCAACTAGCAAGGGAGGTCTGCTTTTAAACATTTACAGCCTCTCTCAAATATTCACCCATAATTTCGTAGATATCTGCATTTGCTTTTTCGCAAACGTCAAAGCACTCATCCATGAGAACGTTGTACTTTGCAGCTTCTTCGGGAGTAAACGTAGGTTGTTTCGTATCATAGTTTACATAGCACGCGAAGTCATCATCAGGATAGAATTTGAGATGAAGTTCGTTCACGAGGTATTGTGCGAACTGCTTTACCTCTTCGATATTTGTTACCTTTGTTATCATCATATTGGAGTTTTGATTAGGCTACAAAGATAACATTTCAATTCCATAAACACCTCCATACCATTTATTTCAAACACGCACACATCTCTCAACAGCCGAATTTCATTGCTATCCAACAGTTTCATACGACGAGTACCCTTGTAGAAGTCATAGCGAAGCGAGATGCAGCGGTGCCAGCATTGGATTTCACCCGAGCGCGTCCATAGTTTGAGATCTACTGGTTCGGGAGATTGGAGCATACGTTTGAGCGTAGTGATGTGGATAGCGTGGGGCATTAGTCAAAAGTGTTGTTGTAAACTTGGTTGAAGATATTATGTAAGCGAGGAACGGTGAAAGGCACCTGCTTGCGAAGCGGTTTCCACTTGAACTTCACATGATTGTTCGCATTCGTGGCATCAGAAAGTTCACTTTCGATGTCAGTAATAAGAATGGAACTGCCCACAGGGAGTTCGGGAGAAATCAAGTAGAGTTTGTGAGACTGCAAAGCCTGTGTAAGATGACGGGCAAAGGAATAGGAAAGCGAGGACGTCTCGCTCTCGTATTCAATCTCCGTGTTGTCATCGTATGCAGAAGACTGGCCACAACATACGGCAAAGCTGCGGTCAAAAGAAACCTTGCGCTTGGTTTGGGCGGTGAGATACAAGGTATCATTCACATTGAACTCATTCTGAAAGATCAGCGTGAGCGTGGAAACTTCATCGGTCAAGAAGAACGTAAAAGTACGTTTTCCTCGAAAAAGCGTAACAGATAATAGTTTGCCACTTACCCCTTGGGGCAAGTAACCCAATAGTTTCTCTTCGTTGATGTCCTCGTAACAAAAATCAAACTGCTTGGCAGCAATGGGAGTATCTGATATAGTGAGCGTTTCGGGCGTATCATTGTCATCGCGTTGAATAACATACTGCGTGGCACACTGCCCCGTTTCACCGGGAAGAACAATATACTGCAAATCAAGCTGAAAGCCATGTGGCACCAAACGCACCGCGTGCGTGGTGAGAAAATGCGATTGCAGGAACAGCTCACAGTTCGTCCTTCGCATTTGCAGTTTACAGTAAATCAAAGTAAACTCGCCCAAAGTATAATCGTTGCGGTCCACCTGCATACGGAAACTGTACGTGGCATGCACCAGTTGCTTTGCCTCCATGTAGTTCTCAATAATGCGGCGCAAATCATAGATGCTCGCCTTTCCCCCATAGGCATAAAGCGTGGTGGAAAAGATAGGCGACTGACTGCGGTTGAGATAGATAGCCAAATACACGGAACTACCTTGGAAGTCAGACATCTCGAATACATCGGGAATGCTCGAAGTAAAATCGTATGTCTGCGGATTAAAGTTGAAATTCATAAGCGTTGAAAGAAAAAGCCAGAGAACGTGATAACCCTCGCAATATCGCACAAACCTCGGGTTACGGAAAAGACCGTCCTTTCGGGCGATCCTTTCTTTCAGCTTCAAGCCGTGGCATTGGCTCTCTTGCGTGTAGTGCGCTTGGCGGCAGGCTTTCTCGTGCGCTTGGGTGTGGTGGTAGGAGCGGTAGAGGCGGGCTGCAGGGGAGCAGGG
>ERZ791632.326-NODE-326-length-13978-cov-39.4268_pt1 | contig 13978 bp, 9 predicted proteins | sample MGYA00510263_ERZ791632 | MGnify/ENA primary metagenome ERZ791632 (study PRJEB30046, sample SAMN00715181) | human gut metagenome | study: EMG produced TPA metagenomics assembly of the A metagenome-wide association study of gut microbiota in type 2... | reverse complement strand
TCAATACATTATGAGGAATGTTGCGCATCTTCAACATCTTGCTCAACAACTCTGAAATCTCGACAGATGTTGTACCTACCAAGACTGGGCGGCCAGCATTACGTGTTTCCTCGATTTCGTCGATAACTGCACGATATTTCTCGCGGGCAGTCTTGTATACACGGTCATCCAAGTCCTTACGCTGGATAGGGCGGTTGGTTGGAATCTCAACAACATCGAGTTTGTAGATATCCCAGAACTCACCTGACTCTGTACTTGCTGTACCGGTCATACCTGCGAGTTTGTGGTACATACGGAAGTAGTTCTGAAGTGTGATGGTAGCAAAGGTCTGTGTAGCAGCCTCTACCTTTACGTGCTCCTTAGCTTCAATAGCCTGGTGCAAACCATCGCTCCAGCGACGGCCTTCCATGATACGTCCTGTCTGCTCATCCACAATCTTCACCTGTCCGTCCATGACAACATATTCGTCGTCCTTATTGAACATGGTGTAACCCTTCAGGAGCTGCTGCAAGGTGTGAACACGTTCGCTCTGTACACCATAGTGAGCCAGCATCTCGTCTTTCTTGTCAAGACGCTCCTGGTCGGTAAGGTCTGTGCGTGCCTCGAGTTCACTCATTTCTGTTGTGATATCAGGCAATACGAAGAGTTCCTTGTCGTTTACCTGCTTAGCCAACCAGTCGGTTCCCTTATCGGTAAGGTCGGCAGAATTCATTTTCTCGTCTACTACGAAGTACAATGGCTCAGTAGCCTTAGGCATCTCACGGTTGTTGTTTGCCATGTAGTACTCCTCGGTCTTCAGCAGACCAGCCTTGATACCTTCCTCAGAAAGATACTTGATCAATGGCTTGTTCTTAGGCAATGCCTTGTAAGAACGGAAGAGTGCGAGGAAGCCTTCATCAAGGAGTTCCTGATTCTTAGCTTTTGTACCTTCGTTAATCTTCTGCTTAGCCTCGGCGAGCAATTCTGTAGCCTGCTTGCGCTGTACCTCGTAAAGTTTCTCAACCAATGGCTGATACTGCTCGAACATCTGATCATCGCCCTTTGGAATAGGACCAGAGATGATCAATGGGGTACGGGCATCATCAATCAACACTGAGTCGACCTCATCGACGATGGCGTAGTTGTGCTGGCGCTGTACCAGGTCGGCTGGGTTGGTAGCCATGTTATCACGAAGATAATCGAAACCGAACTCGTTGTTGGTACCGAAGGTGATATCTGCCAGGTATGCCTTGCGACGCTCGTCGGAATTAGGACGGTGCTTGTCGATACAATCTACAGAGAGACCGTGGAACATATAGAGAGGTCCCATCCACTCAGAGTCACGCTTAGCCAAATAGTCGTTCACGGTAACGACGTGAACACCATTGCCTGTGAGGGCGTTCAGGAAGATTGGAGTTGTACCTACAAGGGTCTTACCCTCACCGGTAGCCATCTCGGCAATCTTACCCTGATGGAGAACAACACCACCGAAGAGCTGTACATCGTAGTGAATCATTTCCCACTTCATATCATTACCGCCAGCTGTCCAGTGGTTGTGATAGATAGCCTTGTCGCCATCGATGGTAACGAAGTCGTTAGCTGGATTAGAAGCCAACTCGCGGTCGAAGTCGGTAGCAGTAACAATAGTTTCCTCGTTTTCTGCGAAACGGCGAGCTGTGTCCTTTACGATGGCAAATACCTGAGGCAACACCTCGTTGAGAACAACCTCATACTTGTCGAGTGCTTCCTGCTCCAACTTATCAATCTGGTTGAAGATACCTTCACGCTCATCGATAGGAGTGTCTTCGATTTTAGCCTTGAGTTCAGCAATCTTTGCCTTTTCCTCATTGGCATACTCTTTTACGTACTTCTGGATTTCCTTTGTTTTTGCACGAAGTTCGTCATTGCTTAAGGCCTGCATCTTAGGATACTCTGCCTTGATCTTTTCTACGATTGGCTGGATCAACTTCATATCGCGAGTTGACTTGTTGCCAAACAATGACTGGAGAATTTTGTTAAAGTTCATTGTATATTTATTTTTTATTATTATTCGATGATGTTTTGGAGTAAAATCTCCTGTTGTTTATTACTAGCTTGCAAATTTACTAAAAATATCTGTAAATCTGCAAGGAATTGCCAATTATTACCTGTTTTTATGGCAAATCTTCTGAGTTTTGCTTACGGAAAGCACAAAATCAGCAGTCTGGACCTCGAATAACGATACTCCCATACGTAACTTTGTGTCTGTGCTCCGTAGGGGATTCATAATAAATATGTGAATGAATGTCTGTCAGAATGTCAGAAGAATTGGCGGCAAGTGTTGCCGACAGGATAGGATGATGCGTTGCGATGCTTTCATCTTCTGAAGCCGCTTTGATGGCTTTGAGCACGCAGAGAATGTCCTCCTCCAATGCCTTCGCCTCCGGTTGCTGGATGAATTCATCGTAGGATATATCCGTAAGCGCAAACTTCAGCGCCTGCTGATAAGTCTGCGCCTCCATGCCGGTTGCCGCCAGGACAACCAAAAGGGCTGTGATATATCTGTTTACCATCATTGTTGTTTATCTTCTTCTGTTTGGAAACGATGTTGTGCCAATCGTTTCCTTACGTATATTTTAATGTCTGTTTATTCTTTCTGAATTTCTTTACGATATGCTTCTGCAAACCATAATTGTTTGGACTTAAATCCATCATGGTCGACTTGACGCAGTATCTCGCTAGCAAAGAAAGTGCCAAAATACTCATACCCTCAGCATAGTTCTGCCATATCTGTAAGAACAGGGCTATGAGCAGAAGCCATCCCAGAAGTTCGTAATACCAATACAGATGACCTGCTTTCATCCTCTTGACCGTCTTCCAGGCGAAGATGAGGTTGAGCGGATTCAGTATCAGAATCTGGAAATTTACCTGTACGGTAGGATGCTGCGAGAAGATCATGGCAAAGAGAATCAGTCCCGGTAATCCTGTTAGAACAAGCAGGATGGCATCAAACCACCAGTAGTTTTTCTTTTTTATACATTCTCTTATCGTTGTTCCTATGATGATGATTGCCAGGGCTATGGCTATCATTTGTGGTGTAACAGGAGCATCGTCTGTTATTTGTGCCTGGGCAGGGATAATATCGGATGTTTCATCTACCAGAGTGATATAGCCGCTGGCACTTGTTGCATTGGTCTTGCCGTCTGCAGTCTGAGATGCATCAATAAAGTCGGTTCTTCCTTCTGTGGCAAAGTCTTTGCTCAGATTGTCTGGCAAGAATTCCCATTCTCTTTGTGTGACAGGGCGGTCAGCCTGACAACCCAAAAGGAGGTCATTCCCGAATCTTGCCCAGCGGTGCTGTCCGTTGAGTTTGTGAATCTCTTCCCTGTAGGTAGAAGTGGTAGGAATATCTTTAAAGTTGGTACTCTGGTTCCCAATGTTGGAGAGAATCATCTCGCGTGCCCGGGTCGTACAATTGTCATAGAAGAAATTGTAGCGGTATACGCGGTTCTCCGGCTGTGCATTCTTGTCGATGCTTCTCAGAATTCCCAGCTTCTCTGTACGGGAGAGACGGAGACGCTGCTGTCTTACCCATCTGCCTTCATGTGCATATTCGGCAATGAAGTCGCTCATCGGGTAGATGCCAATCTGATAATCGGTGAGTCCGAAAACAAAACGGAGTACAAAGCAACTTTGGTTAAAACTGAACATACCCCAGTTGACGGCAACATCCGTTCCCATAGCTTTGTTCTGGATGCGTAGAGCGGTATGTCCATAATACGACCACACCTCCTGGCCTGGTCCGCAAGTCAGGAGAGAAATGTCAACAGAATCGAGCCACGCAGTAGCTTCTTCATTGACACGACTGTTCTGCACAGAAATATCAGAGTCCTTGTCTCTTGAAAAATCCTGTGCAGCCACTTCAGTAGTTAAATTGATTAAAATTACTGCTAAAATGGCACTAAAAATATGCTTAAAACGTTTCACGATGCAAAAATACCTTATTATTTTCAATTATCCTTCTTTTTTCTAGATTTTTTTTAATACTTTTGCACTCTGAATATAATTTTGAATGATTATTAAAGAATGAGAAAGCTTTTTTTAGCAACCCTATTGTTGGGGTCAGCCCTTATGGTTAATGCCCAAAGTGGTACTAATTCGCCATACAGCCAGTATGGTCTTGGCATCTTGTCAGATCAGACTTCTGGTTTTAATCGCGGTATGAATGGAGTCGGTCTCGGCTTTCATGAGCATAATCAGGTAAACTATCTCAACCCTGCATCTTATGCTTCGATTGATTCGATGACTTTCATCCTTGATGCCGGTATCTCTGGTCAGGTGACAAATTTTGAGGAGAATGGTGTGAAGAAGAATGCCAACAACTCAAATTTTGAGTATGTTGTTGCAGGCTTCCGCTTGCTGCCACATGTTGGTATGAGCTTCGGTATTATTCCTTTTACCAATGTGGGCTATAATTATTCTGCATCAGAATGGGTGAATGCTGACAAGGAAGCTTACTATACTAATACTTATTCCGGCGATGGTGGTTTGCATCAGGCATACATCGGTGCGGGTTGGGAACCGGTCAAGGGCTTGGCCGTAGGTGCCAACTTCTCATATCTCTGGGGTAGTATAGACAGAAGTGTAGCAAACAGCTACAGCAATTCTTATTACAAGACCCTCACCCGCAACTATTCTATGCAGGTGAACAGCTATAAGGTTGATTTCGGTGTACAGTATACCCATCAGTTCTCAAAGAAAGATTGGGCTACCGTAGGTGTCACCTTCTCACCTGGACATGGTCTGGGAGCTTCTGCTGATATGAAAATCATTTCTAATGATACCCAGAACGGTGTTACCGATACCACCGCTTACTCTATTGGCAAGGCTTATAAGTTGCCTACCATGATTGGTGCGGGTGTGATGTGGAATCATAACAACCAGTGGAAGGTTGGCTTTGATTACAGTCTGCAGAAGTGGGGTAGCTTGGGTTATCCTAGTTTTGATGGTACCAATTACACTTTGCAGGATGGCATCTACAAAGATAGAAGCAAGTTTAATCTCGGTGCCCAGTATTGCTATGGAGAGCGTAGCCGTGCTTTCTTCAAGCGTGTTCAGTATCGTGTAGGTGCCAGCTATGCCACACCTTATTATAAGATGAATGGTGTTGATGGCCCTAAGGAAATCTCCGTGAGTGCTGGTTTCGGTATTCCTATCATGAACGCTTACAACAACCGCTCTATGCTGAATATCAGTGGTCAGTGGGTGAAGAGTTCGGCTAAGGATCTGATTAAGGAAAATTCTTTCCGTATCAATATCGGATTCACATTCAACGAGGATTGGTTTAAGAAGTGGAAGATGGATTAATCTTTCACTTATATATAATAATGTATAGAATCTCTATATAATAATGTATAGAATAAAAGGCTCTTATGTTGTCGGTATTTTGATGTTCCTGATTTTGGCAGGTTGCCAGAACCAGGTAGAACATACTGCGCCCGCCATCCGTCCGCAAGACTCCGTGGCGATGATGACGTCGTATGGTGTAAATACATTGGTTAGCGACTCGGGAGTTATCAAATATCGCATCGTTACAGAGCGGTGGGAGGTGAATACCAGCAAGAATCCGTCCTTGTGGATCTTTGATAAGGGACTTTTGCTGGAGCAGTTTGATGAGAAATTCCATATTAATAGCTATATCCAGTGTGATACAGCTTATTATTATGATCAACAGAAGATATGGAAACTCTATGGTAGGGTGAGCATCCTGACCAAGGATGGTTTGCGCTTCAACAGTGAGCAGCTTACCTGGGACCAGAACAAGCACGAATTGTCAAGTAACGTGTTCAGCAAACTTGTTACTCCGGAAAGAACGCTTCAGGGTTCTCATTTCTGGAGTGATGAAAAGATGACGCGCTATTTCGTTAGCAATTCGAAGGGTAGCTTTGAAAAGGGAGACCTGACAGGAGGCGGTGGTGGTGCCGATACGTTGAGCAACCAGCCTGATTCTGTCAAGAATAACTTCCGTCAGCCTGCTACACCTGTCAGAGCCACTACGATTCCTATCATGCACTAATTAAAAAGAAAAAGATATAATGAATGAACAGGTGGATATGAGTTTAGTCGTAGGCATTCTCATTACGATGGTCTTCTCTGCATTCTTCAGCGGAATGGAGATTGCCTTCGTCTCTTCCAATCGTATGTTGGCGGAGATGGATAAGGAGAAGAATGGCCTTACGCAGCGACTGTTATCTTTGTTTTATAATCATCCGAATGGCTTTGTCAGTACCATGCTCGTGGGCAACAATATAGCCCTTGTGGTTTATGGTATCCTGATAGCCCGTCTTTTCGACAATACGATTTTCGCAGGCTTTGATGCAGCATTTACGGTGCCTGCAGATACCATCCTGTCTACGCTGATAGTACTCTTTACAGGGGAGTTTCTGCCAAAGACGCTTTTCAAGTCTAACCCGAACCGCTTGCTTTCTATCTTCAGTCCGGTAGCTTATCTGTGCTATGTGGTATTGTGGCCTATCAGTAAATTCAGTACTTTCTTGAGTAAGTGTCTGTTGCGTCTGGTGGGTATGAAGATCTATGCAGAGGGGACAGATGAAGGCTTTTCTAAGGTAGATCTTGATTATCTTGTGCAGTCAAGTATCGATAATGCTACCAATGAAGATGAAATTAATGATGAGGTGAAGATATTCCAGAATGCCCTTGATTTCTCAGATACTAAAGTACGCGACTGTATGGTGCCCCGTACGGAGATTCAGGCTGTTGAAATGGATACTTCTCTCGAAGAACTGCAGCAGAAATTCATCGAGAGCGGTAATTCGAAAATTATTGTATATGAAGAGGATATAGATCATATTGCGGGATATATTCACAGTTCCGAACTCTTCCACCATCCTTCACGTTGGCAGAATCATATCCGTACACTTCCATTTGTGCCGGAAACGATGCAGGCGCAGAAACTGATGCAGACTTTTTTGCAGCAGAAGAAGTCTTTAGGTATCGTTGTAGATGAGTTTGGCGGTACCAGCGGTTTGGTGAGTCTGGAAGATATCGTGGAGGAAATCTTCGGTGATATAGAAGATGAGCACGATTCAGCCAAATATGTAGCTAAGAAAACCGATGATGGTGACTATCTCCTTTCTGCACGACTGGAGATTGACAAGGTGAACGATATGTTTGGTCTTGAACTGCCGGAAAGTGATGAATATATGACTGTAGGCGGTTTGATATTGCATGAATATCAGAGTTTTCCTAAACTCAACGAGGTGATTAAGTTTGATAACTTTGAGTTCAAGATTATCAAGTCAACATCGCGTAAAATAGAGCTTGTTAAACTCCACATTATCAAATAGCTGAGCGGGAAAAGGGAATTTTTTGTTTTTTTTGAGGTAATAGTCAAAAAAGATAGCAAAAAATTCCCTTTTCTCGTATTATTTTTGTATTTTTGCAGACAATTGGCTACTAGCATTAAAAGTGGTTCAATCTAAACTTAGAAAAAAATAAAAATAATAATAATAATTAAAACGTAATGGCAGCATTAGGAACAATTAGAAAAAGAGGCGTGATACTGGTTTGTATCATCAGTTTCGGCCTTTTCGCCTTTATTGCCGAGGAAGCTTTCCGCTCTTGCGATTCAGCAAAGAATAATGAGCGCCAGCAGATTGGTGAGGTTTTGGGCGAAAAAATCAGCGTGCAGGATTTCCAGAAGCTCGTTGATGAGTATTCAGAAGTTATTAAAATGCAACAGGGTCAGGAAAATCTCCCTGAAGAGCAGATGAATCAGGTGAAGGATATGGTATGGAATACATACATCCAGAACCAGATTATCGCTAAGGAAGCTAGCAAGTTGGGTCTTATAGTAACCGACGCTGAACTTCAGGACATCTTGAAGACAGGTACTAACCCTATGCTTCAGCAGACTCCTTTCGTTAATCAGCAGACTGGTCGTTTCGACGCATCTTCTCTCCAGAAGTTCTTGGCAGACTACAAGGCACAGAAAGCTAACCCATCTGCTAACGCACAGATGATGGATCAGTATACCAAGATTTACAACTACTGGTCATTCATCGAGAAGACTCTTCGTCAGCAGACTTTGGCTCAGAAGTATCAGGCTCTTCTCGCCGGTTGCTTCCTCTCAAATCCTGTAGAGGCTAAGATGGCTTTCAAGGAGGAGAATGAAGAGAGCCAGATTCAGTTGGCAGCTTTCCCATACTCTGATATCCAGGATGATAAGGTGAAGATTTCTGAAAGCGATCTGAAGGCTAAGTATGATGAGATTAAGGCACGCTTCAAGCAGCCTGTTGAGAGCCGTGACATCAAGTTTGTTGATATCGAGGTTCAGGCTTCAAATGCAGACCGTGCTGCTCTTAACAAGGAATTTGCAGGTTATCACTCACAGTTGGCTGCTGCTGCAGATCCTACAGAGGTTGTACGTAAGTCAGCTTCTACTGTAGCATATCTTGGTATTCCTGTTTCAAAGGATGCTTTCCCACGTGATATCGCTGCTCAGCTCGATTCTATGGCTGTAGGTTCTACCTCTACTGTAAAGGCTAATGCAGGTGACAATACATTGAACATCGTTAAGTTGGTAGCTAAGCAGGAATTGCCAGATTCAGTACAGTATCGTGTTATTCAGGTTGCTGCAAACTCAGTAGCTGAGGCTAAGACTAAGGCAGATTCTATTCAAGGCGCTATTGCCGGTGGTGCTGATTTCGAGGCTATTGCTAAGAAGTATGGTCAGACTGGTGACAAGGCTTGGATGACTACTAAGCAGTATGAGTATGCTCAGTCTATGGATAAGGACAATAAGACATTCATCAATACATTGAACACAGCAGCTGTCAATTCTTTGAACCAGCTTCAGCTGGGTCAGGGTTATGTAGTTCTTCAGGTTCTTGACCGTAAGGCAATGGTCAGCAAGTATACTGCTGCCGTTATCAAGAAGCCTATCGACTTCTCTCAGGGTACTTACCGTACAGCTTACAACAAGTTCTCTAGCTTCGTAAGTGCAAATCCTAAGTCAGAGGATCTCTTGAAGAATGCAGCTAAGGAAGGTTACAAGGTTCAGGACTTGAAGGATATTACAACTTCTGTTCATTATGTAGCAAACATCCATTCTACACGCGAGGCTTTGAAGTGGATCTTCGATAGCAAGGAAGGTGAGATTTCACCTCTCTATGAGTGTGGTGACAACAACCACCTGTTGGTTGTTGTTCTTGATAAGATTCATCGCATCGGTTATCGTGATTTGAACGATGCTGTTGTCAAGGAGACTGTTAAGGCTGAGGTTATCAAAGACAAGAAGGCTGAGATGATTGAGGCTAAGGTGAATGGTGTTAAGAACATTGCAGCAGCTAAGGCTAAGGGCGGTAAGGTTTCTTCTGTAAACCAGATTACTTTTGCTGCTCCTGTATTTGTTGCAGCTACAGGTGCTAGCGAGCCAGCTCTCTCTGGTGCTGTAGCAGGTACAAAGAAGGGTGCTTTCTCTGCTCACGCTGTGAAGGGTAACGCTGGTGTTTATCTCTTCCAGGTTGTTAACAAGACTAACCGTCCTGTTAAGTTCGATGCTAAGACATACGAGCAGAAGTGCCGTCAGAAGGCTATGCAGTATGCAGGTAACTTCATGAACGAGCTTTATCTGAACGCTCATGTAGTTGATAACCGCTACTTGTTCTTCTAATTCAAGACTAGTAAATTCATTCCAATAAATAAAAAAGGTGTATTGCCAATGAGCAATACACCTTTTTTATTTATTGGGATATCTTTTATTGTATCTATTATGATATCTTTTGGAGAAACATCTTCTTTATCTGTTATCTGCGGCTCCACCAATGTTTCTTTTTAGGAGCTTCCTGCTGTTCACCGAACTTCTGTTTCAGTACTCGACGATAGCTTGTATGGTTGGTGATAATCTGATAAATCTCACCCCAGTCAGGCAAACCGCCAATACCTCGGTCGTCGATGAACCAATCGGCTTTAAGCTTGCGTGAGAAGTGATTGTTGTTCTCCAGGTTTTCCTCAGGGTAATCCTTGTTTACAGCCCAGAATTCAACTCCTCTTTCTCTACACCATTCTACTGCCTCATCAAGGAGTTTGCCTTCGCGTACGCTCCAGAGAATCAGCTTGTGGTGGTCTTTTATCAACATCTTTAATGTTTCTGTTGCGAATGGTAGCTCTGTACCAATCTTAGGGTACTCGTGGGTTACGATAGTACCATCGAAATCTACTGCAATTGTTGCCATAGTTATGAAGGGTTTTAATCTAAAAGAGTCTTCCTATATAGATAGAAAGACTCTCTTTTTTGGTTGTATATATGTTCTTGATTACTTCTTGATACTGTTGTCGTTGGCGTTGCCATAGTGGCTGTTGCTGTAGTTGCCATAGCTGCCGTACTGACCATAAGTTCCATACTTGCCGTATTTGCCGTATGAGCCATAAGAACCATAGTTTCCGTATTTTCCGTACTTGCCATACTTACCTACACCATAGTAGAAACTATGCTTCTTCTTAGAGAGGTCTACGGCATTAAGTACTAAGCACATATTAGGCAATTTCTTCTCTTCGTTCAGACCATTGATCATGCCGAAGCTTGCCTTTGGAGTATAGTCTGCACGGCAGACGTATACACTGATATTTGCCAGACGACCGAGCTGCAATGTATCATTAACCAGTCCGACAGGCGCAGTATCGAGGATTACGTAGTCGTAATGTTCTTTCAGCTGCTTGATAATATCATCGAGACTTGCTCTTGTAACCAACTCACCTGGGTTAGGAGGAACTGGACCTGCCATGAGGAGGTCGAGGTTACTGTTAACGCCCGAAGAGAGAATCTGTTTCTGAATGTCATCCCATGTATTATGGTCGTGTACAATCAGATTGGTGATACCATTATGGTGGTTGTCAATCTGGAAGAGCTCTGCCAGACGAGGCTTACGGATGTCGAGACCGACCATTACAACCTTCTTACCCAACAGGGCGAGAGAGATACCGATATTTGATGCCACGAATGTTTTACCTTCACCTGAGGTAGAAGAAGTAAACAGCATTACCTTCTCACCCTCCTTCAGCATAAACTGAATGTTGGTACGCAAGCCACGGAAGATTTCCTCCATCAGGTTGTTTACATTCTGGTGAACCACAATATCTGCCTTGCCTTCCTTCTTGGCAGCATCGCTCGCCACAGGAATGTCGGCAATGACAGGAATCTGAGTCAGCTTCATGACGTCTTCATGTCCCTCAATCTTATACTTGAAGAATTCAATCAGGAAGAGGATGGCTGCTGGGATTGCAAGACCTAATACCAATGCGATGAGCATGATGATAGAACTCTTAGGACTCACCTTGCCTACCAATGAAGGTGCATCGATTACCTTACCCTTATCTGCTGTTGCTGCAAGCGAAATAGAGTTTTCCTCTCGTTTCTGGAGCAGCATCAGGTAAAGTCCTGATTTAACTTCCTGCTGGCGGCCAATCTGTGTCAGAACTCTTTCCTGCTCTGGAGAGTTGCCGATCTGGTTGGCATACATAGCTGCCTGATGAGCGATGCTGTTGCGCTGTATCTCCATACCTAACTTGGCTTGTCTCATAGCGCGCTTGATAGATGCTGTGAGCGCATCCAACTGTGCAGTAAGAGGTGTTATAGTAGGAGAGCTCTCGCTGGCAGCATGCAACGAATTGTTGCGCTCCAGGGCAATTTTGTTGTATTGGTTGATAAGTTCTGTAGAACTTTCGTCTGTCAAACCTACGTTTGATGGGATAGGCTGGTACTTGTTGCCCGGCTCGTTCATATATTTGCCGAGCTCGTTCAGCAGTTCAACCTGTGTGTTGGCCTCTTGGAGCTTCTGGGCGTATGTATCAGAATTTGCTATAGCTGCAGTAGCGTTGAGCTTCATCTCTACTACATTGTTACGCTTCTTGTAGCTTTCAAGTTGACCTTCAGTACTACCCAACTCGCTGTTGATTTTTTCCAGACGCTGGTTGATGAATTGCTCTGTGCGATAAGAAATTTCGTTCTTATCCTCGTTTGCCTGGCGGTTATATACCTTTATCAATGTATTCAGGTAGTCGATACTGCGCTGAGGATCTTCGTCTTTCAATACAAGTTCGGCAATAGTTGTCGTCTTGGAAGTCTGGCTGACAGCCAATGCTTTAGCATAGCCTGAAGCCGCCATCTCTGGAGAAACAATGATAGCCTTCAGACTTTCTCCGTCCTTTAACTTGAAATTGCCATTCTTTGTGAAACTGAGCGTTCCGACGCGGGTGTTGATGCTTGCTGGTAAACTTGCTAAAGTCTTTTCGATTTTTACCGGCTCCTTCTGAAATGAGAATGCATCAACAGGAATATAGTATGAACCTGTAACCAAATACTGGTTGCCGTCTTTCTCAATTTTGAGTTTGATAGGAGCATTCAGTTTCTTGAGATGAGCCAGGTCTAGATCTACGTTGACTTCCTGCTCTTTGTAAACCAGCTGATCCTTGAATGTGCCTTTGTGATAATAGTTCACATAGCACTTCATGTCTATTACAGCCTGAGTGGCCAAATCTTGTGCAGAAAGGATTTCAATCTCATTGTCTATACCATTTGAGTTTGAAATAAAACCGAGGTTCGCGGCATTTTGAATCATGCTGTTACCCATACCTCTGCTCTTGTTCTGGTCGTCATCCTTAATCAACAACTTTGCTGTAGCCTGATATTGAGGTTTTGCATAGCGCAAGTAGAGATACCCCATTCCCAAACATACAATGAGTGAGAGAACGAACCATTTCCAGTTAAGGATAAGTGTAGAGTAAATCAATTGGAAGTCGATAGCTGACTTCTCTTCTTGCTCTTGTCCACTTCCCAATTCTAAGTTCTTTGTTTCTTCCATTATTAAATGTTCTATTGTGTTTACACCTTATTATAATACTCTTTTTAAATGATAGAGTTTTCGTTATTTGCTTTCTGCAAGTTCTTTCAGATACTGTCCGTATCCGTTCTTGAGCATCGGTTGAGCCAGTTTCAACAATTGCTCTTTATTTATCCATCCTTGTTTGAATGCAATCTCTTCCAGACAAGCCACTTTTAAACCTTGTCTCTTTTCTATGACTTCAATAAAGGTACTTGCTTCAGAAAGACTGTCGTGTGTACCTGTGTCAAGCCATGCAAAACCTCGCTGTAAAGTTCTTACCTTGAGCGTTTTCTCTGCCAGATAGTGCTGGTTTACGGTAGTAATTTCCAACTCTCCTCTTGCACTAGGCTTAATGTTCTTAGCAACATTCACCACGCTGTTAGGATAGAAATAGAGACCTACAACCGCATAATTGCTCTTTGGGGCTGCTGGTTTCTCTTCAATGCTTAGGCAGTTGCCGTTTTCATCAAATTCTGCCACACCATATCTTTCAGGGTCGTTGACATAATAGCCAAATACGCTTGCCAATCCTTCTTCAGCAGCGTTTACGCTATCCTTGAGCAGTCCTGAAAAACCGGCTCCATAGAAAATGTTATCTCCCAGAACCAGGCAGACAGAATCGTTGCCGATAAATTTCTCTCCAATGATAAATGCCTGTGCCAAACCATCTGGCGAAGGCTGTTCTGCATATTCGAAGTGTACACCCAATTCACTGCCATCGCCCAACAACCGCTTGAAGCCTGGTAGGTCGAAAGGGGTAGAAATAATCAAAATCTCCTTGATTCCTGCCAACATCAGCACGGAAACAGGATAATATATCATTGGTTTATCAAAGATCGGTATCAATTGTTTGCTGATACCTTTGGTAATAGGGTAAAGTCTTGTACCCGAACCACCTGCTAATACGATTCCTTTCATATTCTTCTCTATTTCTAAACTGTTTGAGTTGAAAAGTATTGTCTTAAAAACGCGGCAAAGTTACTAAAAAAAGTTGAATGTGGGAAATCAAAAGACATAAAATTGCATTTTTTATTTAAAAAAACACCTTTTTAGAGAAAAAACATCGCTTTGATTTGGGTATTTACTGATTTTATTGTATTTTTGCAGAACAATTTAAA
>ERZ791632.322-NODE-322-length-13999-cov-23.681_pt1 | contig 13999 bp, 4 predicted proteins | sample MGYA00510263_ERZ791632 | MGnify/ENA primary metagenome ERZ791632 (study PRJEB30046, sample SAMN00715181) | human gut metagenome | study: EMG produced TPA metagenomics assembly of the A metagenome-wide association study of gut microbiota in type 2... | reverse complement strand
GTTTCATTGTCACTTCTGTTTGTTCCTAAGTGACAACCTTTTTCAGGGAAGTACAATTATAGGAAGAAAAGAAGAAATCGCAGAACTTGAAAAGTTGTACCATAGCGACCGTCCCGAGTTCGTTGCCATATATGGACGCCGACGTGTTGGCAAGACTTTTCTTATCAAACAAGCACTGAAAGGACGCATTACCTTTCAGCATACAGGCGTATCACCAGTTGACCAAGACAATGAAAAAAGTCGCATGAAGACTCAATTGGAAAGTTTCTATTACGCCTTGCTCAACCAAGGCCTGGAAGGATACAAAGCACCCAAAACATGGATGGAGGCATTTTTCCTACTCGAACAACTCTTGCAGAATCTTGACAATGGTGAGCGGCAAGTAGTATTCATAGACGAGTTACCTTGGATGGATACCCCACGCTCTGGTTTCCTTCCAGCCTTTGAGAACTTTTGGAATGGCTGGTGTAGTGGCAGGGACAATATCATGTTAATCGTTTGCGGTAGCGCAACCTCTTGGATTCTTAGCAATCTCTCTAAAAACAAGGGTGGGCTATATGGACGCTTAACTGCAGAAATCAAACTGTCCCCTTTCACATTGAAAGAATGTGCCATGTACTTTGAACATGCCAATATACAGATGAGCCAGTATGACATATTGCAAAGTTACATGGTTTTCGGTGGAATACCTTATTATATTAGCTACTTCCAAAAAGGATTGAGTTTTGAACAGAATACAGACAAGATTCTCTTTGGTAACAAACCGAGACTAAAGGATGAGTTCAACCGATTATTTGCTGCTATCTTCAATAATCCAGAAGATAGCAAAAAGGTTGTACGCTTATTGGCAACTCGGCACAGTGGGTTTACCCGAGAAGAAATCAGCAAAGCTACAGGATTGCCTTTAGGTGGTGGCTTGAGCAAGACTTTAGCAGCTTTGGTTGAAAGCGATTTCATTACATGTTATTCCCCATATGGTATGCCGAAAAGTACAATCTGTTACAAACTGATAGACAACTTCTGTCTATTCTGGCTAAAATATGTAGAAGAAAACAGCAAGGATGCAGGATTCATCAGTGATAATATGACTTCCGACATCTTGAAGGCATGGCATGGTGTTGCCTTCGAGGAAGTTTGCTGGCAACACATCCAGCAAATCAAACGAGCCTTGGAAATCGGTGGTGTCAAATCATCACTCTCAGCTTGGAATGTAAGAGGAGACGAAAATCAAGATGGCACTCAAATAGACCTCTTGATTATCAGAAACGACAATGTGGTGAACTTATGTGAAATGAAGTTTGCCAGTTCCCCTTACACCATCAGCAAGGAAGAGGAAATACGCTTGCGCCATCGCATAGAAGCACTCAAAGCCACTCTTTCTCCCAAGCAAACCATTCACCTCACTATGATTACCACCTATGGTGTTGCTTATGGCAAGCATAGTGGCATTGTACAAAAAGAGGTTACTATGGATAGTCTATTTGAATAGAATCGAAACGATAATCCTTATTGATGGCAAACTCTCCTTCCGAGAATTTCATTCCACATAGATTGATGGTGTTGTCGCCACGCTCTATCACCATATCTATCTGAGCGGCCCGCTTATCAGCCTCCCCACTACTCCTACTCCGCCATGAATATAAATTGGTGGATACACCAGCTATACCCAACCGCTGCTTGACCTGAGAGTCATGTAAAGCTCTGCCATCTCGTATCTTGACCGCATCATCCCCTTGGTCTTCAGAAACGCTTCCGATTCTCCTAGAGAAAAAGGTTGCAGGAATAGACGATGGGTAAGACGACCATAAAGTCCACCATGATTATTGATGAGTTTGTCCATCATCCAGGAAGTGGCAGAGCCACAGACTATCAGAACGATGTCGCGACGTGCCGAAGCCCATCCATTCCAGAAGTGTTCCAAGGCAGAGATAAAGTAGAAAGATAGCAAGAAAAAGCAATTATTGGCTAAATCTTACACAGTTTTAGGCCAATAATACATATTTTTAAACATTATTGGCTAAATTCCACATTCCTTTCAGCCAATAATGCATTTTTTTCTGAAAGAGCAAAAGTATTTAAAGGATCATGCTGCAAAGATACATCATATTTTCAAAAGTCCAAACGAAAATAAGCAAAATCAAGCATTTCCAAACCAAAAAGAACTCTGCTTCGATGCATATCCAAACCAAAAATTATCATTTTCATTGCATTTCCAAACCAAAAAGAACTCTGCTTCGATGCATATCCAAACCAGAAACCTATACTTGGGCTATTACTACTATAGCAAAAAAGGTAGGTGTACTACAGAATACCATAATACACCCACCGCTTACATGAAATTTATCTTACAATAATCTTTTTCCCATTGTGAATATATACACCAGGAATATTTGGCTTAGCAAATAACTTAACACCCTGTAACGTGTACCATACACTCTTCTTTTCCACATTTATATTAGAAATATTCGTAGAAACATTTTCCTCCACAATGTGAGTAAAGTATTTCCATACCTCAGAATTAGCATAAGATTGCTTAGTGCCAACAGGAACATAGAGAATACACTTGTCGTAATCAACAGCACCATTAAAAATGCCTTCATCGACAACATAAGGAATGGATGAACGGCAATGTATCTCCCGAATTCCTCTATCACAGTTAAACATCCAATTATGTGTAAACTCAACATCAGCAACAGGCAATGTGACATTACATAAGTTTATACTTGCTCCAAAAGCCTCATGTCCGCATTTCTTCACTTTGTCACCGATAACGAGTTCTTTCAGGTAATAGCAGGCATACATAGCCAACCCGTCAACTTCTGTCACAGGAAGACCATTAACGGTTGCAGGAATCTCTACTTTTCCTCGATAAGGATTGTAGCCCCTTACCACCTTCAGTGCAGAGCCATCGTCGGTATATTTATAGTAGATACCATCAATATACATCAAGCCCTCATTGTCACTGATTGCACAGACATCCAATGTGTCCGTAGCTGCCGCATATTCATTATTTCCAGCTTGAATAGCAACCAAGAGATACATACCATTTTGAGAGAATGTTATCTTATTGCCTTCTATTTGAGGAACTTGATAAGCAGTTTCCACTCTTGGTACCAGAGCGTACGAATATCTTACAGGAAGACCAGAAGATGCGGTTGCATTCATTTCTATAGTAGAGCCGACCTTAGCTTTTATCTCTTGGTCCCAAGTGATTGTTTGCTTCTTTAACTCTCTCTTTAGAACCGTAAGAGTTCCAGCAACGTAGCTAATAGCATTGTAATTATCTGCCTCTACACCATATACGTTAATTGGATATTCACCAGGAGCACTTGCTTCATTTGCATCACAAGAGAAGACAGGTTGCTTGGTCAGAACTGATTCATCCTCACCATTCTTGAAACCACTATAATTTGCCGTAAACTCAGGAAGTTTATCTCCTTGCGTAATGGTATAATTTTCAGCAGTTACAACTAATGGTGCTTTTGTCACCGTCAAAGTACCTGGAACAAATGTTACAAGATAGTTTTTAATCGTTCCCTTGTTTATCTCTATCTCATAAGTTCCTACTTTTGAATTTTTATCAGCAGAGCAGATTATCTCTGGTTCACCAATAAGAGTAGCACCCTCTGTCTCAAATTCAAGTGTAGGATTATCATCCCCATACTCACGAGAACAATTTCTCACCTTGATTGTAGCAGGAGACATATCCATTTCTACGATATGACCTGCAAAGTAATCCCAGCCTGGAGCTGTCTCGTAGGCAGACTTTGAACCAAGAGGGACGTAGAGGGTTACGTCTTCTGGAAGAGACGTGAATGTTCTATCAGGCTCCACACATTTCGCAGGATTAGTACTCAAACTTATAAAAGACTTTAGATTCATAGACACGCCCCAAAAAGCATCAGTATGAATAGTTTCAAGACCAGCCCCTAGGACTACAGATACCAATCCATGATCTTCTGTTAAGAATGCCCCCCAAACCTCTTTAACGGAATTTGGTACAATCAACTCCTTGATATTTCTACACCAACGTATAGCTTGATGTCCAATACTCTCTAATCCTTCATTTAGCTTTAAAGAACTTACATTAACACACCTTGCCAAAGAATTATCACCTAACTTTTTTACACAACAGCTGATTCCATTAGATTTTACAACAACAGGAATTTCTAATGTGCCAGAAACATCACGTTCATTATTCCATCCTTCAACATAATCTTCTTTATTCTCCATCTCAACATTGAAAGGATACACACTCGTCACCTTAAATATCATAGGCAAATTCTCCTCACCATTGTTGATGATATTGGCTGTAATAATATCACCTACCTTCACGATGTTAGGATATTCCGCATCATGATATTCCGCAGAGGACACTTCAGACTTTGCATCACCTTTGACAGCTATCGCCTTGATTTCACAAGAGGCATACAGATTGATAGGTTCTGTATATTTTCTTGCGTTCTCATTAGGTTCAGTTCCATCCAAAGTATAGTATATGACTGCATTATCTGTCTCTGTTGTGATGCGCAACGTTGCTTCGTCTGTTGAGATTATCGGCTTCGGCATACCTGTCACAGTCAACACACCTTGCTTATAACTGATTTTGTAATTCTCAGCATCGGCACCGCTGATTGTAACGGCATACTCTGCTGGAACACTTGTCTCATTAGCCTCACAAGAGAAGACAGGCTGCTTGGTCAGGACTGATTCATCCTCACCATTCTTAAAGCCAGCATAACTTGCCTTAAACACAGGCATTGCATCACCCTGCTTCTTGGTATAATTGCCAGCGGAGATAGACAATGGAGCCTTAGTAATCACAAGACTACCTGATTCGAAGTGGACATTGTAGTTCTTGATACTGCCCTGTTTCACCTCAATAGTATAAGATCCTACAGGAGAGTTGGCAACTGCTGAGCAGACTATTTCTGGTGTACCATCCAATGCTACGCCCTCGGTCTCAAACTCGAACACAGGATTCTCATCACCATACTGACGGCTGTAACTCTTAGCACGAACAACTACAGCATCTGCCTCAACTACTGTCAGGTGACCCTGTTCGTAGCTGATGTTATAGTTTTCTGCATCGGCACCGCTAATTGTAACGGCATACTCTGCTGGAGCGCTCGCTTCATTTGCCACACAAGAGAAGACTGGTTGCTTGGTCAGAACTGATTCATTCTCGCCATTCTTAAAACCAGCATAACTTGCCTTGAACGCAGGCATGGCGTCACCCTGCTTCTTGGTATAATTGCCAGCGGAGATAGACAAAGGAGCCTTAGTAATCACAAGACTACCTGACTCGAAGTGGACATTATAGTTCTTGATGCTGCCCTGTTTTACCTCAATAGTATAAGATCCTACAGGAGAGTTGGCAACTGCGGAGCAGACTATCTCCGGAGTACCATCCAAGGCTGCACCATCGGTCTCAAACTCGAACACAGGATTCTCGTCACCATACTGACGGCTGTAACTCTTGGCACGAACAACTACGGCATCTGCCTCGACTACAGTCAAACGTCCCTGCTCGTAACTGATGTCATAGTTCTCAGCATCGGCACCGCTGATTGTAACAGCATACTCTGCCGGAGCACTTGCCTCATTTGCCTCACAGGAGAATACAGGTTGCTTGGTCAGAACTGATTCATTCTCACCATTCTTAAAGCCAGCATAACTTGCCTTAAACACAGGCATTGCATCACCCTGCTTCTTGGTATAATTGCCAGCTGAGATAGACAATGGAGCCTTAGTAATCACAAGACTACCTGACTCAAAGTGAACATTGTAGTTCTTGATACTGCCCTGTTTCACCTCAATTGTATAAGATCCTACAGGAGAATTTGCAACTGCAGAGCAGACAATCTCCGGAGTACCATCCAAGGCTGCACCCTCGGTCTCAAACTCCAACACAGGATTCTCGTCACCATACTGACGGCTGTAACTCTTGGCACGAACAACTACAGCATCTGCCTCGACTACTGTCAGGCGTCCCTGCTCGTAGCTGATGTCATAGTTTTCTGCCTCAGCACCGCTGATTGTAACAGCATACTCTGCTGGAGCACTTGCCTCATTAGCCACACAGGAGAAGACTGGTTGCTTGGTCAGGACTGATTCATCCTCGCCATTCTTGAAGCCAGCATAACTTGCCTTGAACACTGGCATTGCGTCACCCTGCTTCTTGGTATAATTGCCAGCGGAGATAGACAATGGAGCCTTAGTAATGGTAAGAGTACCAGGAATATACGAGATTTCATATTTATCAGAAACTGCACCAGAAGCTACAATGTCATACTTTCCAACTTTACTACTATTATCTACAATAGTAGAAATGGATGCAGGAACAGAAAAGCCAACCTCAGAATCCCCATCTCTAAAACCAGAGTAAGTAATATTAAACTCAGGATTAGCATCACCATAAACCTTAGTAGTATTAGCAACATGAGCAGTCAATGGTATTTTCACTACAGTAACTACACACTTCGCTTGAATCAAATTATCAGCAGTGGAAGCAATAATACTACACTGTCCAGCAGACCTTGCGATAATCATACCATTATCACTGACAGTTGCCACTTTCTCATTATCAGATTTCCAAAGTATCGTTTTATCTGTGCAGTTTTCTGGCAACAAAGAAGCCGTCAACAGTCGAGAATCGCTAACCTCCAATTGCATGTTACTTTCACTAATAGAAACTGAAGTTACAGGAACATACTTCACATCAACAACGAAGGAGAAAGGATCCATACGATAGGTACGAGCCTTGACATCAGAGAAAATGATATTTTCTAATTTAACAATCTGATTGCCCGTTATGCCTTTCTCAGCCTTAATCCACAGATCAATGACAGAGCCTATCTTCCCTGAAATTGATGTATTGTCCGAAGACATACAAATAATGCGAACTTTACCATTGCCCAATTGCTTTGTCTGCAATTGATGATTACCACATCGGCCTGTAAACCTTGTTTTGCTTAAATCCAGAGACAAGCCATTCGGCAAGACTACATCCATCTGAAAAGCAGTCATCTCACTCTCGTTGGACAATTCCAAGGAGAAAGCTTTACTAACTTCTGGCGAAATCTCACCACCCTTGACAGATACATCATTCTGTTCTTTTGTTCCCACAAAGAGTTGTGAATTATCCAATTTCACATCTCGATTATTTACATCTGAGAAAATAGAATTCTTCAATTTAATATAGCCACCCGAAAAATCACTGGAAGCTCGCACAGAAATACGTACTAAAGCACCCTGATTTCCTTTTATCGACTCACCTTGAGTAGAATAGCCCAAAATTCTAACAGAGCCATCCGACATCAAGTTAGAACTCACAGAGAAAGAAGATGATCCCCTATCTGTAAGAGAGATATCAAAATTGCCATTCGACCTCGAGGCAATTTTTAAACCTTCAGGCAGTTCGATATCAGTCTGAAAGCCACGAAATACCTGACTATTATCCAAATTTAGGGTAATCGTCTTCGACTCACCAGGGACTACGTTCACTGGCTCTATATAAAAGGTATCCTTTGCTCTTGATGCAAGCGGCAAAGCCAACAACATCAAGAACAAAAGTACCATTGTTTTATTTAGTCTTATCATACCTTAACCATTATTTTACAGTAATCTTGACTACCTGACCGTTCATCTTCACAAGATAAGCACCAGCTTGCAAAGCTATCTTAGATGTCTCTGAAGCAAGACTGAATGTCTTCACAAGGATACCTGAAGTGGTATATACATAAATAGGTGTACCCTTCAAGCCTGTAAACATCAGGCCGTCTGCAACAACCTTGACAGAAGTGCCGTCCACGCCAATACCATCAATAGAAGTTACTTCATTATTACGAGAGGTCAAACGATAACCCTTAGCCTCAATATCAGAGCCGATAGCATTGGTCACACCTATATTCTTTGCATCCAAATTCTTCTTTGAAGACAAACAGAAGATAGGCTGTCCATCCATGAAAGTACTATTGCTAAGTGAATAAACGACAACACGCAAAGTATGAGCATTCAACTTAGAATAACTCAACTGATGGGTTGTAGCCATCACTCCACTCAACTTCACTTCCACATCATTTACATTTACTGGCAAAGTAATGTCAGCCTGCAAAGCTGCAAAGTTACTATTATTATCTAATGCTATATCAATATTAGACTTGTCTTGTTGAGATAATACCAAGCAATCCAAAGAACGGTCTGAAGAAGAAGCATCATCCATTGCAGAAACACCATAGCCCTTAGCCATTGCACCCTGCTCTTTCACCTGCAAAACCTGTTGCATAATCAAGTCAGTTGTACCCGTTACATCGGAAATTGAGATATGGTCATCACTATTCACGTCGGCAGCCTCAAAAGCGAATGTTCCTGTCACCTTATTAAATATATAATTGACGGTATTAACAGCATCCACGACATTGATCTCATCATCATCATTAGAGTCACCTTTCAATACAGGCAAGACCTTTACCTGGCAAGATGCCTCCACCTGACTTCCATCCTGTGAAGTAGCCTTAATGACTGCATCACCAGGAGCTATTGCAGAAATCACTCCATCCTCGGACACCTTAGCTACGTCCTCATTGGTAGATGACCAGATAAATCTTGCATTGGTAGCATCAGTTGGAGCAACAATAGCAGAGAGTTGCGCCGTATGATTTTTTCTGATTTTCAAGCTTTCTTGACTCAAAGTGATAGAGGAAACCATTGTAGGGTCAACAGTTATAGTACAAGTTGCCTTGGCACCACCGCCATCATTTGCTATAGCATGAATAGACGTTTGACCTACCTTATGAGCCGTTACCACACCATCGGCAGATACCGATGCCACAGTCTCATCATCCGACTTCCAATCTACCTTCTTATTGGTAGCTTCATCAGGACCTACGGTTGCTACAAGAGTAAGAGTTTCACTGGCTTTCAAATGAGCGTCAGATTGGTTCAGGGTAAGAGAAGACAAGAAAACATCTTCTGTCATTGCCTTGATACTACCCCATTTCCTCCACGTAGCAGATCTCTTGTAATTATTAATAACATTTGCAGGAACAAACAAAGTTCCATTAGCAACGACCTCCTCAGGGAAATTAACCAATCCTGTTGGAACTGGTGATGTCGCATATGATTTTACATACTTTATATTGGTACACCCCTCGAATGAATTTTCACCTAATGACGAAATATTCTCACTGAGCGAAATCCATGTCAAGCCTGTACATCCCTGAAAGGCTTGCTTACCTACAGATGGAACTTCACCCTTCACTTCTACATAAGGAAGAGAAGTACAACCTGCAAAAGATTCCACTCCCAAGCCTTCCAAAGTCTTTGGCATATCAATACCCTCCAAAGCTGTACAATTTTGGAATGCTGAAGGTCCAATAATTTTCAAAGAACTTCCTAAGTCAAGTTTCCTCAAAGAAGTACAGTTCGAGAAGCTATTATCTGCAACACTTGTCATACTTGCAGGGAACACAACGTTATCCAAAGAAGAACACTCTGAGAAGCCATAGTCTGCAATCTGACTCAAATTTTGACTGAGTCTTACTGACTTCAGAGAAGTACAACCACGGAATCCCCACATACCAACAGAAGTAATGTTATCAGGAAGGAATACGTCTTCCAACCCTGTACAATAAGAGAACATAAACTTATCTATAACCCCAACATTCTTACCTATTGTCAAGTTATTAAGAGTTGGAATATGACAGAAAGGAGCCCTGTTTGGAGCATCATTTTCCGAATTATCCTTGGTACTATAAGACAACCAACGACCTAAATAAAGGCTCTCGATTGGACAATCACGGAAAAGTCCATATTCTTTATTAGAAGCCCCATAGCCCATTTCAATCAAATCAGTTCCATCCTCAAAAGTTGCTGTGATCAATGATTTACAATTCGTAAACATCTGTGTGTCCATCTTGGTTACTACCATTGGAATCGTTATAGATAGCAATTTTCCACATTCAGAGAACAAGCCTTGTTGCAACCAAGCACACGAAGTCGATAACTTAGCACTTTCAAGCGCAGAATCATCAGCAAAAGTATATTCTCCAATCGTAGTAACAGCATTAGGAATAACTATTCTTCCCAACTTGCTCATTCCACAGAAAGTCCAGTTGCCAATAGAAGTCAAGCTTTCTGGCAAAATAAGCGATTCGCAATTATTCACCTTATAAAGCAAGTAATCCTTACAATATGTCACAGTCCCTGCTTGTGAAAACCTGACATCAGTCAAGAATTGTTGTTTATAAAATGGTGAATACCCTTTTGCTTCTACCGTTTCATAATCAATGTTTCTTCCAATATAAAGAGAAGTCAAATTGCTATTTCCAAACAAAGGAAGTTTTTCGTCATATTTCAAACTGTTTTCTAATGACGATGCACCATAACCTAACTTTACGGCTGTGTTAGAATCTTCAAATGAAACATTCGAAAGACTGATACAAGATGCAAAAGTAAAGCTACCTATAGATGTCAATCTGCCAGGGAATGACAATTCTGTAATCAGAGGACAATTGGCAAATGTATAGGCACCTATTGTTAAAGCTGGCTGATACTGCTCGTTTTTATTGAATATTACACTTTTCAAATTCTCACAACCTTGGTATGCACTATTACCTAAAACCGAAAGATGTCCTGGATAAGTGATATCTTGTAAAGACACACAACCTTTAAAAGCTGCAGTTTCAATAGAAAGAGAATGATCAGAACTCTCCTCGAAAGTTATAGAAGCCAATTTGTCACATCCCTTGAAAGCATATCCACCAATTGTTTGAATACCAACAGGAAATGACACAGAAGTCAACTTGTCACAATTATCACAAAGATGATTATAGACAAAAGAGACCTTAGGACCAATTTGCACTTCTTCAAGAGTAGTGCTATTAACAAAAGGAGCAGAAGCACGACTTTCTTGTTTCCAGTTACCATTAACTAAGTCATAAATATATGAATTATCGGAATAATCATACTTCAGATCTCTACCAAGATACAGCAGTTCTATAGGACAATCATAGAAGTAATCATTTTTTCGGTCTTGATAACTACCATTATTGGTTAAAGCATCAATCTTTGCACTTCGTGTATTCTTCGTATCAATCGTCAGTACACCTTCACCATCTTCAAAAGACATAACACTCGTATTAGTACAGCCATAGAAACTATTCTGTCCAATAGAGGTTACTGTACCAGGAATAGAAAACTCAAGGATGCCTCTATTATTATAAAAAACTCTCTCACCGATGGTCTCCAATCCTTCCTTCATAGAAACCACAGCAAGCGTATAATCGTTATAAAATGCCTCATCACCTATTGACTTGGCTGTAGCAGGCACTCTCATCTCAGAAAGAGCAATACAATTTTTGAAAGCGCGAGCAGGCACAGCGGTCAAAGACTTTCCTAATTTTGCAACCGTTAGTTTAATACAATCTTCAAATGCACTTTCCCCCATCGTTGTAAATTCATCAGGCAAAAGCAAGGCGGTAAAAGACTTGCAATTAAGAAAAGCACTGGCACCTATAGTTTTTAATTCCTTACCAACTGTTACTTCCGTTACACTGGAACAATTTTGAAAAGCTCGTGCCCCAATCGTCGTTGTTACATCTGGGAATGTCAACTTAGTAACATTCGAACAGCCATTGAAAGCATCATTACCTACTACTTGTAAATCTTGACCGAGATTCAAGGTCGTCAACTTAGAGCAATCCTGAAAAGCAGATGCTCCTATCTTCTTAACCTTAGGAAGAGAAGTCAATGTTAAAGACGCATTCTTATAGAATAAATAAGCTGGTATTTCTGTTACTGTTGAAGAAATCGTTACCTTTGCTAACTTAGGCTGGTTATAAAATGCAGAATAGCCATAGTATTGAGGATACTTTTCAAAAGGATATCTACCATCTATATAAGTAATATTACGTCCTATATAAACTTCTTCCAAAGGACAAAACGAGAATAACCCTGTACCATTATATCCTCTATCATCTCGATAATAAGAACCTAAAACAAGGCTTGATGCGCCATCTTCAAACCTAACACTTTTTAATGACGTACAATTATAGAAAGGTAAATTTGAAACACCCGTGTTTTGTCCTATCTGCAAAACTGTACCGGGGATACTTATTGACTCTAATACCTTACATCCAAAAAAAGCTGCATCAGAAATTGTTTCAAGTCCATTACTTAAAACAACTGATGACAGAAGCGAACAACCACTAAATACATTTTTAGGAAGTTCACTACAACCATTACCCAATGTAACTTTTTCCAACTTTGTATTCTCCGCAAAACAAGACTCTCCTATCGTTGTTACACTATTTGGTATATTGATGGAAGATACTGCACTTTTGTAAAAAGCAAATTTTCCAATAACTGAAAGAGTATTAGGAACTTCAAAATTTAATCCTACATTAGCATCACTTCCTATTGACTGAAAAGCATAATCATCAATAGTAACCAATGAATTTCCTAAATTTAAAATTGAAAGGTTGGTACATCCACTAAAAGCATATTTACCTATTTTTTTTACGTTATCTCCTAAAGATGCTGTAGTCAATGTTGTGTTATTCTGGAAGGCATAATCTCCTATTTCCTCTATAGAATTAGATAATGTAAGTACAGAAAGTTGACATCCATCAAAAGAATAAGATGGAATTTTGATCAATTGCCCTTGAATAGAAACTTTATTAAGTGCCTTACACCCTTTTAAAAAACAACTAGGTATCTCTGTTACTGTTGAAGAAATCGTTACCTTTGCTAACTTAGGCTGGTTATAAAATGCAGAATAGCCATAGTATTGAGGATACTTTTCAAAAGGATATCTACCATCTATATAAGTAATATTACGTCCTATATAAACTTCTTCCAAAGGACAAAACGAGAATAACCCTGTACCATTATATCCTCTATCATCTCGATAATAAGAACCTAAAACAAGGCTTGATGCGCCATCTTCAAACCTAACACTTTTTAATGACGTACAATTATAGAAAGGTAAATTTGAAACACCCGTGTTTTGTCCTATCTGCAAAACTGTACCAGGGATACTTATTGACTCTAATACTTTACAATTAGAAAAAGTATTCTCCCCAATCTTTGTCACAGTAAAGGTCACGCCATTATACACAACATTCTCTGGAATCTTGACATTAGCCGACAAAGAGGCATAGTTGCCCGTTCCATCAACCTCATAAGTTACCGTGGCTGTACGGTTAGACGTGTCCAAGTCATAGTACAACCCATCAATCAATGTACTCGCTTGCAAAAGAGCACATTGCACGATAAGTCCAATTATAAGGACCAATCGCATGAATAAGCATTTACTTTTGTTCATAGTTTTATATTTTTATTGTTTTTCTTATAACTTAGCTGTTTCAATTCGTCCATATTCATGTTCCCTTCAGACTTTCTTGCTTGATATAATATATATCCAACAATAGGTAGAATTGCTATTCCTCCACCAATCCAATATGCAACTTGTGCTAATTGTTGATTTTTTAGATAACATGCTATACCTATATCTATCAAACCAATAGAAACAGAAATTAAAAAAGATGCTAAAAATGTTGATTTTCGTAAAGTTTCTATAACCTTTTTGAACTTAATAATTAGTGACATCATTTAAATAATCCTTATATACATTCATACGTAAATTTTCTTTCTCTTTTTCCGAAAGTTGTCCTTTCCGGCTTTCAAGGTTGGTACCTTTCCATTCTATAGCTAAATTTGCTTGCATTAGAGCAACAAACTTTTCAAATTGTTCGTTACTAACCTTACCTTTGGCTTGATAAAGTTGGTTTAACTGTTTTACAACTTCAATATCCACATAAGATTCAGGTTTGGTGGAGTTGCACATCAAAAGTAGTTTGTAATAATAGTACTCCAATTTGTGCCCTTCAAATTCGTCTACCTTAAAAGATTCATTTTTCAATGCCAATAAACCACAAAAACAGGCAGCGCACTCTCTCCAATCCTTGATGAAGTTGAGACGCTCCTTGGTTATTGT
>ERZ791632.321-NODE-321-length-14041-cov-39.7378_pt1 | contig 14041 bp, 11 predicted proteins | sample MGYA00510263_ERZ791632 | MGnify/ENA primary metagenome ERZ791632 (study PRJEB30046, sample SAMN00715181) | human gut metagenome | study: EMG produced TPA metagenomics assembly of the A metagenome-wide association study of gut microbiota in type 2... | reverse complement strand
TAAGGATCATATTCACCCTCGTGGAAAAAGGTGAATACTATGACGCAAACTTCATCAGGCAAGACCCAAGGGTCGTTAAATATAATTAACGTTAAAAAATACGCTCAAAGCTTGCTCAATTAGAGTAAAACAGGGCGTATTGGATGTGACTTATGACACACCCTCTTCTTTTATATGTGATATTGTTATTTCAATTTATCTCAAAGAATAATTGTCAACTGTTTGCTATAAACTATAAACTATTAACTGTTAACTATTAGTCAACCTTTGGCACATCCTTGAGGAACTGCTGGATTTCTTCATCACTTACTGAATAATTTTGCAAATCGCCATTGATAAAGCTATCGTAAGACGGCATATCGATAAGTCCATGACCTGAGAGACAGAACAGGATAACCTTCTCCTTGCCCTCTTCCTTAGCCTTCAGAGCCTCACGTATAGTGGCTGCAATCGCATGACAGCTCTCTGGAGCAGGAATGATACCCTCGGTCTGTGCAAAGAGCATACCCGCCTTGAATGACTCCAGCTGAGGGATATCTACACCATGCAGATAACCATCCTTCAGAAGCTGGGAGATAATCATGCCTGCACCATGATAACGGAGACCACCGGCATGAATGTTGGCTGGCTTGAAATCATGACCCAAAGTATACATTGGCAGCAATGGAGTATAACCTGCCTCATCACCGAAATCATACTCAAACTTACCGCGAGTCAGTTTAGGACAGCTCTCTGGCTCTGCAGCAATAAACTCAGTATGGCGCTCGCCTGTAAAGTTGTGACGGAGGAATGGGAAGGCAATACCACCGAAGTTACTACCACCACCAAAACAAGCAATCACCTGATCAGGATACTCACCTGCCATCGCCATCTGCTTCTCTGCCTCAAGACCGATAATGGTCTGATGAAGCGCCACATGATTGAGCACGGAACCCAGTGTATACTTACAGCCTGGTGTTGTGGTAGCCAGCTCAACAGCCTCACTGATAGCTGTACCGAGCGAACCAGGATGATGAGGATCGCGTGTGATGATATTCTTACCGGCACGTGTACTCATGGAAGGAGAACCCTCTACAGTGGCTCCAAACGTACGCATGATGCTGGAACGGTATGGTTTCTGCTGCATGGTAATCTTTACCTGATAAACCGCTGCCTCCAAACCGTAGAGCTTAGCTGCATAAGAAAGGGCTGCACCCCACTGACCTGCACCTGTCTCTGTAGTGACGTTGGTATCACCCTCCTGCTTACAGTAGTAGCACTGAGGAATGGCTGAATTGATTTTATGAGAACCTAACGGGTTGGTACTCTCATTCTTGAAGTAGATATGCGCTGGTGTACCAAGTGCCTCCTCAAGGGCATAAGCACGTACAAGAGGTGTTGAACGGTAGAAGGTGTACTTCTCCAACACATCTTCTGGAATGTCAATCCAGGCATGCTCTGTATCAAGTTCCTGCTTTGAGCACTCCTTATTAAATACGTGTGACAAGTCATCAGCACTCATTGGCTGGTGAGTCTGAGGGTTCAACGGTGGCAAAGGCTTGTTAGGCATATCTGCCTGAATGTTGTACCACTGAGTAGGAAGTTCCTGCTCACTTAAGATGTACTTTTTCTGTCTCATATTTATATATATGTTTAAAATTGTTGTATGCCAGAACAAAGGTACAAATAAAAAATGGAATAAAAAACTTTTTTATATGATTTTCCACTATTTTTTTATTTTTATCCAACAAATCAGTTAATTCCATAGGTATTATTTGTTACCAAAGTATACAATCAGTGTGATTTTTTGAATTTCAACCAAATATTACACCTAAAATATCAAATATTACCCCACTATTATAACAGAAAATCGTATCTTTGCAACAGAAAAATTCAACATGCGTTGTGAAACGCTTATCATCATCTTTTACTTATACAAAAAATAAAACATTGGAGCTCAATAGGGGTATTGAGATTCCAATGTTTTTTTTATGCATTAAACTGAAACAAATATTAACGCATGTAGTCTTATTTATTTTCTTTTCAGTATAAATCAGTCGTCTGTTTTATTGCCTGAATCAATCTGCGATATCTGATTCAGCAGGTTTATAGCCTGACCTACAGTCTTCACATCATTGATGCGAAGCATTCGCTTGTTGAATTTTTCTTTCAGAACACAGTCTTGAATATGACTGGTGACGTAAGCGAGGATGCGGTTAAACATCTGACTTCTGTAGAACGGACTGTTTACATTGCTCACAAACTGCATCTGCATATAGCCCTGCTTGAGAATAATCTTCTCACAGCCCAGTTTCTTGCCTACCCTACGCAGGCCTACCACATGCATCAGTTCGTCTGCTTCATGAGGCACAGGACCGAAGCGGTCTATCATACGCTTGCGGTAAGCTTCTACCTCCTCATCGCTCTCCAGGCGGTCCAGTTCACGATAAAGGAGCATGCGCTCGCTGTCGCCCGGCACATAAGTCTGAGGGAAATACATCTCCAGATCGCTCTCTATGCCACAATCGTCAACAAAATCATCACCCGTAAGCTGGGCGCCTTCATCCATCTTCTCCTGATAAAGGTCACAGAACTCCTCGTTCTTCAACTCCGTTACAGCCTGAGAGAGAATCTTCTGGTAGGTTTCATAACCGAGATCTTCCATAAAACCGCTCTGCTCAGAACCCAGCAGATTACCCGCACCGCGGATATCCAGGTCCTGCATGGCGAGATTGAAGCCGCTACCCAGTTCACTGAACGTCTCCAGCGCCTCCAGACGGCGACGCGCCTCAGGAGTAAGTACACTCTTAGGTGGCGCCATCAGATAGCAGAAAGCCTTCTTGTTGCTTCTTCCTACGCGTCCACGCATCTGATGCAGGTCACTCAATCCGAAGTGATGAGCATCGCTCACGATAATCGTATTGGCATTGGAAATATCGATGCCGTTCTCTACGATGGTGGTAGAAAGCAGTACATCATAATCATAATTGATAAAGCCCATGATGATTTTCTCCAGATCCTCAGGCTTCATCTGTCCGTGACCGATTGCTACCCTACAGTCAGGAATATGCTTCTCGATGAGCATCTTGAGCTCCGGAAGCTTGGATATTCTGTCGCATACGAAATAAACCTGTCCGTTTCGGCTCATCTCGAAGTTGATGGCATCGCAGATGACTTCACTACTAAACGTTACCAGTTCGGTATGAATCGGATATCGGTTAGGTGGCGGAGTGCGCATGATGCTCATATCCCGGGCGCCCATCAGAGAGAACTGGAGGGTACGCGGAATCGGAGTGGCACTCATCGTAAGTGTATCGACATTCACCTTGAGCTGACGGAGTTTCTCTTTGGTAGACACGCCGAACTTCTGCTCTTCATCGATGATGAGCAGTCCCAGGTCATGCCATTTCACGGTCTTGGATATCAGCTTATGTGTACCTATCAGGATGTCTATCTTACCCTCTTTCAGGTTGTCAAGCACCTCTCTGGTTTCCTTCGTTGTACGGGCTCTACTGAGATAGTCTACCCTTACAGGCATGCCTTCCAGACGTTTCTTGAAGGTCTGATAGTGCTGAAAAGCCAGAACGGTAGTTGGCACCAGCACCGCAACCTGCTTGCTGTCGCACGCCGCCTTGAAGGCTGCACGGATGGCAACTTCAGTCTTACCGAAGCCCACATCGCCACAAACCAGACGGTCCATCGGTCTTCCGCTCTCCATATCCTTCTTTACCTCCTGGGTAGCCTTATTCTGGTCAGGCGTATCTTCATACAGGAAGGAAGCCTCCAGCGTATGCTGCAGATAATTGTCGGCACTGAAGGCGAATCCCTTCTCGCGCCGGCGCTGGGCATAGAGTTTGATGAGATCGCGCGCAATGTCCTTGATTCGCTTCTTAGCCTTGTCCTTGAGCTTATCCCAGGCTCCTGTGCCCAGTGTAGACAGACGAGGCGGAGTACCGGTATCGCTGCGGCGGTATTTGCTGATTTTATAAAGCGAGTGGATAGAAACATCCACCTTGTCATTGTTCGTATAGACGATGCGGATCATTTCCTGATAGCTGTTGCCCGCTGGAACCCTTACCAGACCGCCAAATTTACCGATACCGAAGTCTACATGCACGATAAAATCGCCCACTTCCATCTCCTGCAGTTCCTTCATAGTGAGTGCCATCTTGCCGGTTCTCGCCTTATCTGAGCGCAGGTTATACTTGTGGAAACGGTCGAAAATCTGATGATCGGTAAAGAAACAGCACTTCTTGTCGTGATCAGTAAAGCCTTCATGAAGCGTCTTGTCTACCGGCGTAAAACGGATAGCGTAACGTTTCAGTTCTTCGCTTTCAAAGATATCCTTCAGGCGCTGTTGCTGCTTCTGGCTATCTGCCAATATATATAAGGTGTAACCCTGGAGCTGGAAATCCTCCAGAGTCTGGCAAAGCAAATCGAAATTCTTATGGAAAAGAGGCTGTGGAGCGATATTGAAAGGTATCACTGCCGAACTCTCTGACGGAGCAACCTTACCGAACTCGATGCGGAGATGAGCCGCTACAGCCTTCTTGAAATCGAGCAGAGAAACGAGATTAAGCTCGGTCTTCATCTCATGTCTGATGCGCTCTGCCTCCACCTCAGTGGCTCCCTCCAGCTGCTCGGTAAGGCTCTGCGAAGAGAAGCCTTCGGTATAAATCTGACCAATGCGGTCGCAAACGAAAGAGAGGTCTTTCGCTACGACTGGCGTACTTTCGGAGAGAAAATTGAGGAAACACTGTTTGTTGCTCTCGATATGGGCGAGTTCGGGCACGATTTCTATCTCTGTGCGCTTCACCTGCGAGAGCTGGGTCTCTACATCAAAGGTACGGATGGTGTCAATCTCATCGCCGAAGAAGTCGATACGGAACGGATATTCGCAGCTGTAGGAATAGACATCGAGGATGCTTCCACGTACGGCAAACTGGCCCGGTTCATAGACATAATCGGTTTCTTTGAGTTCGAAATCGCGCAGGGTATGAACCACATCGGTCTGAGCAATCTGCTGGCCTACAGCCAGTTTCAGAATCCGTTCATCCAGATTCTGCTTAGCCACAACGAGTTCTGCCAGTGCATCGGGATAAGTGACAATCAAGAAATGCCCTCCCGAAGAGAGGCGCGCCAGCACCTCGGTACGCAGGATTTCATTTGCAGCATCACGCTGCCCGTATTTCACGGCACGCCGATAACTGGAAGGGAAGAAGAAGACCTTCTCCTGCCCAATCATCTGAGTGAGATCGTGATAAAAATAGCCTGCTTCATCGGCATCATCCAGTACGAAGAGCACCGAACGTCTCATCTTTCCCTGCAGAGAAGCAAAGAACATCGGAGCCGAAGAGCACAGCAAGCCCTGGAGAAAAATGGAATGAACCGACTTCTTCCCCATCAAATCAAAGAGGGCATCCGCCTGTGGCGAACGCCCGTATGTTTTTTCTATCTTTTGGATTTCCATCCAAGTACTGATTAGTGATTACTGATTATTAATCTTTCTTCGGATATTTCTTGAACCAGCCATCCAGGCGCAGTCGCATCACGCCAAAGAAAGCCTCACCGAAGATGCCACCACTCATCTTGCTCACACCTTCACGACGGTTGACAAAGATGACAGGCACCTCCTTGATTTTGAAACCAATGCGATGAGCGGTATACTTCATCTCTATCTGGAAAGCATAGCCCTTAAAGCGGATTGCATCCAAATCAATGGTTTCCAATACCTTACGGCGATAGCAGACGAATCCGGCTGTAGTATCATGCACTTTGAAACCGGTTACGATACGCACGTATTTAGAAGCGAAATAGCTCATCAATACACGTCCGATAGGCCAGTTGACCACATTCACACCCGAAATATATCTTGAACCTACAGCCACATCATAGCCCTCATCGTGAGTTGCCGCATAGAGACGTGGCAAATCATTAGGATCATGGCTGAAATCGGCATCCATCTCAAAGATGAAGTCATAGCCCTGCTTCAATGACCATTTGAAGCCCATGATATAGGCAGTACCCAAACCGAGCTTACCCGAACGCTCCAGGATATGCAGACGACCGGCAAACTCTTTAGCCATCAAGCCCTTGACGATGGCAGCAGTACCGTCAGGACTTCCGTCATCGATAACGAGGATATCAAACTGCTTTTCGAGACCGAAGACAGCACGGATGATTTTCTCGATGTTTTCCTTCTCATTATATGTAGGAATGATTACTATGCTATCACTCATAACTTCTTCTAATTTTAATGATTCTGATACTAAATAATGTAATACAGATGCAAAATTACAACTTATTTCTGAAATAACAAGCGAAAAACCGAAATTATTGGTCCGGATTCTCTACAAAGCCCTGATATTTCTTGTCAAGTCCGTTCATAATCGCCTCATAGCTCTTATTCATCTGGTTCTTGATATTGTCAGCTCCCTTGCCAATCGGCTCAATAGGCTCATGAATAGTGAGCTTCAGAGGATGCCAGAAAGCCCAGTAGATGTCCTTCATACGAGGCTTCACATCGAAACTGCCATTGATGGTAAGCGGACATACCGGCAACTGCAGTTCATCGGCAAGCATGAAAGCGCCACGGCGAAACACGCCCATGTGCCCCGTAAACGTGCGGGCACCTTCAGGGAATACCACCAGCGACATACCCTCTTTGAGCACCTCGCGAGCACGGTCATAAGAAGCGCGGATCTTCGAAGGTCCGCTCTTGTCTACAAAGATGTGATGCGCATACTCACAGGCAATACCGATGAGAGGCACTTTGCGCAAGCCCTTCTTCATCATCCACTTGAAGTTTCTGCCCAGGAAGCCGTAAATCAGGAAGATATCGAAAGCACCCTGATGATTGGCAACGAAAACATAACTCTGGTTCTTCTTGAGATGCTCACGTCCCTCTACTTTTACAGGCAGAAGGAGGATGCGGACCCAAAGACAAGCCCAATACTTGCCAGGATAATAGCCCCAGAAATGACCATTACCCAGCATGCATCCCAAAACAGTAGTTAAACTGGTTAAAACGCTAGCCAACAAGAGAATAGGCAAGCATATCACAAGCTGATACAGACGATATAAGTACTTCATTTTCTAATTAAGAATTAATTAAGAATGAATAATTTAACATTCAACATTTAACATTTAACATTCAACACTCAACACTCCTTATTTTCTCTTTAGTGTGATGACCACGATTTCTGCCGTAGCCCCGATGCGGATTGGAACGGTACCGCCCAGACCCGATGTGGTATAGAGTTGGCAACCTTCCTCTTCGAAGAGGCCGTAATCATAAGGAGTGAACATCGACGGACGCAAGCCCAGTACGCTGATCTGACCCGCATGCGTATGACCGCTCAATGTAAGCTGCGGTGCTACAACCAGCGAATCCTTCCTGTCCGGTCCTATCACATCGCCATCCTCATCCTTCTCCTTATTAATAGTAGAAGGCCAGGTCTCGCGCCATTGCTTTGGCATATGCTGCAGCATCAGCACGAAAGAACCCGGTCTGATGCCATACAGCGCCTTCCTTACGTTGGTGCGCTTTGGCTTGTCATAGTTCTCTGTACCAGCCACATAGATACTGTCAGCGCCTCTATGCACCGCCACATGTTCATTCATCAGCAGGTGCCATCCGCAACTCCGCTGGAAGTCCTGCATCCGCTTCTCTAATGCAGCTATCTCCTGCTCGTCATCTACATCCATATAATAGGTGTAATCGTGATTGCCCAGCACACTCATCACGCCGTCTCTGGCTTTCAGACTGCTGAGCAGCGCCTGATACTTAGGCAGTTCATCGGGTGTAACATTCTGTAAATCACCCGTAAAGCAAATCAGATCAGGCTTCTCGGCATTGATGCTGTCGATATCGCGCTGAGGCAGATGACCACGCCAGCCATAGTATGACCCGAGATGGATGTCGCTGAACTGAACGATGCGATAGCCCTCGAAAGACTTCGGCAGATTGGGTACATAGATGGTGATTCGCTTGACCTGCATCTTAGGAAATCCCTCGGTAAATCCGTAGATAAAGCAGAAGAACGCCACCGCTCCCACTACCAGACCGAGGAGCTTGCCCCAGTTGCGATGGCCGTGGAGAAGCCTCATACAGCACCAGCCGAAGACACTGAACAGACTGAAGACAAACTGCGGCACCGCACATACTGCCATCATTACAAACCAGATGTCGACGAGCACCGGATTGCGGGGCAGGAAGTTGGGCAGCATCGTGATATACGCGCTGTAGGCGATAACCACAAAAGCCGGCAACCAGAAGAGCACCCGCTGCCAGAGGCTCTTCAGCCGTAACTTGCCATACCTTTTATATATCCACAGATACGGCAACAGGGTGAATACCACTACGGGTATCAATATTCTTGCTATCATTTCTTGATCAAACTTGATTGAAGATACGTTTTCATTGCCTGCACGGGCACTCCTCTGCGCTGTGCATAGTCGCGAAGCTGGTCGTCTCCTATCCGTCCCAGTTCAAAATACCGTGCCATGGGATGTGCAAACATCAGACCCGAAACACTGGCATGAGGCGTCATCATGCCGCTTGTGGTGAGCCGGATGCCCACCTGACTCATATCGATGAGCTGGTCGATGATGAAGTTGGCACTGGTATCGGGCAGCGAAGGATATCCGATAGCCGGACGGATGCCCTGATAGCGCTCCTGATGCTGGTCTTCGATGCTCAGCTGCTCGTCGGGAGCATAGCCCCAGATGCTGCGTCTCACCTCTTCGTGCAACTTCTCTGCCGTGGCTTCAGCCAACCGGTCGCAGAGTGTCTGTGCCATCATATTGAGGTAGTCGTCCGTGCGATATTTCTTCTCCAGACCGCCATCTACCGTCGTACAGAAGATACCCAGCCGGTCTGTTATTCCGCTGCCCAGAGGGCGGATGAAATCAGCCAGACAGAGATTGGGCGCTCCCTGAGCCGCCGGATGCTGCTGACGGAGCATCGGGAAGCGGACTTTCTGCCCTTCCAGCCAGATATCATCCCCCTCGCTGTTCGCCTCGAAGAGTCCGAAGACGGCATAGGTATGATATTCGCCTTCCCATGAATGGAGCATATCGAGCGCCTCTGCCTTCAGTTTTTCCTTTTCCTCATGAGGTTTGCCGCTCAATCCCCAGGCATGATAGAAGTATAGCCAGTTGATATATGGCTCAATTTCGCTTATATTGTATACTATTTTTCGCATCTGATACGATATTTTATTTTACAATCCCCGTAAGATTTCCCTTTTCAAGAATTGTTTCTGAACTCCAGTTCTTCTCCTCTGCTGGCGGCATCAAACACGCCTTTGTCGTAGATAAGACGACCGTTGCAGAAAGTCTGCTCCACTTTCCATGCAAACTCGTCACCCTCTACAGGGCTCCATTTACACTTGCTCTGAATCACCTCTTCGGTCACCTTCCAAGGCTCTCCCTTGCGCACCACAACGACATCTGCCTTATAACCCGGACGCAGGAAACCGCGCTGACTGATATGGAACAGACGGGCTGGATTATGGCACATCAGTTCAACCAGACGCTCGATACTGATTACCTTTTCGTCAACAAGTTTCAGCATGCTTACCAGTGAGAACTGTACCATCGGCATACCTGATGCAGCCTTGGCACAACCGCCCTGCTTATCCTTCAGCTGATGAGGAGCATGATCGGTACCTACTACAGTTATCTTGCCATTACTCAGCGCATTACGCAAAGCATCGCGATCAGCAACGGTCTTTACAGCAGGGTTGCATTTGATGCGCGCACCCTTCACAGCATAGTCTTTATCCGAGAACATGAGATGAGCCACAACTGCCTCACCTGTAATATTTTCATCCTTACCGAAGAACTCCAGTTCCTTAGCCGTAGTAACGTGGGCGATATGGAGATGCGCCCCGCTTTCCTTAGCCAGCTGCACCGCCAGACGGCTGCTTTCATAGCAAGCCTCCTCGCTGCGGATTTCAGGATGATGCTCTACGGCAGGATCCTCACCCCATTTCTGCTTAGCCAGCTGCATGTTGCGGTTGATGATTTCAGTATCCTCGCAGTGGGTCATCACCGGCAGGTCCAGCTCTTTCGCCTTCTTGAAGATAGCCTGCAGCGCCTCATATTTATCCACCAGCATATTGCCCGTACTGGAGCCCATAAAGAGCTTGATGCCCGGTACACGATGCGTATCGAGCTGCTCAAAATCATTTACATTATCATTGGTAGCACCAAAGAAGAAACTGTAGTTCACATGACTCTTCTCAGCGCCCAGCTGCCGCTTTGCCTGCCAAGCCTCCAGAGTGGTAGTCTGAGGCACCGTGTTAGGCATCTCGAAATAGCTGGTTACACCGCCAAAGGCAGCTGCACGGCTTTCGCTCTCGATGTCAGCCTTCTGAGTAAGTCCCGGCTCACGGAAGTGAACATGATCATCAATCACACCCGGCAAAACAAAACACCCCGAGGCATCGATGACTTCATCGTAATTGCCACGGGGTGCCTCGCCTTCATATATCTCCTTGATAAATTCACCATCCAACAAGAGGTCGCCCACAAAAGAGCGACCCTCATTTATAATGGTTCCATTCTTGATTAATTTCATACTTCTAAACTTATAAAATGAAGAGTTTTACAAGATGTTAATGCCCAAGAACTCGAAAGAGCCTTGTTTCTACTCCTGGCCTTCCTGTTTTTCAGGAATTGTAGGCGCAGCCAGTTCGTTGGCTGTAGGTGCCGGAGCCGCATCAGGATTTACCTGTGGAGCCGCCTCCATCTCTGGCTGCATGCCGCCCTGCGCATCTCGGGTACCGTTCATAATCTCCTGATTTTCTTGAGCTTTCTTATAATAGTCCTTGACATAAGGATCGTTCTTGAAATAATCGGTAGCCTTGCTCATGATGTCCTCAATCCAAGGAGAAAGCATCGGATACTGATTGCCCATCGTAACGAGGAAGAAGACGCCCGGACCCAACACATTATTGAAGTTGTCGGTAACAAACGAAGTGATGAGCTTGTCTTCCTGCTCAGAGAGGCGGATGGATTCCTCGTTCAGCTGCTTGTTGACAGCCACCATGTCGCTACCGTTCATGATAGCCTGGTCGTGCTTGTGTACCAGTTCGCGCAACTGATTCTGAATCTGCTGGTATTTCTTGAAGAAGCCGAAGAGCTTATCGTTCATCGGAGTGCCACTTACTACCTGCTGTGTATCATCGAGCTTCACCGTAATGCTTCCACTCTCCAGTACCAGCGGCAGCACAGGGTCATTATCCATAAAGATATTCGCCATCTTCATAGAGTCGACAGAGCCCTGGAAATGGAACTGTCCGTGTACTACATCGCAAGAATCCACGTTCTTGAAATCGTTGTTTTCCAGTATCTTAAGGTACAGCATGCGTCCGTCTAGAGTACTTACGTTAGAAGTACCCGAGATATCGTAACTGTTGGCACAAGATGCTAGTGCCATCAAGGCAATGAATGCGTAAAATATTCTATTCATAAGCTTTCTATATCACTTTCGGTGAACAAAAGTACAATCTTAATTTGAACTGACGAAATAAATCGCATCAATTTAATTCATTCTTACAAGATTTATGTTTTATTTGCACTCCTTCAGCCCACCGGAAGCTCATTCTCTTCCTATTATTTACTGGTTGTTTTCCTTCTTCAGTTCGTGAGAAATGCGATGCGTGGTATACAGCTCCAGCAGAGCTGCAATGAGAAGGAAGACTACCCACTTATTATAGAAATAGGTGATATAGGTCTCATAGTTCTCAAACCAGCGGCGCAGGAAAGCATACACTGTATCTACCATCGAGATGCCCGAGAGCACGAAGAAGATGTCTGCCACATACTGCATTCTCTTCAGGCGATGGATAACCAGCGAAGACCCCTCATAGACCTGCATCGCCTGCATCACGCTGAAGAGTATGGTGCCCAACAGGAATCCCCAGCTCGTTATCTGCACCAGCTGCGGATGTGAAAAACCAAATGCAAAGCACGCCGCACCGACAACCATCAGCACGCCGCCCAGCAAGAAAATAACACTTTCCAGTTTACTCAATTGTTTCATTTTCGTCTTGTTCGTTAGTTTTTTCCGGAATATCCGAACTCAATACAAAGATGTCTTCATCATCAGCCTTCATGAAATAACGCTGGCGGGCTATCTTCTCAAATGCCCGCACACCATGCTGCATATCACGCAGGGTATGCTTGTCGCTTTCATACTGCTCACGATATTTTTCTATCTCCGAACGGAGCGTAGCTATCTCTATCTGGTACCTAATGTGCTGTCTTACACTGTTGTCGTCAACCACACCAACTACCAGAACACCCGCTACAATCACTATAAGATACTTATAATGAGCGAGATAATTCCATATAATACCAAGTTTTTTACTCATTTCTTCCGAATTTGTTTGCAAAGATAATATTTTTTTGTTATCTTTGCATCATCAATTAAGAAAAAATAATGGAAGAGTATATAGTTTCTGCAAGAAAGTACCGTCCGATGACCTTCGATTCGGTTGTCGGACAGAGTGCATTGACCACCACTTTGAAGAATGCAGTGAAGAGCGGCAAGCTGGCGCACGCCTACCTTTTCTGCGGTCCGAGAGGTGTGGGAAAGACCACTTGTGCCCGCATTTTTGCGAAGGCAATCAACTGCGAGCACCCTCGCGAAGACGGCGAGGCATGCAACGAATGTGAGAGCTGCCGTGCCTTCAACGAGCAGCGTTCCTACAACATCTTCGAGCTGGATGCTGCCAGCAACAACGGTGTTGACCAGATTAAGGTTCTGATGGAGCAGACCCGCATCCCGCCTCAGGTGGGCAAGTATAAGGTGTTTATCATCGACGAGGTCCACATGCTCTCTACAGCCGCCTTCAACGCCTTTCTCAAGACACTGGAGGAGCCGCCTCAGCATGTCATCTTCATCCTCGCCACAACCGAGAAGCATAAGATTCTGCCTACCATCCTGAGCCGATGCCAGATTTACGACTTCGAGCGAATGACGGTAGCCAACACCATCAACCACCTGAAGATGGTGGCTGAGAAGGAAGGCATACAATATGAAGAGCAGGCGCTCGCCGTGATAGCCGAAAAGGCAGACGGAGGTATGCGCGATGCCCTCTCTATCTTCGACCAGGCTGCCAGCTTCTGCATGGGCAACATCACTTACCAGAAGGTTATCGAGGACCTGAACGTGCTCGACAGCGACAACTATTTCCGTCTGGTAGACCTGGCTCTTGAGAACAAGGTGGCAGAGATGATGGTAACGCTCGACGGCATTCTGAGCCGCGGTTTCGATGGCGGCAACATGATTCAGGGTCTTGCCCAGCACGTGCGCAATGTGATGATGGCGAAGGACCCTCAGACCCTGCCTCTGCTCGAAACCAGCGATGACCAGAAAGCCAAGTTCCAGGCTCAGGCCCAGAAGGCACCTACACCTTTCTTATATAAGGCGCTGGAACTGATGAACCAGTGCGATATCCATTACCGCGCCAGCAGCAACAAGCGATTACTGGTAGAGCTCACCCTGATACAGATAGGCCAGATTACGCAGCCTGAGGATCAGGATGTGCCTAGTGCGGGGCGTACGCCCAATAGATTAAAATCCCTGTTTCAGAAACTTCTGGCTCAGTCTAAGCTTGCCTCTCAGGGTGCAGGTTCTGAGCCTTCTGGCAGCAGCGAAAACCGGTCTTCACAGCCGGGAGCGTCTGCTGCTACAGCTACTGCTGTGCCTTCTTCCGGAGCCCCAGCAGCCGCTTCTGCAGCTTCCAATGCTGCATCTTATTCTGCATCTGCCACCGCATCCGCACCGGTCTCTTCAGAAGGTTCTGCCTCTGCCGGAACTGTTGATGCAGCATCGCCTCATAAGCCACGACTCAAGAATCTTAACCTGGGCGGCATCGGCATGACCTTCTCTAACCTGAAGAAGAGGGATGAGAACCTGCGCCGCCAGCACAGTCCGTATGATGATGCCAATGAGGAAAAAGCGACCATCACGGGCGACCAGAACGAGTTCACCCAGGAGCAGGTGGAAGCAACATGGTTCAGTATGTGCATGAGAATGCAGAACAAG
>ERZ791632.320-NODE-320-length-14119-cov-55.7359_pt1 | contig 14119 bp, 7 predicted proteins | sample MGYA00510263_ERZ791632 | MGnify/ENA primary metagenome ERZ791632 (study PRJEB30046, sample SAMN00715181) | human gut metagenome | study: EMG produced TPA metagenomics assembly of the A metagenome-wide association study of gut microbiota in type 2... | reverse complement strand
AAAGTTGGTCCAACCGCTCATCCAGTTGTTGCTGCCATCGAAGGCTCCGATGTAGGTTACGGTGTCGAAACCTGTCCAGCCGGCGAAACTTGCGGCACCGAGCAATGGGCTTCCTGCGATAGGAGTATAGCCATCTGTACCAACCAATGAGGTCCATGAATCAAAATACTTGTTGCTCTGATCTGCAAAGAAGAAGGTGTTGCTGTATGACTTCTGATTCTTGTCGATGTCCTTCTTGTTGGCAGCATCGTAGAGGTAATTCTCATATTTTTTGTTGGCATCAGTACCAATGGCATCCATACCTGCGAAATATACATTCTGAAGCTTGAATTTGCCATCCTTGGCATTCTTCACGGTTTCACCCTTCTCACCATCAACAATCAAACCGATAGGCCAGCCTAAGGCTACCGAGTTGATGCAGTTGAGGTTAGAAGAACGGCGAATCTGCATGGCTGCCTGGAACTTGCCGAGGGCTGAACCGTTGTTTGGATTGTAGGCTCCGGCAGTGATATAATCTGTGGTGTTCTGGAACTTGTCATCCAATACCTTAGGACCTACGAAGGTGATGTTAGAGAAAGTTGCCTTGGTGCGAGGGTCCGCGGTAGCACCATCGGCGCAGTTGTCGCTCTCGAAACCGTTGCTCTGAGAGGTATCGGCTATCTTGCTGTCGCGCAGTGAAAGACCATACTGCACCTTTCCTGAAAAACCATTATCGGTATCGAAATCATCATCCCAGCCCTTGTAGGCTACGAGATACTTGCAGTTCACAGTACCGCCAAACCACTCGAAGGAATCATCATTGGAATAAGATACCTGAACGTGGTCAATCTCTGTGCCTGAACCTACAGAACCGAGGGTCAAACCATTAATCTCCTTATCCTTCTGGAATGGATAACCGGCAAACTCGATGCGTACATAACTCAAGGCTCCTGAGTTGTCAGCATCATCTGCGCCACCATGCTTGGTACGAGGACCACCCTCTATCTGTTGCTCAGTCTGGTTGTTCTTTGCCTTACCGCAGAGAATGATGCCGCCCCAGTCGCCAGGCTTTCTGCTGCCGGCAGCCTCTTCAGATGTAAAGACGATAGGCTCTGTGGCTGTACCCTTGGCGATGAGCTTGCCGCCACGCTCTGTGATGAGTGCCGCCTTGGTCTGCTTGTCGCCCTTGATGATAGTTCCCGGTTCGATAGTAAGTTCAGCACCTTCTGCAATATATACCCATCCCTTGAGGAGATAAGTACCTTTCTTCAAAGTCTGCTTGCCTGTGAAGACGAACTCCTGGTCGCCGTTGCCAATCTGTGTACCGCTGGCGTTTTCCTTGTCATCTGTTCCGAAGAGGATGTGGTTGCAAGCCTTCAAGCCGCCATTGGTTGTCCACTTGTAAACTACTTCTGGTCCTGGATTTGGAGAAGGAGTTGGATCGTCATTGTCACTGCTGCAACTGCTCAACATGGCAGATGCTGCGAGGATGCCCATGCATCCATAGAAATACATCTTGTTCATCATTGTTTCTCGTTTTATTAAACAAACATCTAATTATTCTTATTATTTAGAATTTATATATCGCCTGCAAACCGATGTTTCTGCCCGGCTTGTAGCATCTTGCTATCTCTTCTACTTTCTTCTTGCTTCCGTCGCTATACGTTACATCGGCAAACTGCTTGTAATATATCTTTTCTGCAAGAAGATCTCTTACGTTAAGCTTCAGCTCCAGATGATTGCCGAATTTCTTTGCCAGCGAGAAGTCGATGGTGTTGCGAGGCATCTCGTAGCTGTGAGGCACTCGGGAATTGGAGTCATCGCCTGTGCTTCCTTCGCTTCTGCCCACACCGATGATTCGCTTGCCTATGCGGTTGTAGAGCAGGGCGATATCCATCTTCAATGGCTCGTTTTTATAGAAGATGCCGGTGTTGATAAGGTATGGCGACTGACCCTGCATCGGTCTGTTTTCCTCTTTCGAACCCTTCTCAAACTGCACCTTGCTCTTGATGAGGGCACCATTAAACGACCAGCTGAAATCCTTCAATCCTATGAAACCGAGATTCTTTCTGATATCCAGCTCAACACCGTAATTGTTGGCACTCTTCGCATTCTTGTAAGAATAGATGAGGTCTGTGCCGCCTGCCACCGTGTAGGTCCACTCGATAGGAGAATCGAAGTGCTTGTAGAAGACTGCCAGCGAAATGAGCTCTCCACGGGATGGATACCACTCATATCGCAGGTCGAGGTTATCGACATAACAGTTCTTCAACTCAGTGTTTCCCTGCACATTGCTGGCAAGGTCGAAGTCGTAATACACCGACGACGATACTTCACGGAATTCCGGTCGGTTTATACTGCGGCCATACGATAGTCGCACCTGGTGCTGGTCGCTGATTTTGTATGTTGTATTGAGAGATGGAAAAACATCATCGGTCTTGTAATGACGGCTTGATTCTCTCTTCTCGTAGTCACGGGAATTGGAGATGAGTTCCATATCATTATGCTCGAAGCGGACACCGGCGTGGATGCCGAGTTTGCCAAAGGGGAGAGACATCGCCAGGTATCCGGCGCCTAAGGTGTTGTGTCCGCGGTAGTTATTGCGCATCTGCTTTTCCTCCAGAAGATACAGCTTGTCGTAACCCATGTTTGCCTCGCTGGAGAGCAGGGTAGGGATGTCGCTGTGGCGGAAGTCGGATGGCATGTTGTTAGCTGAAACATTCCAGTTGTAGATGAAGTTGCGGGTCTGGTATTCTCGAGTCCGATACTCCCCATAGGCACCCACTTGCAAGTCTGGCTCAAAGTTGCCAAACTTGAAGTGGTGCTTGTCATTTACACCAAGAGAGAGAATGTGTTCGTCGAGCTGAGTCCACTCGCGGGATATGTCGTTGCCGGTGCTCAGGGCATAAACGCCCGATTCAAGAGCATCGTCGATGAGGTATCTACGACGGTCAGGCAAATGACGGTTGGCATACGCATACCCGATGCTCCAGTCAAGGGCATCGCTAGTGAAGGTGTGCTTGCCGGTAAGCTGACCGTTATATGTTGTTCTACTGCGGTAGTAATACTCTGCGCTTCGCTCCAAATTCGACTGGGCGCTCACGCCATCACGCCAGATATATCGGCTGGTAGCCAACTGGTTGAAGATGTTCTTGAGCTGATACTTGTGGTTGCCGTCCTTGGAAAGGAAGGTGAAGTTGAGCATTGCTCCGAGTCTCACGTTATTATTATACTGGTCATCAACAGAGTGACGAAGATAGTTCGGCTTGTCGTTTGCCGCATCATAGATGCCATAGAGATTGTTCTCCATGTTCTCGTAGGTGCGGTATTCGTTGGTATAGTTCAGGGCAGCGAGCATGCCGAGTGTTCTTCCGCCGAGCATCCAGCGCTGGTTCAGGCTGGCTGCCAGTTTCAAGTCGCCCAAAGGCTTTTTGTTCTTGATGAGCCAATCATTATTAAGCCCGTTGCCCAGGAGCGAAGTAGCATAATCGCCCACCGGTTTTCCGTTGGCATCTAGCTGCGGATTCAAGTCAGCATGGATGCCCCCATTCAGGTTTCTCAAGCCATTGTCGAACCCTAGGAAATCGGTTCCGGAACCTTTTGAGTAAGAAAAGTCCTTGAAGGCAGAAGATGTATTCCAGTTTCCGCCCACGGCGATGTTGAAACTGTTTTCTGCCGGAATCTCCTTGGTGTTGACGATGATGAAACCGCCTGAGTAATCAGCGGGATATTCAGCTGTTGGCGACTTCACGATGGTAAGGTTGTCAATCTGCGAACTTGGGATGATATCGAAGGAGAATGCCCTGGAATCAGCCTCAGAACTAGGCACTGCTCCTCCGTTCACCCACACATTGTTATAACGCTGTGACAAACCACGAACCATCACGAATTTATCGTCGATGAGGCTCACGCCTGGCACTCGGCGTATCACCTCACCCGCATTCGTATCCTGCGTTCTGGATATTTCCTGTGCCGAAACATTGCTCACGATGACGGGACTGTTTTTGGCCACCTGTATCATTGCCGCATCCGTATTACGCCTTTCCACTGCGGTAACGGTCACCTCCTTCAGCTGCTGTTCATCAGGTTGCAGCGCAATCACCTGGTCTGCGTCCTTCGCCTGAACCCCGTCAATTTTTTGAGTCTTATATCCTATATAGTTAATATATAGTGTATATGTCTTTTCTTTATCCAATCCATCGATCTGGAAGTTTCCGTCGATGTTGGTGATAGCCTTCACATTGGTTCCATCCACAGTGATGACTGCACCGATGAGTGTCTCTTTCGATTTCTGGTCGATAACCACACCCTTAATCTGGTGCGCCCACGTTGGCATGCTAGCCGCCGAGAGCAATCCTAATACAATAATTCCCCTTTTAGCATTCATTACCTATATCGTTTGATTTCGGTTGCAAAGGTACGGCAGCATTATTACACCGTGGTTGCAATGAGGTTGAAAGGTATTGACGATGCTGCGACAAAGATGTTACGGCATGTTTTTCCTGTTCAACAACTAAAAAAGTTTAAACATTTAACCTTATGTTTTGAGATAAATAGAGAAATTACTATATTTGCATCATGATTATAGAATTAGGTATAGAAGCAAAGTCTAATTCTAAGATTATATCAGAATTGGGAGGACGATGCTATACATATAAACATAAAATTTTAAAGCTATGAATATGAGGAGATTTATATTTTTTCTGATTGTCTGCGAGTTCTTTTCTTTGGCATGTATTGCTGCAAATAAGACTATAAAAGGACATATTGTAGATGAATTTGGTAAGAACGTTGAATTCGCTAGCGTATATGTAGATAGTATATATGCGGTATCTGACAAGTAGCGGTAATGGTGAAATTCATTTTCCTGCTTATTTCAAGAAGGGCTGCGTAAGAAATCTGTGTACAGATAGGAAAAAGAATTAGCCAGTAACCTTGGGCGTCTCTCTTTATGGTATATCTGCAAAGCATCTTCAGTAAGTCTCCCCCACACGCTTACTTTTTATGTAACTATCGCCACTTCTTTATAAATTTTAGAATAAGCTTGGCTAATTCAGATTTTCTTCGTAACTTAGCAGCGCAAAACGTAAAGCATGTAGGAATATGGCAAAAATAGTAAATAAATATCCAGTAGGAATTCAGACATTTGAAAAAATCCGCAAGAATGGCTATCTCTATATAGATAAGACCAAATATATCGTGGATTTCAGGGAAAAGCAGATGTCGTATGTCTTTCTGAGTCGTCCAAGACGATTCGGCAAGTCGCTCTTTGCCTCTACCCTCCAGGCTTATTTTGAGGGAAGAAAGGAACTTTTCGAGGGATTGGCCATTGCTGATTACGAGAAAGATTGGGTGAAGCATCCTGTGCTCCACTTCGACCTGAGCGGTGCCAAGCATATGGGCGTGGAACAGTTGGAAAGATATCTGGCTGATATGCTTGAAGAGCAGGAGACGGTCTGGGGGTATAAGACGCATCAGGTGGATGCCAATCTCCGTTTGAAAGATCTGGTGAAAAAAGCTTATAAGCAGACTGGAGAGAAGGTGGTTGTCATCATTGATGAATATGATGCTCCTTTGCTGGATGTTGTGCATGAGGAGGATGATTTCAAGCAGTTGCGTCTTATCATGCAGAACTTCTACAGTCCTCTGAAAAAGCTCGACCCATACCTGGAGTTCACCTTCATCACCGGTATCACCAAGTTCTCGCAGCTCAGCATCTTCAGCGAACTCAACAACCTCGATAATATCAGCATGTTCGACCAGTATTCGGCTATCTGCGGTATCAGCAAGACGGAACTTACTACGCAGATGAAACCGGATATTGAGGCTATGGGTGAAGCTCTTGGTATGACGTATGAGGAATGCCTAGCAGAGCTGACGCAATTCTATGATGGTTATCATTTCAGTAAGAATCCTGAGGATATTTTCAATCCATTTAGCCTGGTAAAGGCTTTGAATGCACGGGATATTGCTCCTTATTGGTTTGGTTCCGGCACTCCATCCTTCCTCTTGAAACTATTGGATAAGTATCATGTCAACCTGGCTTCTCTGGAGGGCCAGGAGGCAGTACTGAGCTCCTTTGATTTATCTACGGAGGAAATGACGGATGCCTTGCCTTTACTTTACCAGAGCGGCTATCTGACTATCAAGAAATATGAACCGATGTTTCGGGAATATACGCTGGGCATCCCAAACAAGGAGGTACGCGATGGATTGCTCAATTCGTTGATTCCTCATTATGTGAATCCTCGCCGTTCCGACAACGATGCATTTCTCTTGGGATTCTGCAAGGCGGTTTATCGAAACGATATTGAGGCTGCTTTGGAACACATGCGCACCTATATGGTTACAATTCCATACGATTTGGAGAATCATAGCGAGAAGCATTATCAGACCATCTTCTATCTGATGTTCAGCTTCCTCAATATCTATATCCGCACAGAGGTGAAGAGTGCCATCGGCAGGGCTGATGCCGTGATGCACATGCCTGATACGATATATGTTTTCGAACTGAAGGTTGATAAGAGTGCCGATGAGGCTTTGGCTCAGATAGATGAAAAGGGCTACATGCTGCCTTATCATTCTGAAGGTAAGCGATTGGTAAAAGTGGGTATCAGCTTTGACAGCACCCAGCGAACCATCAGCGAATGGAAGATTAAGGAAGAATAAGAAAGAAAAAAAATGAACCTGTGCAGTCAATTTTTCTCATCAATTGCAGATAATTAAAAAATCCCGACAGGTATGTTGTTGCCTGTCGGGATTTGTTGTTATATAAATAGGTATCTTATTCTTTCTTTCATCAGTCGGCTATCACCATGCAGAGTCTGAGCACATTTTCCTCGAAGTGCTCCTTGTCGATGGCATTGTTCTTGAGCAGGGAACGGTAGTTGTATATGGTTTGTGGCGAATAAGACAGGATGCCGGCTATCTTTGAACTTTCGGTGATGCCTAATCTTAACAGGGCGCACACACGGAGGATAGGGGGCATTTCTCCATTCTCTTTCAGCTGGATGTGTGCCGATTCTGTAAGCTGCTTGTTCAGCTCGGTTATAAAAGTTGGGTACAGAGACAGGAATGCCTTGTCGAATTCCGTCAGAAACTCCTTGGTCTCTTTCTCTGTATTGGTTGAGGAAGAAAGGAGGCTCAGCAGCTCCTTACTCTGGTTGGCCTTGATCTTTCTTACTGCTAAGGTGCGCAGTTTGCTGTTTCTCTCTATGTTCTTATAGCACAGGTCAATATACACCTTTACCAGTCTCTCGCGCTTCTGGTTGGTGTCCTTCAGTTCGTCGTTGATGAGGTGCAACTGGCTGTTGAGAACTTCCATTTTTGCCGATGTAGCCGTGATTTCGTCTTTCTTCTGTTTCAGAAGTTTGTTCTTCTTACGGATGAACAGACTGCTAAGTCCCACTCCGAGCAAGAGCAGGAAAATGACCGACAGCGCAATGTAGAGCATGCTGTTGGTGGCTCTGATGTCATCTGTATAGGCATTAGTAATCAATTGTAATTTGGATGAAATCTCAATGCGGCGTAACCGGTTGTTGTATGCATAAGCATCTTCCAGGGACAGGTTGATGTATTCCTGTGCTTTTTTCAGACTTCTTGTCTTATGTTTGTAGATGAAGAGAGCGATGTCTTGCAGGGCTAAGTTTTCTTTTGTGGCAGAAGTGATGTCTGAGATAGCTGCAACCAGAAGGTAATGCTCCATTAGCTTTAGGTTGTTGGCTTTCTTATAGACTTCAGAAAGCGCAAAGGCGGTCATGGCATGCAGACGGCTGTTGCCCTTTTCCATATTCAGTGCCTTTTTGTAGTATTGGATGGTCCTGTTATTGTTGGGATGATTGCTGAAATAGTATAATTCTCCCATCAGATAGTAATAGAACGCATCTTTCTTTGGAGATAGTTCTATTGCTTTCTTCAGGTATTCCATTTTCTCCTGGTTGTAATTCTTGCTGAATTCATTGTTTTCACAGTAGGCTGCCCAGTTGTTGTATAGTTCGTAAAGTGTATAATAATATAGAAACTGGTAGTTATGTGAATCTTCTTTGGGGGCTATCTTCTGCAAAATTTCCTTTGCTTCTGCATAGAATCCCCGTGTGATAAGTAACCTGGTTTGGCTAAGGCGGAATCTTTTGTTAAATAAGATATTGTTGCTCTTTTGGGCAAGGAGAAGGCCTTTGTTTACGTAGGTCATCGCCGAGTCGTACTCGTAGGCTTTGTAGTCATTGGCGAGTTGTTCATATAGCTTTAGCTTGTCTTCATTGCTGGTTACATATTTGGCACCTTGCTTGATGTCATTCAAGCTTTTCTCTTTTAACTCTATATAATGGGCACGTTGTGCCAGGGCAGCATCCAGTTGCTTGTATAGCTGGTTGTTGTCTCCTTTTACGTATATCGGCTGTATCATCAGGGTGATGATTATAATGATAAGATGTCTCATATTTCCTATGTTTTTAGATTCCGCTGCAAAAATAATAAAAAACATTGAGAATCTCGCATCTACTAGCCGCTTTTTTTGAGAATTCGCAAAATATTGATATTCAGAGCTGTGAGATTGGTTCTAGATACCGACAATCTACCAAAAGCCTACTATTCGCACCAACTTATTGATTTTTGCCGTACTTTTGCAGCAACAAACAATTTTAAACAAAAAAATATGAAAAAACTATTTTTGCTCGCAAGCCTTCTGTTGGCTTTTGGCATCTCGGCAGATGCTGGAGACATCACTTCTCCTAACGGACAAATCAAGGTGAACTTCACCTTGGATGGCACTGTGCCTACCTATAGTGTGACCTATCAGGGTAAGACCATCATCAAGCCTAGCCGTCTGGGTTATCAGCTCGTCAAGGGCGGTAAGGATGGCAAGGACCTGCTTGCCGATTTTAGTGTTATCGATGAGAAGACTTCCACTTTCGATGAGACCTGGACTCCTGTTTGGGGAGAGAACAAGTCGATCCGTAACCATTATAATGATATGCTGGTAGAGTTGAAGCAGAATTCCACCGACAGTTATATGAACGTCCGTTTCCGTGTCTATGACGATGGAGTAGGATTGCGCTATGAGTTTCCTCAGAAAGGCAGTCTCAACTACTTTACCATCAAGGAAGAGCGTACAGAGTTTGCCATGACGGGCGATCATACCGCCTGGTGGATTCCTGGTGATTACGATACCCAGGAATATGAATACACCAAGACCCGCCTGTCGGGCATCCGTCCAGCCTTGCATGCTGCTGTCAGCAGCAATCTCTCACAGACTGTCTTTTCAGATACCGGTGTACAGACCTCACTCCAGTTGAAGACAGATGATGGTATCTACATCAATCTGCATGAGGCTGCTCTGGTGGATTATCCAGCCATGCATCTGAATCTGGATGACAAGACCATGACCTTTACCTCTTGGCTTACCCCTGATGCCCAGGGAATGAAGGGATATATGCAGACTCCGTTCAAGAGTCCTTGGCGTACCATGGTCATTACAAATGATGCCCGCAAGGTTCTGTCTTCCAATCTGATTCTCAATCTCAATGAGCCTTGCAAGATCAAGGATACCTCCTGGATTCATCCTGTAAAGTATGTAGGTGTATGGTGGGAGATGATTTCCGGTAAGGGAGAGTGGGCCTATACCCATGATTATCCTACCGTGAAGTTGGATGGAACCGACTATGTACATGCCAAGCCATCGGGCAAACATTCTGCCAACAATGCCAATGTACGCCGTTACATCGACTTCGCTGCAGCCCATGGTTTCGATGCAGTCCTGGTAGAAGGATGGAACATCGGTTGGGAAGACTGGAGTGGCTATATGAAGGAAAAAGTATTCGATTTCCTGACTCCATATCCAGATTTCGACATCAAGGCGCTCAATGAGTATGCGCATTCCAAGGGAGTGAAGCTCATCATGCATCATGAGACCTCCTCTTCTGTAATGAACTACGAGAAGTATATGGACAGAGCTTACCAGTTGATGAAGGATTATGGCTATGATGCTGTAAAGAGCGGTTATGTGGGCAACATCATCCCTCGTGGCGAGCATCACTACAGTCAGTTGGAAATCAATCACTATCTGCATGCCGTAACCCGTGCTGCTGATTATCACATCATGGTAAATGCCCATGAGGCTGTGCGTCCTACCGGTCTCTGCCGCACTTATCCTAACCTGATTGGCAACGAGAGTGCTCGCGGTACAGAATATCAGGCTTTCGGAGGAACCAAACCGGGACATACCGCCATCTTGCCTTTCACCCGTCTGCAGGGTGGTCCGATGGATTATACACCGGGTATCTTTGAAATGGATTGCGCCAATGGTTCTCATTGCAACTCTACCATCTGCGGTCAGTTGGCACTTTATGTAACGATGTACAGTCCATTGCAGATGGCTGCCGATTTCCCTGAGAATTACGAGAAGCACATGGATGCCTTCCAGTTTATCAAGGATGTGGCTGTAGATTGGGACAAGTCTATCTATCTGGAGGCTGAACCAATGGAGTATATCACCGCTGCCCGCAAGGCAAAGGGTTCTGATAACTGGTTTGTCGGTGGCGTTACGGGCATGAAGGCTCATCAGTCTACCGTAAAGCTCGATTTCCTTGACAAGGGAAAGAAGTATGTGGCTACCATCTATCAGGATGCAAAGAATGCCAACTACAAGACCAATCCTCAGGCTTATGTCATCACCAAGAAGACTGTGACCAGCAAGTCTGTCTTGAAGTTGAACTCTGTTGCAGGTGGCGGATTTGCAATTAGTATTTTTGCACAATAAAATGCAGAATTTTGAGTTATTATGAAAGAAAGTTTTCTTGAATTAATAATTATGCTCATGAAAAGAATGAATAAAATGTTGTTGGTTGCTGCTTTGGCGGCAACCACACTTTCTGTTCAGGCAGAACAGAAGAAGGGACCGGCTTGGTTGAGTGATGCACTTTTCTATCAGATTTATCCATCTTCCTATATGGATACTGATGGCAACGGTATTGGCGACCTGCCGGGTATCACTTCCAAGTTGGATTACATCAAGTCTCTGGGTGTGAACGCCCTCTGGCTCAATCCAATCTTTGAGTCGGGATGGTTTGATGGTGGCTATGATGTCATCGATTTCTACAAGGTGGATCCTCGATTCGGTACCAATACCGATTTGGTTACTTTGGTCAATGAGGCCCATAAGCGTGGCATCAAGGTTTGTCTCGACCTGGTGGCAGGACATTCCAGTACCAAGTGTGCCTGGTTTAAGGAGTCTTCCGAGAAAGATCCTAACCAGCGTTACAGCGACTATTATATCTGGATGAACGATATTCCTGAGAGCGAGAAGAAAGAAATAGAAGCCCGTCATCAGGAGGCAAGTCCGGAGTCTAGTACCCGAGGCCGATATGTGGAGGCGAATGCTCCTCGTGCCAAGTATTATGAGAAGAATTTCTTCGAGTGCCAGCCAGCCTTGAACTATGGCTTTGCTCATCCTGACCCAAATCATCCTTGGGAGCAGGGGGTAGATGCGCCTGGACCACAGGCTGTTCGCAGGGAGATACGTAACATCATGGCTTTCTGGTTTGATAAGGGTGTGGATGGCTTCCGTGTAGATATGGCATCATCGCTTATCAAGAACGACCCCGACAAGAAGGAGGTTTCCAAACTCTGGAATGAGATGCGTGCATGGAAGGACAAGTACTATCCTGAGACCGTCCTGATTTCAGAGTGGGCTAATCCGCAGCAAGCCATTCCTGCCGGCTTCAACATCGATTTCTACATCCATTTCGGTCTTAAGGGCTATGCCTCTCTGTTCTTCGACCGCAAGACTCCATGGGGCAAATGGGAGCAGAGCTATAAGAACTGCTATTTCGACAAGCAGGGCAAGGGTTCGCTCAAGGAATTTAGCGAGAACTATACCAAGGCATTCAATGCCACCAAGAATCTCGGCTACATCGCTGTTCCATCTGCCAACCACGATTACCAGCGTCCTAACATCGGTACCCGCAACACGCCAAATCAGCTGAAGGTGGCGATGACCTTCTTTCTCACCATGCCAGGTATTCCATTTATCTATTATGGTGATGAGATTGGTATGAAGTTTCAGATGAATCTCCCTAACAAGGAGGGTAGCAATGAGCGCTCTGGTACCCGCACTCCGATGCAGTGGACCAAGGGCAAGAATGCCGGCTTCTCAACGAGTGCGCCTGATAAACTCTACTTCCCTGTAGATACGGAAAACGGAAAGTTGACCGTTGAAGCTCAGCAGGGAGATCAGAATTCTCTATTGTCATATACCCGCAAGCTGACCGCTTTGCGTCATTCAGCCAAGGCTCTTGACAATGAGGGCGATTGGAAGCTCCTGAACCAGAAGGGTCAGGAATATCCGATGGTATATGAGCGCACTTTGGGTGATGAGAAATATGTTGTTATCGTGAATCCTGGTGCCAAGGCAGCCTCTCTCAACATCAGCTCTGTAGGTGGCAAGGCAGTTTCTGTTCTTTCTACAGGCAAGGTTGTATATAAATCAGGCAAGAAGACCGATGCCATCAAGGCTTCAGGCATTAGTGCCGCCGTATTCAAGGTGGCTAAGTAACCTGTGAACATGATTATTGCTAGCTTTATTAAATATCAGAATCCGCATGGCTCTCTGGGCTGTGCGGATTTTTTATACCGATTTTTCTTTTTAATAACTAAAGATATTTAAATATTTAACCCTATATTTGGTGATAAATAAAGAAATAACTATATTTGCAGCATGATTACGGAATATGGTATAGAGGCAAAGTCTAATTCTGAAATTATATCAGAATCGGGAGGACGATTCAAGCAATATCGTCTGTTCAGCAATCTCACTCAGAAAGAGGTGGCTGTAAAGGCTGGTGTGAGCATTTTCACCATTAGCCAGTTTGAAAAAGGCGAAGCTAAGAACATAGGCTTTGGCACTATTCTTTCTCTGTTGAGGAGCATTGGATTCCTGCAGGAAGCAGAGAAACTCTTGCCGCCATTGCCAATGCTGCCTAGCCAAGTGAAGAGAATGAATGAAAAGAAGGAAAGGGTAAGACATGAAAGATAATGTTGTGCAGGTGAATTTGTGGGATAAGAATGTGGGCTTGTTGTCTTGGGATGACAAGCGCAGCTGCTCTGTCTTCCAATTCGACAAGGATTTTATGCAGTATGGATGGAATATTGCTCCATTGGTAGCACCGTTGGATTCTGTTTATGTCCAAAGAACTTTCCCTATGTCTGGAAACAGAGAAAAACTTTATGCAGGTTTGCCTGAGTTCATAGCAGATTCTCTGCCTGACCATTGGGGAAATGTGGTCTTCCAGAAATGGATGGAAGCCAATCATCTGCAATCCAAAATGGTAAATGCAGTGGATAGACTGTCTTTTATCGGTAAGAGAGCAATGGGAGCCTTGGAGTTTCAACCTGCTCATATCCAGGAGGATGCATCTGTAAATATCGAATTGGCTTCACTTTATGAACTTGCTAATAAATTATTCCTGGATAGGCAGGATGTGAACATTGATATGAGCAACAGTCTTATTCTGGAAGATTTGTACAAGGTGGGAACTTCCGCTGGTGGTCAGCGTCCTAAGGCGATTATCGGCATGGATGAAACTACAGGTATTATTCGTTCAGGTCAAGCCGATTTGCCAACCAACTTTAAGCACTATATATTGAAGTTTGATACAAGCAGGAAAAATGAACTTCCTTTTACCAGGGTAGAGATGGCTTATTATCTGATGGCAAAGGATGCCGGTATCAACATGATGCCTTCTCGTTTGGTTGAGATTGAAGGAACACAGAATTTCCTTACCCAGCGCTTTGATAGGGTGGAGGGCAGAAAAATATATACTCAGACTTTGGCTGCCATGAGTTCCTTGGCTGATACTTATGAAGATTTGTTTGTTGTGGGCAGAAAACTGAATTTGTCGGCAGAAGAACAGAATCAGCAATATAGGAGAATGGTGTTTAATGTACTTGCAGAAAATGTAGATGACCATACCAAGAACTTCTCATTTGTGATGTATCCCAACGGAGAATGGCATATATCGCCAGCTTACGACATCGTATTTTCCGCCGATCCTGATTCGCATTTCTATCGTAACCATGAACTTACGGTTCTTGGCAAGCGAAAGAATATAACGAAGCAGGATTTGATGCTTTTTGCACAAAGACA
>ERZ791632.317-NODE-317-length-14290-cov-3.42473_pt1 | contig 14290 bp, 9 predicted proteins | sample MGYA00510263_ERZ791632 | MGnify/ENA primary metagenome ERZ791632 (study PRJEB30046, sample SAMN00715181) | human gut metagenome | study: EMG produced TPA metagenomics assembly of the A metagenome-wide association study of gut microbiota in type 2... | reverse complement strand
GCGTGATAATATTGAACTTATTGCTTCGGAAAACCTTGTTTCCCCTCAGGTAATGGCTGCTATGGGCAGTGTTCTTACAAATAAGTATGCCGAGGGTTTGCCGGCAAAGCGTTATTACGGCGGTTGCCAATATGTGGATATTGTTGAAAACATTGCTATTAAAAGAGCGTGTGAGCTTTTTAAATGCAATTTTGCTAATGTTCAGCCTCATTCAGGTGCGCAGGCTAATACTGCTGTTTACCTTGCACTTCTTAAGCCGGGTGATACAGTTATGGGTATGAGCCTTGATAACGGCGGTCACCTTACTCACGGTTCACCTGCTAATATCAGCGGTAAGTATTTCAACTTTGTACCTTACGGTGTTGATGAAAACGGATTTATTGATTACAAGGAATTTGCAAAGCAAGTTAATAAAGTTAAACCTAAACTTGTGGTTGCAGGTGCTTCTGCTTATCCAAGAGAAATTGATTTTAAAACAATGGCTGATATTGCACACGCAAACGGTGCAATGTTTATGGTAGATATGGCGCATATTGCAGGCCTTGTTGCTGCAGGACTTCATCAGTCACCTATTCCATATGCCGATGTTGTTACAACTACAACTCATAAAACATTAAGAGGTCCACGCGGCGGTCTTATTCTCTGCAATAATGAATATCTTATTAAAAAGCTTAATTCAGCAGTATTTCCGGGTACACAGGGCGGCCCTCTTATGCATGTTATTGCAGGTAAGGCAGTTTGCTTCGGCGAAGCTCTTAAGCCTGAATTTGCTGATTATCAAAAGAGAGTTGTTGAAAACGCAAAGGCTCTTGCAAACGGACTTATGAACAGAGGAATGAAGCTTGTTTCGGGCGGTACTGATAATCACCTTTGCCTTCTTGACCTTAGGGGTACAGGTGTAACAGGTAAGGAACTTGAAAACAGACTTGATGATGTTCATATTACTCTTAATAAAAATACTGTTCCTAATGAACCTCTTTCACCGTTTGTTACATCCGGTGTTCGTATCGGTACTCCTGCCGCTACTACAAGGGGACTTAATACTGATGATATGGATAAAATTGCAGAGTACATTACTCTTGCTGTTACAGATTTTGATAATCAAAAGGAATATATCACAAACGGTGTTGCCGAAATTTGTGCAAAATATCCTCTTTATGAATAATTAAAGAAGTGATAATATGAAAGTCTTATTGATTGAAATATTAAAAATATTACTTAAAATTATTTATGCTCCCATTAAGCTTTTTAAAACTAAAAACAGAATAGTTTATCTTTCAAGGCAAAGCAATGATAAAAGCCTTGATATGAAGCTTCTTGAAGAAGCAATAAATAATGAATGTCCAAATACCGAGCAGGTTCTCAGGCTTAAAATGATACCTGAAAGCTTGCCGGGAAAAATTGCATATTGCTTTTCAATAATAGGTGATATGTATTATCTTGCAACATCAAAGGTAGCAATAATTGATACTTATTCAATTACTGTTTCTTGCTTGAAGCATAAAAAGAGCCTTAAAGTTATTCAAATGTGGCACGCTTTGGGCGCACTCAAAAAGTTTGGGCTTCAAAGTGTCGGCACAAAAGAGGGCAGGGATGAAAAAATCAGCCGTGCTATGTGTATGCATAAAAATTATGATTATGTTCTTGCACCGAGTAAAAAAACAGCGAAGTTTTATATGGAAGCGTTTGGCTGTGATAATTCTAAAATTAAGATTTGCTCACTGCCGAGGGTTGACGATATATTAACTGATAACGGCTGTGCTTCCCGCTTTTTTACAGAAAATCCGGCTTTAAGTGATAAAAAAATTGTTCTTTATCTTCCTACTTTTCGTGAAAGAGATGCTTATGTAGCAGAAAAGCTTAAGGTTGAATTTGACGAACTTGCTGATTATCATTTGATAATTAGTGCGCATCCTCTGTTTTCTAAAATTAAGATTGAGGATAAATTTTCTTACAGCGGTGATTTTTCAACATATGATTTGATGAAAATTGCCGATGTTATAATAACCGATTATTCGGCTTGTGCTTTTGAAGCTAGTGTTTTGATGAAACCGCTTTATTTCTTTGTACCCGATTATGAAGAATATTCAAAAGAGCGGGGAATAAATGTTAATCTTAAAGAGGAAATGCCAAGCGCGACTTTTGAAGATGCAGAAGCTCTTGTAAATGCAATTAAATCAAACAGCTATGATTTTGATATGTTGTATAAATTTAAAAGCGAATATGTTGAAAATTCAAAAGCAAACAATGCAGAAATTCTTGCAAAATTTATTTCTATGTTGATTGCTTAAATATAAAAAGAAGGCAAAACAATGGACTATACATTTTCCAACAAAATTTCTTCTCTCCAGCCAAGTGCTATCAGAGAAATACTTAAAGCAACAGCAGACCCTAAAATTATTCCACTTGCAGCAGGCAATCCGGCACCGGATGCTTTCCCTGTTGAAGAGGTAAGGGCAATTGCGGCAGATATACTTGATTCCCGCCCTATTGATGCACTTCAGTACGGCGTATCCGAGGGCTATCAGCCGTTGCGTGATACAGTTAAAAAGTGGATGAAAAATCACGAAAATATCGGTAAAGACTTTGACGATGTGCTTATTGTTTCAGGTGCAACGCAGGTTATGGATTTAACTACCAAAGTTCTTTGTAACGAAGGGGATACAGTTATTTGTGAAGAGCCGTCATTTATCGGTTCGCTTAATTGCTTCCGTTCTTACGGCTGTAAGCTTAAAGGTGTGCCTGTTGAAGCAGACGGAATCAATATTGCTATGCTTGAAGAAGCACTCAAATCTACAAAAAATGCAAAGTTTATATATACAATTCCTAATTTCCAAAACCCTTCGGGTGTTACAATGTCTTTGGAAAAGAGAAAGAAGCTTTATGCACTTGCTAAACAGTACGGTGTTATGGTTTTGGAGGATAACCCTTACGGTGATTTAAGAGTCAGCGGTACTCCGCTTCCTACTATTAAATCAATGGATGAGGACGGAATAGTTATTTATGCCGGCTCGTTTTCTAAAATTCTTTCACCGGGTCTTCGTGTTGCTTATTGCATTTCGCCTAAAACGGTTATGGCTAAAATGACGGTAGGCAAGCAGGCTTCCGATGTGCATACGCCTTGCCTTAATCAAATGATTGTTGATGAATGGTTTAAAAACTATGATGTTGATGCTCATATTAAGCATATTCAGGGCATTTACAGAAATAAGCTTAACCTTATGTGTGAATGTATTGATGAACATCTTGGCGATTTTGTAGAATATGTTAAGCCGGAAGGCGGACTTTTTGTTTGGTGCAAATTGCCTGATGATGTAAATATGCTTGAATTTGTTAAAAAAGCAGTTGAAAAGAATGTTGCAGTCGTTCCGGGTAATGCATTTTTAATGGATGATACACAGGAATCACACTACATTCGCCTTAATTTCTCAACCCCTACCGATGACGGTATTATAAACGGTGTTAAGGCTTTGGGCGAAGTAGCTAAATTATATAGATAATCGGAGAAAAACAATGGCAGAAGAAATTAAAAAAGAACGCAAAAAAAGAAGTCTTTCACTTATCCAACCTACCTCTGTGCCTACTTTGGGCAATTATCTCGGAGCAATGCGTGGCTGGAAAGATTTCCAAGATGATTTTGATACAGTGTTCGGCATTGCCGATTTGCACTCAATTACCGTAAGGCAAGACCCGCAAAAGCTCAGAACTCAAACTACCCAGCTTTATGCCTTACTTATGGCTACCGGACTCGACCCTGATAAGAGCATTCTCTTTATTCAGTCACATGTGCCGCAACATTCACAGCTTGCTTGGATACTTAATTGCTATACTCAATTTGGTGAGCTTAGCAGAATGACACAGTTTAAGGATAAGTCACAGCAACACTCGGATAATGTTAATGCAGGTCTTTTTACTTACCCTTCACTTATGGCGGCAGATATTCTTCTTTATCAGGCAGATGTTGTTCCTGTTGGTGTTGACCAAAAGCAACATCTTGAAATCACGAGGGATATTGCTGAGCGTTTTAACGGTATATATGGTAATGTATTCACTGTTCCTGAACCGTATATTACCAAAACTGCGGCAAAGGTTATGAGCCTTGCTGACCCTACAAGAAAGATGAGTAAGTCAGACCCTAACCCTAAAGGTACAGTTTATCTTACAGATGAACCTAATGTTATTATGAAAAAGTTTAAGAGTGCTGTAACCGACAGTGAAATGAGTGTTCGCTATGCCGAGGGTAAAGACGGAATAAATAACCTTATGTCAATTTATTCAGCAGTTACCGGCAAAACATTTGATGCTATTGAAAGTGAATTTGCCGGCAAAGGCTACGGTGATTTTAAAACCGCAGTAGGTGAAGCGGTTGTTGCCGAGCTTGAACCTGTTCAAAAGCGTTATAATGAACTTATGAAAGATAAAGCTTATCTTCAGGAAAAATGGACTCAAGGTGCTGATTTGGCACAGCGTGTATCCCAGCGCACACTTGATAAAGTCATGAAAAAAGTAGGCTTTGTGCTTAAATAATTGAAAATATCAAAAAACTAAATGCCCGAAAAACCTTGTGTTTTCGGGCATTTTTCTGTCTTCTGAAAAAATATTTAAAAAAATACTAAAAACCTATTGACAAAATAGGTAATGTGTTGTATAGTGTAGACATCACAGAGATAACCTACAAACCTCGTAGGTAATAAGGGAAATGTTTAAGGAGAGATTGTTATGACTAAAATTTACAGCAAATTAACAGTCGCTAATGTTAAAAATCAACGAATGTGCTTTCGATGTTATATGTAAAATCATAAATTATTTTAGCTTTAATACTTATTACAAATTTAAAAACTAATTTTAACATCGAAAGGAAATTAACATTATGTCAGAATATAAATATCATTTTGAAACACTTCAACTTCATGTAGGTCAGGAAGAACCAGACCCGGCAACAGATTCAAGAGCAGTTCCTATTTATCAAACAACTTCATATGTATTTAAAAACAGCGATCACGCACAGGCAAGATTCGGCCTTGCAGATGCAGGCAATATCTATGGCAGACTTACCAATTCGACACAAGATGTTTTTGAACAGAGAGTTGCAGCTCTTGAAGGCGGTGTGGCAGCTCTTGCAACAGCTTCAGGTGCAGCAGCACTTGCGTATACTTTCCAAGCTCTTGCACAGGCAGGCGACCACATTGTATCGGCAAAAACAATTTACGGCGGTACTTATAACTATCTTGAACATACATTTTCACAGTTTGGTGTAACAACAACTTTTGTTGACCCTGATGACCTTGCTAATTTTGAAAATGCAATTCAGGATAACACAAAAGCAATCTTTATTGAAACACTCGGCAATCCAAATTCAAATCTTATTGATATTCAAAAGCTTGCAGATATTGCACATTCACATAACATTCCTCTTGTTATTGACTCAACATTTGCAACGCCTTATCTTTTAAGACCTATTGAATACGGTGCAGATATTGTAGTTCACAGTGCTACTAAGTTTATCGGCGGTCACGGTACTACTTTGGGCGGTGTAATCGTCGACAGCGGTAATTTCGATTGGAAAGCAAGTGGCAAATACCCACAGATTTCCGACCCTAACCCAAGCTATCACGGTATTTCATTCCAAGAAGCAGTTGGCCCGGCAGCATTTGTAACATACATTCGTGCAATCATTCTTCGTGATACCGGTGCTACAATTTCACCGTTCAATGCATTCCTTCTTCTTCAGGGTCTTGAAACACTTTCACTTCGTGTTGAACGCCATGTTGAAAACACAAAGAAAGTTATTGAATATCTTGTTAATAACCCTAAAGTTGAAAAGGTTAATCATCCAAGCATTGACCCAAGATATAAAGAACTTTATAACAAGTATTTTCCAAACGGTGCAGGTTCTATCTTCACATTTGAAATTAAGGGCGGAGAAGCAGAAGCCAAGAAGTTTATTGACAGCTTAAAGATTTTCTCAATCCTTGCAAATGTAGCAGATGTTAAATCACTTGTTATTCATCCGGCAACCACAACACACAGTCAGCTTAGCCCTGAAGAACTTGCAGAACAGGATATTAAGCCTAATACAATCAGACTTTCTATCGGTACAGAGCATATTGACGATATTATTCACGATCTCGACGAAGCTTTCGCCGCAATCGACTAATTTTAAATTCTAAATTATTTGATTAAATTTAAGGAGATTATTTATTATGGCTATTTATAAATCAGCACTTGACCTCGTTGGTAAAACACCACTTCTTGAGGTACAGAATTTTGAAAAAGAAAACAATCTTGAAGCAACAGTTCTTGTAAAGCTTGAATATTTCAATCCGGCAGGCTCTGTTAAAGACAGAATTGCAAAGGCAATTATTGAAGACGCAGAAAAAACAGGAAAGCTTAAAGCAGATTCAGTTATTATTGAACCAACAAGCGGTAACACAGGTATCGGCCTTGCCAGTGTAGCTGCTGCAAAGGGATATAAACTCATTATCACAATGCCTGAAACTATGAGCGTTGAAAGAAGAAACCTTATGAAAGCATACGGTGCCGAACTTGTTTTGACAGACGGTGCAAAGGGTATGAAGGGTGCTATCGCAAAGGCAGAAGAACTTGCAAGCGAACTTCCAAACAGCTTTATTGCAGGCCAGTTTACCAATCCTGTAAACCCTGCAACTCACAAGGCAACAACAGGCCCTGAAATTTGGAACGATACCGAAGGCAAAGTTGATATTTTCGTAGCAGGTGTAGGCACAGGTGGTACACTTTCAGGTGTCGGCGAATACCTTAAGAGCCAAAATCCTAATGTAAAGGTAGTCGCAGTAGAACCGGCTACATCACCTGTTCTTTCAAAGGGTACAGCAGGCCCTCATAAAATTCAAGGTATCGGCGCAGGCTTTGTTCCTGATACTCTTAATACAGATATTTACGATGAAATCATCGCAGTTGAAAACGAAGATGCATTTGCAACAGGTAAGGAATTTCCTAAGCAAGAGGGTGTACTTGTCGGCATTTCAAGCGGCGCAGCACTCTGGGCAGCAAAAGAACTTGCTAAAAGGCCTGAAAATAAGGACAAAACAATTGTTGCTCTCTTACCTGATACAGGTGACAGATACCTTTCAACTCCGCTTTTCAGCGAGTAATAAAGACAGATATAATATTTCCCTTATATCATTAAATCAAGGCTTGGGCTTCACGGTCCAAGTCTTGATTTTTTTATTTTATGCTCAAATGCCACTAATATATTAAATAATTATTTAACAAAATCGGCAAAATATAATAAAATTTATAAAAAATATTGATATTACTATCCCAAAGTGTTAAAATCTATAATAGGCAAATTTGGAATATTTTAAATTTTTCATAAATGCTCTGTCACAATTTAAGGAGGACAAAACAGTGAACGACTCAAAAGCACTTAAAAGACTTGAAGCACTTTTTGATGACGGTTCATTTACTGAAATTGATGCTTATGCTAAATCAGCTGACGGCTCAGTTGAAGTTGTTGCCGGCTTCGGAACAGTTAATGAGTGTGCAGTTTATGCATTTTCACAGGATGTAACTGTTGACAGCGGTGCTGTAAGTGTTGCACAGTGTGCTAAAATTAAAAAGATTTATGAACTCGCTTTAAAAACCGGTTGTCCGGTCATCGGCGTGTATGATTCAAATGGTGTTAAGCTTACCGAAGGTTTTGAAGTTATGAATGCTTACGGTGATCTTGTTAAAGCATCAACATCAATGAGCGGCGTATGCCCTCAAATTTCAATTGTTGCAGGTTCTTGCCTCGGCACATCTGCTCTTATTGCAAATATGGCTGATGTTGTAGTAGCGGTTAAGGATGCTGATTTTTATGTAACAGCTCCAAGTGAAGTTACTGCCGAAGAAAGCTATGAAGCAGGAACTGTTGATATTCTTTGCGATACTTTTGAAGATGCAGTGGCACAGGTTAAAAATCTTGCTTCGCTTCTTCCGTCAAATAACCTTGCCCCTTCTCCTCTTTTTGAATTTGAAGCACCAAGCACTTTTGCAAATGACGGTGATGATGCAATGGCTGTTATTAACAGTATTGCAGATGCAAATTCAGTAGTTGAACTTAAGGGCGGATATTCAGAAAAGAAATGTAAAACAGCTCTTGCAACAGTTATGGGTACAACAGTAGGCTTTGTTGCATTTGAAGGTGAACCTATTTGCCCTTGCTGTTCTTATAAGGCTGAAGCTATGGTTAAGCTTTGCGATGCTTATTCAATTCCGGTTGTAACTTTGGTTAATGCAAACGGTACTGTTAATAAGCCGGGCAAGGAAAATCAATGCCTTACAGCATTTACTAAACTTACAAGTGCTTATGCAACTGCAACTACACCTAAATTTTCTGTAATTACAGGCAATGCAGTCGGCCTTGCATATATTGTTCTTGCAGGTAAAGGCTCAAATGCAGACTTTACTTTCGCTTGGGATAAGAGTGTTGCTTCTCCGCTTCCTACCGAGTCTGCTGTTCAATTTTTATTTAATGACAGACTTGCAAACGGCGAAAGCAAGCAAGACCTTGAAAAAGAATATATTGAAAAGGTTGCTTCACCATTTACTGCCGCAGCTTGTGGCGCAGTTGATGATATTTTTGCTCCTGCCGATACCCGTGCAAAAGTTATTTCCGCACTTGATATTCTTGCAGGTAAAAGAGAAAATACTTTACCAAGAAAACATTCTGTTAAATAATGGAGGATTAAAATATGAAAAACTATACAATTACCGTAAACGGTACAGCTTATAATGTTACAGTTCAGGAAGGTGCAAATGCTTCAGCTCCTGTATCAGCACCGGCTCCTGCTGCTGCACCTGCTCCGGCACCTGCTGCTGCACCTGCACCGGCTCCTGCTCCTGCCGCAGCACCTGCACCGGCAGCTCAGGGTTCAGCAGGTTCAGTTAAGGTTGAAGCTCCTATGCCTGGTACTATCCTTGATGTTAAGGTTTCAGTAGGCGATTCAGTTTCAAGCGGTTCAGTTCTTTGCATTCTTGAAGCTATGAAAATGGAAAATGAAATCGTTGCTCCACAGGATGGTACTGTTGCATCAATCAATGTTTCAAAGAGTGACAGCGTTGAAGCAGGCCAGGTTATCATTACATTAAACTAAGAGGTGTCATAAATGGCTAAAATCGGTATTACTGAAACAGTTCTCCGTGATGCTCATCAGTCTTTGATTGCAACTCGTATGAGAACTGACGAATTTGAAGACATCCTCGAAAAAATGGATAAAATCGGCTACCACTCACTTGAATGTTGGGGCGGTGCAACTTTCGACAGTTGTCTTCGATTCCTTGATGAAGACCCTTGGGATAGGCTTCGTCTTATTCGTAAAAAATGTCCTAACACAAAGCTTCAAATGCTTTTCAGAGGTCAGAATATGCTCGGCTACCGCCATTATTCTGATGAACTCGTTGATTATTTTGTAAAAAAGAGTATTGATAACGGTATTGATATTTTAAGAATATTTGATGCTCTTAACGATGTTCGTAACCTTCAAACAGCTATTGATGCAGCCAAGAAATACGGCGGTCATGTTCAAGCTGCTATTTCATATACCACCGGCCCTGTTTTTGATATTGATTATTATTGCAATTATGCAAAGCAACTTGAAAACGCCGGTGCAGATTCAATCTGTATTAAAGATATGGCAGGTCTTTTAACTCCTTACGGAACTTATGACCTTGTTAAAGCACTTAAAAGTACAGTTGATATTCCTGTTCAGCTTCACTCTCACTATACTTCAGGCCTTGCTTCTATGGTTCACCTTAAGGGTATTGAAGCAGGTGTTGATGTAATTGATACTGCTATGAGTCCGCTTGCTATGGGTACTTCTCACCCGGCTACCGAATCAATGGTTGCCGCACTTAAAGGTACAGAGTATGATACAGGCCTTGATATTAAGGCTCTTTCAGAAATCAGAGATTTCTTCACACCGCTTCGTGAAAAGTATCTTAAATCAGGTCTTCTTGACCCTAAAATGCTTGGTGTTGACGCTAATACTCTTCTTTATCAGGTTCCGGGCGGTATGCTTTCTAACCTTGTATCACAGCTTAAGCAGGCAGGCAAGGCAGATAAGCTTGATGAAGTTCTTGCCGAAGTTCCGAGAGTAAGGGAAGATTCAGGTTACCCACCGCTTGTTACTCCTACATCTCAAATCGTTGGTACACAGGCTGTTTTCAATGTTATTATGGGTGAAAGATATAAGATGGTAACCAAGGAATTTAAGGATATGGTTGCCGGTAAGTACGGTAAAACACCTTGTGATATTGACCCTGAATTCCAGAAGAAGATTGTAGGCGATGATGAAATTATCACCTGCCGCCCTGCCGACCTTATTCATGATAAAATTGATGATTTCAAGGATGAAATTAAAGAATATTATGAGCAGGAAGAAGATGTTCTTTCATATGCCCAGTTCGGTCAGGTTGCAGTTAAGTTCTTCCAAAAGAGAAGAGATAAAAAATACAATCTTGACGGTAAGCATGAAGACTTTGAATCAAAAGTTCACCCTGTTTAATTAACAGATATATTAAAAGTGTCACTTCGGTGGCACTTTTTTGTCGTTTCAGTCCTGATTTATGTACGAAATGCATTGTTTGTACAAAAATATGTATAAAAATGCGTCATATTATGAAAAACTTGTGTACAAAATGTTGCAAAAATCAATTTAATATGCTAGTATGTTAAATATATTATTATATGTGGGAGGAATAATCTATGTTTATATTCAAAAAAACCATTGCATGCCTTATGTCGCTTATAATGATAATGACTGTAACTCCTTTTACAGCTGTTACTGCATCTGCGGCTACGGTAAAGAGCGTAAGCTCAAACATTGACGAAACAAACAAAAAGTACCATGCAGCTCCGTCAACAACCTTTACACCAAAGACGGGTTTGAGTGAAGTTTTTTGGAGTAACAGTGCCGAGGTTAATGATGTAAGCTCATCAGACGGAAAGTATCACAAGCCGTCTTATGCACCTGCTTCAAATGTGCTGTATTGGCCAAGTGCATATGACAGCACAAAAAATTGCTTGCAGTTTAGTCAAAATAGATTAGACTTCAGAACTTTTTATCCGTCGGCTGTTCTTATGTGGGACGGTACGACTGACGCATATATGCCTGTAATGTGCATAGCACAAAATACCGGTATTGCCGATGGTGGTAGAACAATTTTTTATGCCGCACCTTATGATGCGGACAGGGGCAGCGCCACTTCGCCGGCTCACAGTGCAAATTTCTATGCTGATACTTGGCGCGGAAGCAAATCTGCACCTAAACAAAATCAAAACTTTAATGACAATATGTACGGTAAAAATACACCATTTGGTTTTGAATCAAATGTTTTAACTGAATTTATCAGCAGTGGTGAAAAAGCAAATCAATTCTACAACTTCGGTAATGACAGTGGCAGCAGAAATCTTGCAAGCTTTATTCATGTTGATTCAAATATTGATTCTGACAGCGATTTCAATAGTAACGGTTATTTGGCTAAAAAACTTTATTGGACAACAAATTCAAGTAATGTAGATTTTACAACTGCTTATGATAATAATTCAAAAGAGTCAAGTTCAACAATTTATGTTGTAAACTATAAGCCTATTGTTGATGCTGCAAATGAAGCTGTAAAAGATTTGGAAAGTTTTGACCAGACATTGTATACTCCTGATGCAGTTAATGAGTATTACAAAGCAATACAGGATTTGTATGATTGTGACCCGAATTCATCTTTTAACCAAAATGACGGTAAGGATGCAACCGATATATCAGACGTTGCAGTTAGAGTTGCAAATTGTACAAATGATATTAAAAATCGCGTTAGTGCTTATGAAAAAGCAAAACTTAAGCTTGAAAACAGTAAGCAATATCGCATTAAGTTTACAAATTCAAATACAGATCTTCTTTCAGATAACTATTATAAAGCAGGAGATACAATAGTTGCACCTGTTCTCAGTGATAGTTATGAAGATCGCGATGAAACAGGCCATTGCACTGTAACATTTGAATGGCAGCCTGCTTTTGAAAAAACTGCAAGTAAAAATGTTGCCTATGTTGAAAATAAAATAATACCGGCAAAAACGCCGCATAATTATGGCGCATACTCACAAGTTACACAAGATGGTAAAAACGGTCACATCCGCACCTGTTCAGAATGCGGATATAAAGACTGGGCTTTGTGTGATGACCATTATGTAAAGAAATCTTCGACACCTGCAACATGTACACAGGACGAACAGATTGTATACGAATGTTCGGTTTGCGGCAGAATTAAAACTGAAGTAGGCGAAAAGAAAAAAGGCCATGATTATGAAGTTGTTTCGCCAAAGGTTGATGCCACTTGCGAAACTCCAGGTAAAACTGAAGAAAAGAGATGTAAAAACTGCGGTGATACAATAGGCGGCGATGTAATTCCTGCTCTTAAGCACGATTATTCAATTTTAGTATCGAAAAAACAAGAAGCTACCTGTACAGCAGACGGTAAAGAAGCTGAATATGAATGCTCAAAGTGCGGAAAGCATACCGGCGGTGAAGTAATTAAGGCAACAGGCCATAAATTTACAGTTCTTGTTTCAAAAGAGCAAGAAGCTACTTGCACAACAGACGGTAAAAAAGCAGTTTATAAATGCGAAAACTGTGACGAAACAAATGGTGGTGCAGTTATTCCTGCTTTAGGCCATAACTATCAGTATGTTGAAGCTGAAAATAAACTCGTTTGCAGCAGATGCGGCGACGAAAGAAAAGTAGGCACATCATATGCAGTACCTGAAGGATATACTTCTGTTGAAACAGTTAAACCTAAATGTACTGAACCTGGTTATACAATTTACCATTACAGTGACGGTAAAGAAATCTATAACGATGTTAAATCTCCAACAGGTCACCAATACGGAGATACGACAGTACATCCGGCTACTTGTACAGAAGATGAATATAGCGAAAGAATTTGTACTGTATGTAACTATAAGGATGTTGTTACAAAAACAGGTACAAAGCTTGGACATTCATATGTTAAAAATGTTGTAGCACCGACCTGTACCGAACAGGGATATACAATTTATAAATGTAAAAATTGCGGTGACACATATAAAGATGATTATGTAAAAGCATTAGGCCATACAGAAGTAATTGATAAAGCGGTAGCACCGACTTGTACTCAATCAGGTTTAACAGAGGGTAAACATTGCTCGGTTTGCAATGAAGTTCTTGTTAAGCAAGAAAAAATTGATGCAAAAGGTCACAAATTTTCAAACAATGCACAATTTTGCTTGAACGGTTGCGGTACTGCTAATCCTAATTATGTTGCACCAAGTCAACCGGCACCAAATCCAACACCTTCAACACCTTCAACTCCGTCAAATCCGACACCGTCAACACCTGCGCTTACACCGGGTGAAAACAAAATTGCCAATAGTTACGGTGTAGATTCTGCAACAGCCAAGTTAATTTATATTTATCTTACCCAAAATAATATTTCAAGTGAGACTTCATCATTAACCGAAAAGGTAATGACAGGTACACCTGTTAAGGGTGACGGTGATTATAAAGGCTCAAACTTCGGTCTTTTAAAAGCACAAACAACTAAGCTTACAAAGAACAGTGTAACTGTAAAGTGGAATAAGGTTAAGAATGCAGACGGTTACATTGTTTACGGCGCAAAGTGCGGTGCTAAGAGTAAGTACAAAGTACTTAAAGTTGTTTCAGGTAAAACAACATCTTATACTCAAAAGAAGCTTAAGAAAGGTACTTATTACAAGTACAATATCGTAGCATTTAAAAATATTAACGGTGCTAAAGTTACTACCGCTGTGTCAAAGAAAATTCACGCAACTACTCTTGGCGGAAAATACGGTGTAGCAAAGGCTGTTAAGGTAAATAAAACAAAGGCTACAATTAAGAAAGGTAAGACTTTTAAAATCAAAGCTTTTGAAATCAAGAAGGATAAAAAAATCAGAAGACACAGAGCTATTTGCTATGAATCTTCAAATACCGCTGTTGCAACTGTTGATGCAAAGGGTAAAGTAAAGGGCGTTAAAAAAGGTAAATGCACAATTTATGTTTACGCTCAAAACGGTGTTTATAAAACAGTTAATATTAAAGTAAAATAATAATATTTAAAGGGAATGGCAAAAGCCATTCCCTTTAGACTGTCGATAAAGTGGCTAAAGCGCGCCGCATTATAATTGTCATAAAGTTATATCGTATGGCAAAGGTTACTCTTGCCAAAACAAAATCAATAAATAGCGTTTATAGAAAAGTGGCTTGAAGATTGTGTTCAA
>ERZ791632.315-NODE-315-length-14373-cov-31.981_pt1 | contig 14373 bp, 9 predicted proteins | sample MGYA00510263_ERZ791632 | MGnify/ENA primary metagenome ERZ791632 (study PRJEB30046, sample SAMN00715181) | human gut metagenome | study: EMG produced TPA metagenomics assembly of the A metagenome-wide association study of gut microbiota in type 2... | reverse complement strand
CAATCGCCTCCTTCACAGGCTCCATCAATCCCAGTTCATTCAAGAGTTTCGCCTGAGTGGTACTCTCACCGCCCGGAATAATCAAGCCATCCTTTGGCTGGTCCCAATCCTTCAACTGGCGAACCTCAAAACTATCCACGCCCAACTGAGCCAACTTCTGTCTGTGCTCAGCAAAAGCGCCTTGTAAAGCTAATACTGCTATTCTCATAACATACTTATCTAATATAAAAGCCCCTTCTTGTTCAGGAGGGGCCTTTATCTGTTATCTCATTTATTATTATTTACCTCTTTCAGCCATGAGCAAAGCAATCTCCTGCTCATTGATACCTACCATTGCCTCGCCGAGGTCCTCGCTCAACTCAGCCAGCATTTTAGGGTCGTTGTAGTTGGTAACAGCCTTCACGATAGCCTGTGCACGCTTAGCAGGGTTACCGCTCTTGAAGATACCAGAACCTACGAATACACCCTCGGCACCGAGCTGCATCATCAGGGCAGCATCAGCTGGAGTAGCCACACCACCGGCAGCGAAGTTAACCACTGGCAACTTGCCGTTCTCGTGAACATACTTCACCAGGTCGTAAGGAGCCTGCAACTGCTTGGCTGCCTCGTAAAGCTCATCCTCGCTCATAGAAACCAGGCGACGGATTTCGCTCTGCATCATACGCATGTGGGTAACAGCCTGAACCACATCACCTGTTCCTGGCTCACCCTTGGTACGGATCATGGTAGCACCCTCAGCGATACGACGGAGCGCCTCGCCCAGATTCTTGGCACCACAAACGAATGGTACGTCAAACTGAGTCTTGTCAATGTGATAAACGTTATCTGCTGGAGAGAGCACCTCGCTCTCGTCGATATAGTCGATTTCGATAGCCTGAAGAATCTGAGCCTCAGCGAAGTGACCGATGCGGCACTTAGCCATTACAGGGATAGAAACAGCCTCCTGAATACCCTTGATCATCTTAGGGTCGCTCATACGTGAAACACCACCTGCTGCACGGATGTCAGCTGGAATACGTTCCAAAGCCATTACTGCGCATGCACCTGCTGCCTCTGCGATTCTTGCCTGTTCAGGAGTTGTTACGTCCATAATCACACCACCCTTGAGCATCTGAGCCAAGTTGCGGTTCAATTCTTGTCTATTTTCTGCCATAATTTTATTCATTTTCTTAATTACGGCTACAAAGGAAACACTTTTCGATGAAAAACAAGAAAAAAGTTCTGATTTCTACAAACTTTGCGTCATTTTGTATAAAGGGCTATTCCTAAATGTATAAGTACTATTCCCAAATGTATAAAGTACAGTTCTTCTACCCCTTCTGTCTGAAAGCAGAAGGAGTAACTCCTTTCATTTTCTTGAAAAACTTGGTGAGATGAGCCTGGGATGAGAAACCGAAGGTATTGGCTATTTCCTGTACAGTATGGGTTGTAGTAGAAAGTTCACGTTCTATTTCCTTTACGATATACTCGTCAATGATTGCCTTCGGTGTCTTACCAGAGATACGGCGGGTAACCTGAGCCAGATAACGGCTGCTCACATTCAACTGATCCGCATAGAAATGCACATCACTATAAGTGCGACAGAAATTATTGACCTGAGAGATAAACTGATTATAGAGTTCCGAACTACGACCCTGCAGATTACTCTCACGTGTCAACTCTACATTGATAAAACCCTGTGCCATCCCCAAAGCCTCCTCCATCTTGTTCCCCTGGTTCAGATACACGGCAAGGGCAGATGAAAAACGGTTGGTAAGACCATGAGAATTGGCATTGTCGAGCAGGAACACCTGCATTCCATGACCCTCAGCCATGCGCAGCAACTTAGTGTCTTGCAGAATAATATCATTTTCTTTCTTTCGGGCAACCACCACGGAACAGAGCGGCAGCAAACGATACTTGATCTGACTTACCACATCCTCCGTCATCAGCGCATCACCATTACTTGACCAGATGGCAGGGGCATAGATGATATAATCCGGGCGATATTTCGTCAGAGCATCGATCACAACCTCAAGCGTCTCCACCCGACGAATCATACCCACCTTCACAATGCTCGGTTGAATATCGTTCATGATAGCCTCTATCTGTCCCGAAACAATCTCGGGCGGAATATCAAAGAAAGCCTGAATACCCAAGGTATTCTGCACGGTAATGGAAGTGATGGCAGAAACTGCATAGCCTCCCAACTCAGAGATCGTCCTGATGTCTGCCTGGACACCAGAACCACCCGTACTGTCAGAACCCGTAATGGTCAATATCGGTTGTATCGTCTTCATACCCTAATTACTATTGAATTCTTCACTCTTCGTTCTTCACTCTTCACTTAATTCTTTACTTAACTCTTCATATACTCCGTCGGCGTCATACCAAAAGCCTTGGAGAAGCACTTAGAGAAATAACTGTTGTTGGAGAAGCCCACCGTGTACATCACTTCAGAAACGCTGAACTTACCTTCTTTCAACATCACGGCAGCCTTGTTCATTCGGAGTTCACGGATATACTCTACAGGAGTTTTTCCTGTCATCGCCTTCAACTTACGATACAATTGCTTGCCTCCAATACCTAATATCTCCTGCAAGGTGGTCACATTGAAGTCTGAGTCTATCATGTGGGTCTCTATCGTCTCGGTAATCTCCTTCAGAAGCCGTTGGTCTGCAGCATTTAAAGCAGGTACTTCTGCCTCCTTTTTCTCTATCTTCACACCTAAATAACGGTTGGTAAGTTCCAGAATCTCATCAAATGAGCGATGAGTCACGGCGGTCTTCAAATCCTCTGACAGACGATTGAAGAAACTGATACGTGCCTCTACCTGCTCCAGGATTTCAGCCTTCTGCCTGCGTTCCTCCACCAGGCGCTCACGCACCAGATAGAATTTCATGATTCCCCAAGCCAATACAATAGCCAACAAAAGATAAACTAACTTTGCCCAAATGGAAAGATACCACGGTGGCAATATCGTAATATCAAGAGAATACACTTCGGCTCCTATATTACCCTCACCATCCACGTCATGCACCTTCAGATGATAATTACCATATGGCAAACCATTATAGCTGATATCCAACCTTTTCTTATTCAGATAATGCCAGTCGTAATCACTACCTTCCAACCGATAAGCATAGACTGCAGAAGGATGGTCGGAGAACGGAAGATCTGTCAGCTGAAGGGTAAAGCTATTCTCATCACTTGCAAGTTCCAACTCCTTCATATTGCGAGGAGCTGCATCTTGCCATTGATTTCCATTGACCACAATACCTGCCAACATCAGTTTGGTCTGCAACCCTTTCTCCATCGGCATATCGGCACGCAGACAGATATAGCCATCGTTGCCACCCATCATTACCATGTGCTGAGCCTTAGAATAGAAAATGGCTAAAGGAGCAATAGAAGAAGGAATCTTGAAACGGGAACTCTTGCCATCCAAATCGATGACACAACATTCCTTACCGCATACCACCCAGGTCTTGCCATCCACATCACACATAGTAATCACTTTTCCGCCTATCTTCCATGTCTTCGTCTTCAGCTGCGAGTGGTTGGCAGAAGGATTTATCACAAAGCATTTCACCTCTGTGTTTCCACCTGCCCAGACATTTCCCTTAGAATCAGCCATCAAATAGTTGATATCATCCTTGTGCTCAACAGGAACCGCCTTCATGGTTTGCGGATTGATACGGTCCAAGCTACTGAAACTGGAAGCCCAAACCATACCTTGTGCATCTATCACCATCTGTCCTACATGTAAACCAGAGAGTGCATTCTTACCTTGGTCGGAGAAATGATAATCAGCCACGATAGTAATAGAACCTGAAGCCTGAGCCATCAAAGACAGAAGTCTCTGCTTGCTGATGACAAAGATGCCTCCCATATAGGAAGCCATCCACATTCTGCCCTGCTTATCTTCCAGCACATCGTATGCCCAGGCTGTAGAATATTTGCCAGTCTTGTCGCAGACGATAAAGTTATGCATCTGTTTGGTTTGGCGATTGTAGTAGTTGACTCCATGATCCGTACATACCCATACGTCCCCCTTGCGATCTTCATAGATTTTGCGAACACGATTATGACTCAGGGGATAAGACGAACTGTTCTGCTTATACCAGGCAACATTGCCATCCGATGCATTTTGACTGGCATTCATTCCAAAACGAATCAAGCCATTGGTTCCTCCCAACCACCATTCTCCATCTCTGGTCTGACAAATTTCATGCAGACAGTTACCTTCCCCCGAAAGAGTTATCTTATCAAGCGAGGTATATTGGAAATAAGTATGCGTGGAAAGACGGGATAGACCATTATCCGTTCCTATCCACACATTCTGCCACTTATCCACAAAACAAGACCAGACGATATTATTAGGAATGGAAGAAGCATCACGGGAGTCGTGCTCGAAATGCAGAATGGAATTGTCCAAAGACAGGCGATAGAGTCCATTATCTGTTCCAATATACAGATTGCCATTGGATTCTTCTGCCAAACACTTGACGGAATTACCATTCAACTGAGAAATCCTGGTAAAATTCTTCAGTTGTAAGTCTGCACAATACAGGGCACCTTCTGTACCTATCCAGTAGCAACGGCGCTTGGCATCGTAAGCCAAGGCATTGACAAGAGGTTGCTGACTGTCGGGAAGCAGGATACGTTGCTTGTTCAATTTCGCCCAAGAATTCTTTCCGTTTAAAGCCTGCTTTTTTACTGAATACAAACCCGATAGAGTTCCCACGAGCAATCCCTTAGGTGTATCCAGCAAAGCATATACTTCGCTGCCAAAAACTATCTGTCTGTATTTCAGGAGAATCGCTCTCTGTTCCAAAGTACTTTTTCTTCCACTATCCTTTGTTGCATCAGCAGACGGCTGTACATAAGAATTAGATTGCAGATTGAAGCACATCATACCCTTGTCTGTAGCGAGAAATAACTGCTCTCTATCTACAGCCATTGCATAAACGCGGGTATTAGAAAAAGTATGCTCTGTATATTGCTTATAACTATGATAACCATCATAGCAGTAAAGTCCATTCTCTGTACCAAGCCACATCATGCCCTGACCGTCTTGCTGGATAGAACAAACCGTCTGTGCCCCATCCAGAGACACATTAACAAAACGTTGTGCATTAAGAGCACAACTCAAAAAAAGCATGATAAAAAACATGCCAATATGCTTAAGAGTCAACTTCATAAGTGCAAAAATACACATTATTAAGCATACTCGCAAACATATTGGCATAAAAAGAATTAAATACACTTCAAGACCATCGTCTTTTCTATATTTCTCTGGCTATCTTTCACCTTGAGCGTGATATCACCCTTCTGTTTCTTACTTTGTACAACAACTACCAGTTTTCCACTGAAAAGTTTCATCTGTGGCTGTGTAAAAGACTCAAGCGAAGTAGCATCGCCATTACATGCAGCCTTGAAAGTACCAGCGCCTGTTACCTCAAAAGTCAGTTCATCATCGGCAAGCGGACATTCGTTGCCATCCTTATCCAAGAGACTCACGGTGATAAAGGCGAGGTCATTGCCATCAGCATTCAGAAGCACATTGTGTTCGTCTGTACAGCCCTCTACCATACAAGCGATAGGCTCATGGTCTGGAGTCTCCACGCTGAACTTCATCTGCGCTGGTTCTCCGGCTGTACGCTTCACGTCCTCGCCTACCTTTTCACCATACTGATTGTAGGTAACCACGCGAATCTCACCTGGTTCGTACTTCACATTATTCCAGCGGAGACGATAGCGGTCCAATCGACTTGACTTGTCCTTGCGCACTCTGCCCTGGCTCTTGCCATTCACGAAAAGTTCACCTTCCACACCATCTGTATAGCAATAAACCGGAGTTACCTGTCCCTCACGACCTGCCCAATTCCAATGAGGAAGAAGATGGGTGGTATGCTGAGTTTCATTCCAGCGGGAACGATACATGTAATATCTATCCTTTGGAAGGCCAGCGAGGTCACAGATGCCAAAGTAGCTGCTGCGGCTTGGCCAGTAGGTATCGTAAGGAGTAGGCTCGCCCAGATAGTCGTAACCCGTCCAGACAAATTCACCGATCACCCAACTGTAATCATCCTGCATCTTCCAATCATCATCTGGAAGATTACTCCAAGAACAATACTCTGTATCATAGCTGGAGCACTGACCATCCGGGTATGGGTTGTTGTCGCTGGCACGCACTTCAACTGGGAACTTATACACGCCACGAGAGCTGACTGTAGATGCCGTCTCGGAACCCAAAAGGAATCCCTGAGGCAACTGCTCTATATTCTTATAATATTTATGTACGCGATAGTTGAAACCGGGAACATCCATCACCTGTGCAAAGCCTGATTTTAAAGCAGCCTCAGCCTTATCCATTCCCTGAGTGACAGGACGAGATGGATCATACTGATGGCAGAGGTCCTGCAGATGCTTGGCTATCTCCATACCTTCCTTGCTCCACTGCTCAGGAATCTCGTTGCCGATGCTCCACATGATGATGCTTGGATGATTACGATGATGCTTCACCAAGTTGGTGATGTCCTTATCGCTCCATTCCTTGAAGAACTTGGCATAACCATTCTTACATTTAGGATAAATCCACATATCGAAGCTCTCAGCCATCACCATCATACCGAGGGAGTCGCAGATTTCCATCTGCATGGTAGAAGGCATATTGTGGGCTGTACGGATGGCGTTGCAACCCATCGCCTTCATCATCTTGATCTGGCGGATGAGGGCAGCCTTGTTCTCTGCTGCTCCCAACGGACCAAGGTCGTGGTGCAGGCAGACACCCTTGATCTTGCGGGTGATTCCATTGAGCTGGAAACCATTATCCTTGGATACCGAGATGGTACGGATACCGGTCTTTAAGGTCTGGACATCAGCCACCTTCTTTCCCTCATATCGGGTCAACTTCACCTGATAGAGATAAGGAGATTCCGGAGACCAGAGCTGAGGATTTGTTACCTTCAGGGTAGTCTTGATTTCTGGAGTAGCACCCTGGATGGTTTGCTCAGCTACCTTAGTACCTTTCTCATCAAGCAAGGCGATGACTGTCTTGCCAGACTTACCTATCTTTCCATCCAAAAGAGCATTTACCTCTACTTCAGCTTCCTGTCTGTTGGCTTTCAAAGTACGCACGAAAGTATCCCAGGTAGAGAAGTTTTCATTGCCATACAGTTCAATAGATACCGGACGGTAAAGGCCACCGCCTGGATACCATCGGCTACTCTCCTCTACATTATTAAGATGTACCTCTATCAGATTATTCTTGCCAAACTGGATAAAAGAAGTGATGTCGATACGGAAAGCATTGTAACCATATGCCCACTTGCCAGCTTCCTTTCCATTTACTGTAACTACAGGCTGGCTCATGGCACCATCGAAAACCAAGACGGCACGCTTGTAACCCTTTGGAGCCGTCCAGTTCATCTTATACATCCCCTCACCTATCCAAGGCAGCGCACCCGAGCGGCCTGACTTTTCAGACTTCTCTTTCTCACCATTCTGCTCGATAGCCACCATCTGCAGGTCCCATTTCTTATCGAAAGGACCCGAGATAGCCCAGTCGTGAGGCACGGCTACCTGAGACCACACTTTGCCATCGCGGGAGAAATCCCACGATGGTAAAGTGATAACCTTTCTGCTCTGCGCCTGGCACATGGTAGAGAACGCCAGGGCGAGAGACATGAAAATAATGCTTTTCTTGATCATATCTTTTATTTAATATTCTTATTTATATGCATCGAATACAGCAGTTGGTTTACCAGAGTTATCAAAAGTTCCCTTGGTATAAGCCCCCCAACCCAAAGTACTATAGTTGGCAGGCTTCCAGTTGTTGTAAACCTCAGGTTCCCAATAGAAGATACCTTCGCAGGTAGGAATAGCCTTGCAGCCATCCACCATCTTCTCCATCATTGGCGCAGCCTGATCAGAACCCCACCACATACCTATCTCTGAAACGATGACATTGCAATTGTACATCTCTGATAAAGTCTTGATATTATTCAGGCAACTGGTGGTTAATTCCTGCCAATTGTTATCTTCTGGATAAAGTGACATACCGATGACATCCCATTTTCCTCCCTTCTTCTTCAATTCACCAAAGAGCCAGGTATAACGGCCGAGATTATTACCCTCATCCACGTGCACAATGACTTTAGCCTGTGGATAAACTTCCTTCACGGCATCATAGCCAGCATTGACATAAGCAGCAAAGTTGGCTGCATTCTCTGATACCTGACCGGTTATAGCCTTATCGCTGCTGAAGAGCATTCCATCACGGGTTTCATTACCCACCTGTACCCATTCTACGTTGGTGACACCTCTCTCTTTCAAGGCAGATAATACATCCTTGGTATGATTAGCTACCGCCTGTTTCATCTGCTCGAAAGTATAACCCTGCCAAGCAGCAGGTACTTTCTGGTTTCCCGGATCTGCCCAAGTATCAGAATAATGGAAATCAATCATCAAGCGATAGCCGAGCGCCTGTGCACGACTTGCCTTGGCGATGACATCATCCTTACCGCACCAACCACCTTCCGGATTTACCCACACGCGAAGGCGGATTGCATTTGTACCAAGGTCGCGAAGAAGCCACATGCACTCCTCTGCCTTGCCATTCTGATTATAGAATTTCACACCGTCCTGCTCCATTTCTGTGAGCCAACTGACATCGGCTCCCTTAGCGAAACCGCTCATATCGTATGTTTTCTCCTTTTCAGGAACTGGAGAATCGTCGCTGCTGCAACTTGTTCCTGTGATAGAGAACAAGAGCGCTGTAGCCAGCAACATGGCTTTTCCAAATAATTTCTTCATTTTTTATGCAAAAATAATCAAATAATTGATTGGTTTAAACCGATGACAACAACATCCGTAAGAATCTGCTTATCGGATAATACCCGATGAAGAACAATGCCACGAGAAAAAATATTTCTCTTAGATTTACTCAAGATTACATTCATTGTTAGTTTAATCTTTTAGGTTTATTGTTTTATTGAATTGTTTCGCTTGCAAAAGTACTAAATATCGTAAAAACAACAAGACATATATCAGACAAAGATAAATAAAAAAAGGACAAAAGCCTGTTTTTATCGAGCTTTTGTCCGTTTTGTAGTTAATCTGGCAAGAAACTTTTATCCGTTTCTATCCATATCTCTATGAAAAAAATCACTTATTAGAAACAACTTTCTCGTTAGAAAATAACTTTCTTTACGCTTGCAATACCATCAAAGTTGATCTTCTTTACAATATTGATTCCTTTTTGAGGTGCAGAAAGATGGGAACCCGCCAAATCATAATATTCTATACGAGAGGTTCCTGCTTCTGATGTTTTTTCTGCAAATAAGATGCCAGTAGTAGCACCAGACATGGTATTTCCGTTAGCATCAAAAGTTTTGGCTGTATCGTAGTTTTTGATAGCATGATCGAACTCTGCTACATCTGTTGTTGGAATCTCATTGGTATAAGCCTTCCAGATTTCCACTTTACCTGCACCAGAATACTTCTCGCAGATGGCAGGAACATCCACCGTCTTGTCGAGATAATGCTGGGTGTAAGAGGCTACGGTCTGAGTAGGAACCCAATCGGTTTTGGTCACACCAAAACTTTTACTTATCTTAGCGCCATCAATATTGGTGTAACCCTCCATCAAGTTGTTACAACCCTTATAGATGCAGTCATAACCTTCAGCTTTAGAAATATTCAAGCTACCGCCTCTGTCTGAACGGATAGGCGACTTTGTATTCTCGAAATAGCATCCCTCTTCGTATGCCACAGCTCCCGTACGAATATCCCAACCATCCTCACAACCACGCATATAGTTATTATAATAATGTACATGACCACCACGTTGGAGAGGAAGACGAGAACCTTGGATATTATCAAAGAAATTGTGGTGGAAAGAGATGGTACGACAGTTTTCGTAGACATCAGTATCACCCTTACCCCACAAGCAGCTCTTGTCATGGTCGTGGAAATAGTTATAGCTGAAAGTCATCCACTGCACATTATTCTTACAGTCGAGCAAACCATCATAGCGGTCTTTGTTGGCAGCATCACCATTGAAGAACTCACAGTGGTCAACCCAGATATGTCCACCCCAGTTGGTCTTGGCACTTACCTTATCAGCCTGAATTCCGATGCAGTCAGGGTCGCCCACTTCTACTTGTGCACCATTACGCCAAGCCACAATCTTATTCTCACCAGTTCTGAGCACAGGTACACCTTTCATGGTGAAACGACAGTTACGGATGATGATGTTATCAACAGACTGCATCACGAAGGTGATATGAGAGAAGAGAGGAGCCTGGCCTGTTGCAGGGTTTACCACACCAATCAAAGTCTTGTTGGGGGCTACCATAATACGCTCACCATATGTTGTTTCCACACCACTTTTTCCACTTTGGTCATCAAGCAATTTACCTGTATTGATACCATCAACGTAACATTTGATGCCTGTAGTAATATCATGATCTACGATAACGATATATGGGTCAGTTGCCTGGAGATAGGCCTGCAGTTGAGAGAAGTTATCAGCCTTTACCACCTTGCCACCAGCGCCACCAGTAGTACCACCTGCACGATACCAGTTAGAACCAGGAACACCTTCGTAGGCAGCAAAGCCATCCATTGAGAAGTCACGACCATCCTGAATCTGTGCATTTGCCATCATTGAGAAGCCACAAAATAAAGCAGCAGCCAAGATGGTTTTACGGCAAGTTACCTTGAATGGTACTAAAAGAATAGGGTTTATATGTTTCATTGCAAAGTTTAGTTTTGTTTGTTGTTTTGAGAAAAAAGGGCTGTCCTCATCAAGAAAAGACAGCCCTTAGTTGATTTCATTTCATATATTTTTCCCTCATTGGGGAAAACATGTGTTTATTATTCTGTTACAGGTACAAGTTTAATGAGAGCGATTGTAGTTGCATCACCCTTTGTGATCTTATGGGCGCCAGCCTCAAGCACAACTGTTGTAGGAGCTCCTTCCAGCTTTACGCCATCTACCTTTACATTAGTTTTTGTACCAGAAACGCCATAATATACATACAGAGTCATCTTCTGAGATGTGGTGAAAGAAACTTCAGTTTTACTTTCCATCTTAAGACTTGCTATATAAGTTGTACCATCAATAACTGTTTCTTCCTTTTTAACATTCTTAGCTTCACCTGTCAAAACAAATGCACTATTAGAAGGAACAGCCTCTTTTCCGTTCACAGTAAAGCTGCATGTTACAGTACCCTCAATAGGAGTTACTGTGCTGCCACCTTCTGAACCACCAGTAGAGCCGCCAGTGCCACCTGTCTCGCCACCTTCTGTAGAACCACCTTCGCCAGAAGCATTGCTCTCACCGAACACTTTAACAACACCAGAAGTATAAGCATCAAGAATGCTTGCCAAAGCAGGCCATGGCTGCTGGTGACCATTTGTTACGACTGTTTCATCAGGAATAACGAAATCAATGTCACCATGATTCAAACGACCTGCGCCATAGAAACCTTCTACGATAGAAGGAACATCTTCTGCCTTATCTGCAGCGTATGCATACATGAGGCTTGAGTTGGTATCAAAGTTGTTGTAAGAAGTACCACCTACCAAAGTCTTTACACTTGTAGGAACCTGCTCACTTGGATCAGAAACCTCGTAGGCATCGAAGCTTGTATTGTTTTCTGAGTATGGGATATAGCTGAAGTTATCAGGCTTGTTGGCAAATACATTGCCGTATGCCTTAATCAAACCACCTTTCTCACCAGAGAAAGTACCATCACCCTTGGCATCAGTACCCTGCAGAGAACTCATGATAGGACGCTTGGTTGCATCAAAGTAGTTTGACTCCATGAACACACTTGAACCACTGGTTGCACCAATACCATAAACATCATTGTGCTGATAGTAGTTGTTGTACATGTGAACACTCATAGTACGAATACGAGCCATACGAGAGTCTGAATGGTCGAACCAGTTGTGGTGATAAGTGATATAGTTAGGGCCACTTTCACTCGTCATACCACACATAGAAGCCTTACCATTATCCCAGAAGCGGTTGTATGCTACAGTTATATACTGGGAGTCACCCTTGATATCTACAGTACCATCACCCTTGGCCTGGTCGGCAGCGCCACCCTTCTTGCCATAGAAGAGATCCATGTTGTGAATCCATACATGAGAGTTATCAGTATCAAGAGACATAGCATCATCCAGGCAACGCATGATAGCAAAGTTACGGAACTCTACACTCTTGGTATTACGAAGCAAGAAACCAAATCCATATACAGTAGCATCATCACCGACTCCTTCGAAAGTCATGTTCATTTCAGAGTGAGCACCCTTACCCTTAATCTGCAAACCTTCTGCAGAACTTGAAATTCCGTCCAAGTCAGAAAGGCTTACCTTACCGATGATTCGAAAGACGATAGGAGTTGTATCCTCACCCTTTTGATAAGCATCAATAATAGCCTGAAGACCCGTAATAGTCTCTGGCTTGCCTGTATCAACTGTTGTAGAAACAGTCTTGGCCGTCTTGGCTGTAATATACAGAACCTTAGCACCAGCCTTCAAAGTACCATCATTATTATAAGCACCTACACCATCATACTTGAAATGAGCAAAGCCCTCACGATTGTAGCTCTTTACTACCAAGTTAGAAGCAGTATTGGCACCAGCAATCTCTGTACCTTCAGCATTGACAGGAACAACCTTTACAGAATAAGTACCAGCCTTCAAACCGAGAACATCAGCACGATAGTAAGATTTATACTGACGAATCAGCTGAGCATCAATCTTCTTGTCATCTACATATACATTATAAGAAGAAGCGCCCTCGAATGGAGCCCACTTCAAGTAGGCAGACTCCTGCCAGCCCTTTGCCTCAGTAATCTGAATCACACCAGCAGGATTTTCAACATCACCACTTTCGCCCTGATCGGCCTTCTTAGCAAAACTGATGGCTTGAACAGAAGCATCATACTCATCATTCTCTGCACCAGACTTAGGAGTAATAATAGTCTTGTCACCTTCGAACTTAACACTTGTCAAGTCGGCAGTATTATAATACTTCACATCACCAGCATTGGTGGTAACATACATCTGATTGACCTTGCTGTTACGAGCAACGGCATTGGTAATTTTGTCGGTAGAACCAGGAGTAACGGTAGATCCGCCACCTACAGTCTCAACCTTGATGCTATAAATGTTCATACCACCACCATTGGTTTTCAACACGACATCACCATCAGCAGTTACAGTTCCAACGTTGGTAACCTGATCTTTTGTAGGAGTACCAAAAGAACCAGAAACCGAAGTCAAGTTAGCAGCATCTAAACAACGAGCAGTAGAAGTACTACCAGTCTTGCAGCTAACTGTTACTTTCTGACCAGCCTTCAGACTTGGAATAATCAAAGAAACACCATTTCCGTTCAATTCCAAGCGAGAAGAGCCATAGTTCAAGCGGACTTTTGCTTTTCCTTCGGATTTATCAGCAGGAGCACCAGCAGTAAACTTCAAGCCCTTAGTATAAGCCAATTCTGAGCCATTTGCAACAAGAGCCGCTTTCTCCAAAGCTAAGGTATAGCCGTAGCGATCAGTTCCCAATACCCAATTGGCATCAGCTGCACATAAAGCCTTATCAGCCTCGCTCATTGCACCAAATGTCCATGTCTGAGCCATGGCTGCACTCAAGCTCATCAAGAGGAGTGCCAAAGTAAATACCATTTTCTTCATTTTACGTTCCTCCTTTTTTACTTGATAATTACTTTCTTACCATTCACGATGTAGATACCCTTAGACAATCCCTCAAGAGAATTACCTACGAGTTGACCATTTAGGTTAAAAACCTTACCCTGCAATGACTTCTTGACCTCTTCTATCTTGTTGATTCCTGTAGTAGAATCATAAGAAAAAGAAAGAGACACAAGCGACATATCCTTCGTTTCAGAAGAATTGTCCGCATAATTGAGCGTTACGTTATCACCATCGAAGGTGATCTCGGTGACGGTTTTGTCTGAGACATTACCATCAATTTTAACGGTCTGCTTGTTGTTCGCAAAAACAACGGAAGCAAACATACCCGCTAAAAGCAGTAAATAAGTTTTTTTCATTTTAAACTAAAATGTTTAGTAGATATATATTATTTTGGTTTTTATGATTTACTTTTACGCTGCAAAGGTAGCCAAAATTCTGATACAGCAAACGTTTTCGTTTCACTTTTTACACGCAAACGTTTTCATAAGTGTCAATGTGCCATTAAAACGAAATCTATAAAAACATTAGGGAAATAAAAAAAGCCGAATCTTGTTACGAAGATTCGGCTTCTAATAAGAAGTGGTACCACCAGGAATCGAACCGGGGACACAAGGATTTTCAGTCCTTTGCTCTACCAACTGAGCTATGGCACCA
>ERZ791632.314-NODE-314-length-14422-cov-36.6768_pt1 | contig 14422 bp, 9 predicted proteins | sample MGYA00510263_ERZ791632 | MGnify/ENA primary metagenome ERZ791632 (study PRJEB30046, sample SAMN00715181) | human gut metagenome | study: EMG produced TPA metagenomics assembly of the A metagenome-wide association study of gut microbiota in type 2... | reverse complement strand
AGGATGGAACAATAATATAGGCACGCATTCACCATGGTCAGCAATGTGGCGATTAGTCCAAAGACATATATCCTGTCCCAATAGACCTCGTTTCCTGCATGCCAAAAACTATCAAATATATTTTCAAATGCAACAGCCCAAGCAAAGTTGGTTAGCAATATCAAAAGGATATGGGTGGCAAAGCGAGGATAGCTTATCTTGTCTCTTATAAAGATGTTACCCAAGAAAAATGAAACCCACAAAGAAAACAATGTGTAAAAGGAACAATATGCAATGTCGAAGCACAAGTCTTCAATGGTGAGACCTGTGCCTACGAATGTTTCAAAGTCCATCAATCCCCACATTATGTAGGAAAAAATACAGGTGGCGATGGATATGATGCACCAATTCTTTATAAAACTATTATATTTGCTCATATTACTCATTTTTGTGTGCAAATTTAGTGCTTTTTTACGAAATTACCAATAGTTAGAGTTATGAAAGACGAAAAATCGCCCATGAATCCGTTATTTTCGCCTACGAACCATGTTATTGGGTAGTAGGACAAGATTCATCTGCAATTTATAGGGACTCATATCCCAATTTCTCCGACTCATGGTGATTGGGCTTGCACGAACCGAAATAACGTTATAATTTTGCATCCGAAAAATTTAATGTTTTATTAAAAATTGTATTAAAATGAATTTAATTGTCAAACAAAAAATCTTTATGCTCCTATGCATTGTAACACTTATATGTTCATTGTCAGCATGTGAGTCTGACGACAATGTAAGTGGCGTACTTGATGCCAAGAGTAATGTGAGTGATTTAACGATTAGTGAAACCGACGCTCAGAAATCTTTTGCTAAAATTCTGTCTATTGCAGTAGCAAAGAATGAAGCTTTAAGAACTTTTTTAAAGAGTGAAGCAGAGAAGCAGTATGATAAGGATTATGACGTGTTTTATCCATTTGTAAAAGGCAAGACTGTCACAGATGGGAAAACCTTGCGTGACATACTTGTGTCCTATTCTTCTGAAAATGAAATAGCTACAATTGAGAAAAATTTACCTTTGCTGACGGTGATGATACCAGACTTAGCTTCTTTTGGTGCTTTTAGCATCAATAAGTGGGATACTTCAGATGAACAAGTTGCAGTTACATATGCAAAGGATAACGACAATTCTGTATTCTATGCAGAAGGGGATTCCCTTTTATCTTTGCCTAAGGGAGACTTACCTAATTTTCCTTTTATGGTGGTAAAGTCAAACGAGAGAATGAAAGTTGTAGGCAAAAAGGCAACTCGTTCTGCCAACAACTCTGACATGGATATGAATAAGTATGATTTTGTTGATTCTGCTTTTGATGGAACAAAATCTTGTGAAACAAGGGCAAAGTATTCTCATTACGACGAAGATAATACCGAAACTGCTCCAGAAGATAAACCATATTTGAAAGAAGCTGATGGTCTTGACAAAAGATGCATTACTGCCTATAATAATCATTATATCGACAAGTATTTGATAGATAGAGAATATGTCTATTATGATTTGTCACCAAATAACAAAGAAAATGGCAAGTTAGATCCAAATGTGAGAGAGAAACTTTATAAATTTAGAATTGACCCCCTAAAATATGGCAGCATTACTGACAAACAGATAGGGGAAGATCCGCATCTTAAGAATGATGCCTATTACAAAAAGGGGCATCCTTCTGATGAACAAATAGCAAAAGATTTGTGGACAGATGGAGCTTTTGAAATTGTCTTTCAAGTTTATCTTGGAAACAGTAGTATGACCGAGACTAAAACAATTTCAGTAAATGGTTCTGATTTATTCTACATTAGTAAATTTCATGTTACCAAACAACACCATACAGGATTCCGTCATAGCAAATGGTGGTACACTACTACCCCAAAAGACCTTATGGGAAAATGGGTAGATGTTTCTTCAAAAAATCTATATCTTACAGGAACATGGGATCTTTCAAATAGCCCTGTAAGTATGTATATTAAGTTCTTTGAAAAAGATAATGGTACTATAAAGACAACAACGAGCAGTTACACAACAAGCTATACCACTAAAGCAGATGTGAGTGGTAGTGGGAAATATGATAAAGAAAGTTTTAATCTTGGATTTAGCAGCCAAGTCTCTGAACAAAAGACTTTCACTATTTCATATCAATACAAGGATGAAGATGATGATTTAGGCAGTCTATACCTAAACTTCAAAGATCCGATTATTATATCAGATAAATATGCTAGTTCAAAAGGCTATGAGATCAAATCTCTTAGCACAGGTGCGATAGATGTTATTATAGCACCAACAAGTATCAGATAGTAATTGCTTTAGAATTATACGACTATGATTGTGGTAAAGAAAGTGTTGAAGAGTAAAAACTACAAGATGCTTGTATGGGTATTCTTTATGCTAATAGTATTGGCATCTTGCTCAAAAGATGACGAGCCAGAAGAAGTTATATATCATCAGAGTTATGTTAAGGGAAAGTTGAACGACACAGAAATCTCAATGAATGATATTAACGCCTTGGTTTCTTCTACAAAATCTGATTATAATTTTATTGTCAGAGAAAATGAAGAGAAGGTCTCTATGTTTGACTGGAAGGTAAAACTTGTAGATACACCAGATTCTGTTGTTACCCTTTGCCTTCATCTTGATAATATTTCAAGGACTAATTGTATGATAGCGTCACCTAACAATGACCCTACATCTGTTCAAACAAAGGACAAATGCTATATTACCGTAGAGGATCCAAGAACAGAAAATACTGTTACTTACACTCCTACGGAGCATTCTCAGATTTCTACCGAATGGAATTATTTTACGGTTACACCAGACTCTAAAACCGAGAAACATAATGGTGTGACGTGGGATTATTCAAGTCGTGTTTGGTCTGGCATTGATGGCAGACTCTATGGGACATTCACCAATAGTTCCGAACTCAATCAGACAATAAAACTTGACATTAATTTCAAGTTATATTAAACGTCATAAAACAAAGATGTGCCAAGAGCTTCCAAGTTTGGCACATCTTCATTGTCTTTTTTTCTACCCATAATATCTATGCAACAGAGACCTATTCCCTATATCGTCGTATCCACGTATAAACTTTACCTACTTCAAGGTATTGCAAATATTCGCTGAAATTCGTACCTTTGCAGCCGATTTTGAATATTCAAACCAAGAATGAGGCTACGATATACTAATGTGCCTGTACTTTTGCTTGAGTCTTTTCCCAAATAGGTTTTCCACACTATTTAAAAACACCTCCAATTCGTCCCAATCACTCTCCGACAACACTATATGCTTATTCTCATTTGGAACTATCGAATTTAATTTTTCTACAACATCTATTTTCTTTTGTAAATAATTACGCATCACAGATAGTTGAATCTCTTTATGCGAAAGTTCCTCTTGATGTATTTTTTCCTGCATTTGTTGCTTTTGGAGAAGACCCTCTCTTTCATGCTCCATACGTAGTTTTATCTGGTGCTTATATGATTTATAAACATATAAAATAAATATGACTACTATAAAACACAATAAGACAATCAAACTAAATACCCACTGCTGCATTTCTGCTTTACCTTGCGTTTTAGCTCTTTCACTTTCCTTTTTCAAAAGGATGTATAATAAGCAGCCTTACCTTGTAATGCAGTTCGATACATATCCTCCAAATAATGGTACGCCGAATCGCTAAAACTTTTAGCAGACTTGAAATCTTGCGCTTTCATAGCTGCTTGACTTTGAAAATAAAACACAGAATAGCGGTCTTCTGCCGTTTTTGGCAGTGCTTGGTTTAATAAACTAAAGGCTTGGTTTAATGAATCTACAGAGATATAAGCAGAAGCAAATGTCAACAGACAAGAAAATCTATTTGCTGCATTCAAGTCATAAGCCAATCGTGCATAATATAAACAACTATCTTTTTCACCCATCTCCTCAAATGTACTAGCTAGATTTTGCCTTACATAAGACAACAAGTTGCTATCGCCAGCTTTCATTGCCATTCTATATGCTTTTCTCTCTTCTTCTAAAGCGTGCTGCAAGCTACCAACATAAAAGAAGTTCTCACCCAATCTCAAACGTGCTGCCACCTTATTATATATAGTAACATTTGCCATAGAGTCATACATCTTCACCAAATCTTTAGCATATCTCAACGCTTTGTAAGGTTCCAACTGCTCTTCTACTTCTATCAACTTATCCAAAACCAAGTGTTTTACATTCATTTCATGAAGACTATCCGAAATAAAATAAGCCTTTTCCAAACAAGACTTAGCTTGTTCCATACTATCAACAAGTAAATAGAATGTTCCCATATAATTCAAGCACAAAACATAGAGCGAATCTTCTTGGTGACCCTCATACCAATCATACGCTATGCGAATCAAGGAATCGTTATCTACATCCAAGCCCGACTTATCTTGTGCCATATAATAAATGAGGGCATACTTCGCCATATCTTTATCTGAGAGTTTACCTTGATTGATACGGTTCAAAAAGGGCAAGGCACTATCTGGCTTAGACTCTGCCAACGTATAAGCCAAGTCTAACTCTCTCTTATGACTTTGATAACATGATACCAATACCGAAAGCATCACAAAAAACAATATCGTAAACGAAATACTTCTTCTCATATTTAGTATAATTACATTCTGGGCGCAAAAATACAATTTTTTTTTCAATAATAGAACTAAAGAGGGTCTAAAATACAAAGTCTGCAGAAAAACACAATATAACTGATTATCAGTCATATATATTATATTTATAACAAAATGGGGTCTAAATAATAGTCGTATTTTCGCATTACCAACCTTTCTGCATCAGATAACAGAATCTCACGCTTTGGTTGTCAGAAGTCATTATGTTAAAAATCCCAACTCATAGTTTTATGGTTCCTAAGTCTATGAGTTCCGAGGTGAAAAACATAGAGTTAAAAGGCAAAGAAAAAAATAACACGGACAAATTATCCGGTAGCTTATAAGTTACTAATATTTAACCCTTTACAAGCGACCGGGCAAAAGAGCCGGACAAATTCAATTTGTCCGTGTTCCTAATTTAACTTAATTATTTTAACTTTTATTCGTTCATACACTACGCTGATGCAAGTTAGAGCCGTTAGCAGGCAAGAAGTAGAATGAGCCTTGTTTTAATCTTTCAAGCATCCGATAGGAACTACAAAGACACCATCTTTTCTTCGATATTTCCTCAGTTGGCTGAATTTTGTTTCCTCAGTTGGCCGTATTTCGTTTCCTCAGTTGGCCGTATTTTATTTCCTTAATTGGCTGGACTCATTTTAATCAACAGGTTTTGGTTGCCTGAAAGCAGAAGGCGTAACCCCTCTCATCTTCTTGAAGAACTTGGTGAGATGAGCCTGGGATGAAAAGCCGAAGGTATTGGCTATCTCCTGAACCGTATGCGTAGTGGTAGAGAGCTCGCGCTCTATCTCCTTCACGATGTATTCATCGATGATTGCCTTCGGGGTCTTGCCGGAGATGCGGCGGGTAACCTGAGCCAGATAACGGCCACTCACATTCAGCTGGTCGGCATAGAAATGAACATCGCTGTAAGTGCGGCAGAAGTTATTGACCTGCGAAATAAACTGGTTGTAGAGTTCGGAACTCCTGCCCTGCAGATTGCTCTGGCGCACGAGTTCTACATTGATGAAATCCTGCGCCTTCGCCAGTGCCTCCCCCATCTTCTTTCCTTGATTCAGATAAACGGCAAGAGCTGAAGAAAAACGGTTAATGAGACCATGAGAATTGGCATTGTCAAGCCTGTAAACCTGCAGTCCCTGCTTCTCGGCAAGGCTCAGCAGTTTGGAATTCTGCAGAATGATGTCGCTCTCCTTCTTGCGTGCCACGACGACAGAACAGAGCGGCAGCAGACGGTATTTGATCTGGCTCACCACATCTTCCGTCATCAGCGCATCGCCCTGGCTCGACCAGATGGCAGGGGCATAGATGATATGGGCAGGACGGTATCTGATCAGCGCATCGATGACCACATTCAGCGTTTCCACCCTGCGTATCATACCAATCTTCACAATATCGGGCTGCATATCGTTCATGATAGCCTCTATCTGCCCCGAAACTATCTCGGCTGGAATATCAAAGAACTCCTGAATACCCAGCGTATTCTGCACGGTGATGCTGGTTATCGCCGATACGGCATAACCTCCCAATTCGAATATCGTCTTGATATCCGCCTGCACACCAGAGCCGCCGGTGCTGTCTGAACCTGTAATCGTTAATATCATATACTTTGAACTTTAATCTCTGAACTTGAAACATTGAACTTGAAAGCCGATGATAAGTCCGATGGCAAAGATACAAAAAAAACAACGAATATCGCTCTCTGACATGGAAAAATGCTTTATTTTCTATATTAAATGACCGAAAACGATATTTTCATGTAAAATAGTTCTGTATTTCAGCTTATTTTATTTATCTTTGCAAGGACAATAAGGATCTAATAAAACAAATAAATTAAACAACGACATGAAAATAATCTACTTAACGGTTGTCTTGGTTTTGGCTACATGCTTCACCGCCAAGGCACAGAAGGGGTACAAGAATGTGCTCCGCGAAACCAACATGGCTTTCTACAAAACGGAACAGGCAAAGCAGGTGGGTAACCAGATTCTTGCTTACCAGAGAGTAACCGGCGGATGGCCCAAGAACATCGACATGGTGAAACCGATGAGCCATGAAGAGATGGAGAAAGTTTTGGGCGAGAAGAACCGCCAGGACGACTCCACCACCGACAACGATGCCACCAACATGCAGATGCTCTATCTGGCACGACTCTACCAGGCTACCAAGACACAGAAATACAAGGAAGCCTTCTGCAAAGGCGTGGAATATCTCCTGAGCGGACAGTATGCCAACGGAGGATGGCCACAGTTCTGGCCTAAGATGCGCGACTACCAGATACACATCACCTTCAACGACAATGCCATGGTGAACACCATGAAACTGCTACGCGACGTTTACCAGCAGAAAGCCCCATTTAACAAAGGACTTACAGACAAGAACCTCAGAGAGAAAGCCAGAAAGGCTTTTGACAAGGGAGTAGACTGCATCCTGCGCTGCCAGATAAGAGTGAACGGCAAACCTACCGTCTGGTGCCAGCAGCACGACAGGGAGACTTTTGCTCCTGCTCCAGCCCGCGCCTTCGAGCTGCCTTCATTCTGCTCATCAGAAAGTGCCAATATCGTTAAACTCCTGCTCGAAATTCCTAACCCTTCAGAAGAAATCAAGGAAGCTGTAAGAGGAGCCATGCAATGGTTTGACGATTATAAGCTGACCGGACTCAAGGTGGAAAGAACGGGAGAATACGGCTCGCCTTACCGTAACACGACATTGGTAAAAGACCCTGCAGGCACACCCCTGTGGGCAAGATTCTACGACCTGAAGAACTGCGAGCCATTCGTCTGCGACCGCGATGGTATTCCACGTAAGAGTATGCAGGAGATAGGAACCGAACGCCGAAACGGATACGGCTGGTATCAGGACTCACCAGCCATGCTCTACCCGCTCTATCAGAAATGGGCTGAGAAATATGACAAAGCCCATCTGCTCAACATCAGCCTCAACACAAAAGGCAAAAACGAGACCGGACAGCTGGACCTCACCCACTTCAGCAAGCCAAGCCTGTCAGACTTCAACGCCATCGTAAAAGCCGGTGAAACGATACAGGCTGCCATAGAGAAGGCGCCAGCCAACAGCGTTACACCTTATATTATATATGTACGCAACGGCAAATATCACGAAAAAGTAATCATCGACAAGCCAAACATCGTACTGGTAGGCGAAAACAGAGACAGCGTCATCATAGAGTATGCCGAGACTGCCCAGTCGCAAACCATCAAGCAATACAAAGGCAAGGATGTTCACCAGGGAGTCATCGTCCTGACTGAAGACGCCAACGACTGCGTTATCAGCGGCATCACCGTATACAACAACTACGGCTCTACCGTTGAGAAGACCACTACCCACCAGATGGCAATCTTCGGCAGAGGCACACGCACCATCATCACCAACTGCAATATCTATGCAGATGGCAATGATGCCTTGTCGCTCTGGTGCAAGCAGGATGGAATGTACTATCATGCCGACCTCTTTCTGCGCTGTCCGGGAGTAGACTTCATCTGTCCTCGAGGCACCTGCTACGCCACCCGCTGCAAGTTCCTGGGCGACAGCCGTGCCATCATCTGGCACGACGGCAGAGGAGACATCAACAACAAGTTTGTGATTACGAACTCATCGTTTGATGCATTATCGCCTACCAAGTTGGGCAGATATCATCACGACCACCAGTTCTACCTCATCAACTGCAAGATGTCGAAGAACATACTGGACAGCAACATCAGCTATGCCTATACCGACAAGGTGCTCGACCCATGTCCATGGGGACAGCGAGTATACTATTACGGCTGTGAGCGTGAGGGTGGCAACAGCGGCTGGCTCAGCGACAACCTGAGCACGGCACCCGGTTCACCGGCATTCCATGCCGTTACTGCCAAATGGACCTTCATGGGCAAATGGGATCCGGAGGCAAGACTCAGAAGTCTCTGGCATGTATTGAAATATCAAGTAGAATACTAAGTATAACTAAACAAAAAAATCTTTTATGGATCTACAAATCAAGAAAGGCGCATTAGCCTTATCATTAAGCTTGTGCTGTGTCGGTGCATTCGCACAGAAGACCATCACAGGTACAGTAAAAGATGCAACTGGAGAACCATTAATTGGCGTTACCATCCAAACAGCAAAAGGTGGTGGTACTGTAACCGATTATGACGGAAACTTCAGCCTTAGCAATCTAAAGGTAGGCGAAAAGCTTACGATTTCCTATGTAGGATGCAAGACCAAGATTGTCACCGTAAGCAACAATCCTACGATGAACATCGTTCTGGAGTCATCAGACAAATCGCTCGATGAAGTCGTTGTCATCGGCTACGGTACGATGAAACGCCGCGACCTGACAGGTGCCGTAGCATCAGTAACAGGCGACAAGCTGGCACAGAACCCGGTATCCAATATTGCCGAAGCACTGCAAGGCCAGCTTCCTGGCGTAACCGTTACTTCTCAGGACGGTCGTCCGGGAGCCAGCATGAGCATCCGTGTACGTGGTGGCGGTTCCATCACCCAGAGCAACGATCCGCTCTTCATCGTAGACGGAGTACAGGTATCAAGCATTGATGACATCCCAGCCGACAATATCGAAAGCATCGACGTGCTCAAGGATGCAGCCTCTACAGCCATCTACGGTGCCCGCGGTGCCAACGGTGTTATCCTGATTACCACCAAAAATGCCAAAGAGGGAAAGGTAAACGTAAAATACAACATGTATTTCAGAGTAAAGGAAAAGCCGGAAACCTACAAACAGGAGAGCGCCTACGACTACGTGCTGCGCAACTGGAGCTACGCTACAGCCTATAATGCAAAAGACGGGCAGGATATTGCCAAATACTTTGGCGTAGGCAGCGAGAACGGCAACCATCTGGAGGAATACAAATCGATGGGAACCCACAATTATCAGGACGATCTTCTGGGCAGTTCACACTCCTGGAACCACGACTTAAGCATAAGCGGCGGTACAGAGCGTACCAAATATTATGCAACCCTGAACTATATCAACGACAAGGGTTCATTGAACAACACCGGTTTCCGCCGCTGGAACGGTAACGTGAAACTGACCCAGGACATCAACAAGAAGCTGAAATGGAACCTGGATGCACGCTACAGCGAGATGCAGTTTAAGGGAGCCAAGTTTGAATATGCCACCTGTTCATATAACTTCCGTCCTATCGACACTCCTCTCGGAGAAGATGACGGCAGCTTGCTCGGCTTGGGAGATTCACACGTATCGCAGTCTTTCAATCCTGTATCAATTTACGACAACTATACCAGTATCCATACCCGCAACAGAATGCGTGCCAACAACTCATTGATCTGGACACCAATCAAGGGGCTGACAGGAAAGACCGAACTGACCCTGGGCCGCAACTGGAGTGAGCAGAAGACATGGGATGGAGGTTTCGAAGAAGGCTACAGCCATGCCAAGTTAAAGAAGTCTGACGGATATCATGTAAAGTGGACTTCTACCATCAACTACAACGTACAAGGTTTAGGCAAAGACCATAAACTCGACCTGCTCGCCGGTAATGAGGTTTTGGCAAGCAAGAGCAGTTCTACCACCTTCGATGGTTATGGCTATCCGGAAGAATGGGATATGAACACCGCATTCGGTATGCTCGACATGACCAATAAGGACCCAGACCTGAAAATAGATAAGGATACATACGTCAACAACATTGCCATACCAGAGCATTCTTTGTCATGGTTCGGCCGTGCCAACTATTCTTATCAGAGCCGTTACCTGTTTACCGCCACCTTCCGTGCCGACGGCAGTTCCAAGTTTGCACCTAATCATCACTGGGGTTACTTCCCTGCAGCCGCAGCCGCATGGCGTATCTCAGACGAAGCATGGATGAAAGGTACAGAAGACTGGTTGAGCAACCTGAAACTCCGTCTCTCATATGGTACAGCAGGAAATGACAACATCAACTCTTCCCTATGGAAGGATACATGGCAGAAGAGCACCACTACCGTAGATGGAGAAATCGTTGACACCTACGTACCAGGAAGCATGATGGGCAATCCGGACCTGAAATGGGAGACCACTATTTCCCGTAACGCCGGTATTGACTTCGGTTTCTGGAACGGAAAACTCCGCGGTACACTGGACTTCTATTGGAACACCACCAAGAACATCCTGATGATGGTGCCTATCGATACTTCTACAGGTTACACCTATCAGTTCCAGAACGTAGGTAAGACATCCAACAAGGGTGTGGAGCTGGCACTCAGCTACGAGATTGTCCGCAACAAGGACTTCAACCTGAGCTTCGGTATGACCTACAACTTCAACCATAACAACATCGATGATCTCTTCGACGGCGTATTGGCAGATACTCATACCAACTGGGGCTCAACCACCCGTCTTCCATACTACGACTACGTAATCCGCAAAGGAAACCCAGTGGGTCTGATCCAGGGCTACAAGTCACAAGGAATCTATACAGTAGATGACTTCAACGTCAGCGCAGATGGCGTATGGACTCTGAAGCCAGGTATTCCAGACAACGTAGACAACATCGGTAACTTTGCCGGTGCCGAGAACTATAAGCGTCCAGAAGACCAAAAGGCATTCCCAGGTATGGCTAAGTTTGCAGATACAGATGGTGATGGAAAGATTACCTCCAGTGATGTAACCATCATCGGCAAGACAAAGCCTCAGCACACCGGCGGTTTCAACTTCTCCGGTCATTACAAGAACCTGGACTTCACCGCCAACTTCACCTATCAGATAGGCGGCAAGGTTTATAATGCCAATGCCCTTCATGATATGATGGGTGGTAAGGACACCTGGTATGGTGCAGCCAAGCTTAATATCGTAAGCGACTGCTGGAAGATGTACAATGTAGACAGCAAGGGCGATCTTTACGCCGTGACAGACCCAACCGAGCTGAAGGCTCTCAATGCCGGCGCCAAGTATGCTCTGCCATTTGCTGAAGTAGGTTTGGTAACATCCGACTTCATAGAAGATGCCTCTTACCTTCGCCTGCAGAATCTCTCCGTAGGCTACACCTTCCCAAAGAGATGGATGAAACCTCTCGGAATCAGTAATCTCCGTGTGTATGCAACAGCAACCAACCTGTTCTGCATCACCGGTTATAGTGGTATCGACCCAGACGTCAACACCAACTTCGATGCTGGCGGCAACGGATTCCCTACCCCTAATTACGATTACCAGGCATATCCAAAGACACGCTCTTGGACATTCGGTGTAAACTTATCATTCTAATATACAAATAAGGAAACAGATATGAAAAATAAATTTTTATATATCGCTCTATACGCTGCAGGAATGCTGGGTGCTACCTCATGCAGCGACTATTTGGAAACGAAATCACCTTCTACCGTAGATGCAGATTTCGTTTTCTCCAGCACAGCCACAGCCAAGGCAGCACTGGAAGGAGCCAAAGCAGCCATGCATGGTGCCTATAGTTCACACATCTTCGGCGACGGACTTTACTATGCAGCCGACATTGCCGGTTCCGACATCATGCGCCATCCGGAAGGATACGCCAAGCAGCCTGGCCGCCATCCGGCTGAAGCATTCTACCGCAACGGAACCGAGACCGGTGCTTACGGACTCACCTCGTATATGAAAGAAGGAACAGCCGGTACATACGGCTACCTCTTCAGCGTAATCGGTAAATGCAACGCCATTACTACAGCTTTCGAACAGAAGGACAACTTCGAGGAGATGATGAGCCAGTCGGAACCTACTGAGCTGAGCCAGCTTTATGGTGAAGCCGTAGCCATCCGCGCAACCTGCTACAGAGAACTCATCAAGTATTTCGGCGACGTTCAGTTCCAGTCAACATTCGGCGTGGCAGCCGGCGGATTGGTAAGCCGCGATTCTATCTATGACGTCTGCATCGAGCAACTCAAGAAGGTAGAGCCTCACATGTACGTTCTGGGCACCTGTCCTACCTATGCCAACAACGTGAAGAACTATTATTCGCGCACCTATGTAGACGGTCTCATTGGCCGCATGGCACTGGAGGCTGGAGGTTACCAGACCCGCCGAAACGACATCAAGCGAGTAGATGGCAAGGGCAATCCGCTCACCTTCGAAGCCCTCGGCACTGATAACCAGAACGCCACTTATGGCCGCCGTTCAGACTGGAAGAATCTTTATGCCACAGCCAAGGAATACTTCAAGAAGGCCATCGACAACGCAGGTACTGCCGTATTCCACGAAACAGACCCTCGCTCAGAAGACAAGAATGGACGTGTCTACAACAATCCATACCAATACTTCTTCCAGCAGTTACATGATGCTGACGCCACCTATGCTGACGAAAGCATCTACGAGGAGCCATTCACTCAGGGATCGACAGGCAACGACCCACGCCCTTACTCTTTAGGTCGCCCTTCAAATGGTGGTTCAAAGATAGCATATCCTTGCAAGAACTATGGTCAGGGACGCTTCAACCCAGCCTTCTATTATGGTGATTTCGATCCTAAGGACCTGCGCCGAGACGTATCATGCACCGTAACAGGAAGTACCGGAAAGGGCATTGAGGCTCTGATTCCATTCACACCGGGTTCCAAGCAAAGTGCCGGTGGTATCAGCTGCAACAAGTTTGATGAGAACCGACAGACTACGGTCTGGACTCAGGCACAGCGCCGTTCAGGTATCAATGCTCCATACATGCGAATGTCAGAAATGTATCTTGGCTATGCAGAGGCTTGCGCAGCTACAGGCGACAATGCAGAAGCAAAGACCTATCTTACAAAGGTTCGTAACCGTGCCTTCCGCACAGCTGATGAGGCAAACGTAGAAGGATTCATCAACAAAGAAGGTTCCTTGCTCAAGGCTATCATTGACGAGCGCGGATTCGAGTTTGCCGGCGAAGGCGACCGCCGTTTCACCTTGATACGTACTGGTCTGTTACCTGAAAAGATCAAGGAGATTAAGGATCTTACCCGCAAGATGCTTGACGGTTTGAAGACAAATGGTTCATACACCTTCGAGAATGGCAATACCATCTCTGCCTACATCTATACCAAGAGCGTAGATGCTGCAGGTATGAAAGATGTCAACGGCAATACAATGTATGGTTACCGATTGACAACCCAATGCCCTGAAGGCAAAGAGAATGATCCTGTTCTTTATCCATCCTGGCGCGGCCAGAAGGACAATTGGGATGAGTTGGGCCTCGACTATGGTACCAAGACTCCAAAGACCAATCTTGCCATCAAAGGCTTGTTTGCACCGGTTTCTGACGAAGAAGCTGAAGAACTGACAAAGGATGGTTATAAAAAGGTAAATTGGGGAAAGACGCTAGTAGATAATGATGATGAGTACTACAAGTATCTCTTCTATGATTACGACTACGTATCAGCACCTATCTATCTGTGGCCATTCACACCGAACATCATCGCAACAGGTGGATTCGTAAACGGATACGGATTCTCTAACAAGTAAATAAAAAAGAGGCTCTAACAAGTAAATAAAAAAAAAACAGCGAATTATTTGCATCGGAATGCATCTAATTCGCTGTTTTCTTTTTTATTCTTCTGTAAGATCTTTACAATCCTTGAGTATCTCAGCAGGAACCTCATTGCAACGCTCGTAGCGGCTGATGTCGGTAACATCGTCCTTGGCGGTCCATATCATGGAACCCGATTTCAAGAGACGGGTTACGAGATAACTCTGGTTCCAGTCGCCCTTACCGTTATCATAGCTTCCACTGATAATGTAGCCCTGGTATGGATCGTTCTTGATAGCGAACGAACCGGTGATATGGCGACCATACATACTGTCAAACTTCTGATAC
>ERZ791632.313-NODE-313-length-14513-cov-6.13314_pt1 | contig 14513 bp, 9 predicted proteins | sample MGYA00510263_ERZ791632 | MGnify/ENA primary metagenome ERZ791632 (study PRJEB30046, sample SAMN00715181) | human gut metagenome | study: EMG produced TPA metagenomics assembly of the A metagenome-wide association study of gut microbiota in type 2... | reverse complement strand
AGCATTTAGAGATAGCATTTAGAGATAGCATTTAGAGATAGCATTTAGAGATAGCATTTAGAGATAGCGTTTAGAGATAGCGTTTAGAGCTAGCGTTTGGGACTTGAGTCCGTTCGCAAGTTTACGTTTTACCGGACTGCAATAATTTTGAATACCTACTTATTCTTTTAAGTGCACAAATTGTCTGCACTCTACACTATTTGTCTGCACTGCGTTGATTATCAGCGTGTTACGGAGTGTAGACAACTTCGTTTTTTATATGCACTTGTCTGCACGCCGCCTACACTTGTCTGCACACTAATTCTTCCTCTGCACTTCTGCCACGGCAGCATGACGCAATGCCCGTGAGAAGGCGGTTAGAACAATAAAGGGAGGTAGTTCTTTCGGTCGCTCTAATCAAAAAATCGCTCCCCCTATGCCGAATTGTGCAGGTGGCATGACCATCGTGCAGTTAGGTGCTGACATGTGTAATGAGGGACGTGCTGACGAGTGCAGACAAGTGTAGACGAGTGCAAACGAGAGTGCACACAGCGTGCAGACAAGTGCAGACGAGTGTAGATAAGTGTAGACAGCGTGCAGACAGAAAGCAAGGTTGTCTACACTCCGTAACACACTGATAATCAGCGCAGTGCAGACAAAAAGTGCAGAGTGCAGACAATTTACCGATGAAAGCATACGCCTCGTATGAAGTTTCTACACGTCAGGTCTGATGTTTGCCGCCGGCGTGCCTTCAAGTTTGGCAAACTTACCTGTTAACCCGTCAACTTGTTAACTTGTCAACTTGTTTACTCATTCCGCCAACGCGTCAAGCATACTTGAATGTTACCGAGTGCAGTTTGTCTCTTTTAGATAGATCGCTGAAAAAAATGGCGGTCTTAAGAAAAATTTTTATAAAGCAATTACCCCCCAGATAAAAAAATGTTATCTTTGCACCAACTTATATGACATTTCGAACACATGCCCAAAGGCATAATAACAAAGAACCGCAAAAAACACTCAGTAAGAACTCAAGAAATTAGAGAAAGAGCTAAATACCCCACCCTCAAAAAAAACGGGGAAAAGCCTAAACTTTAAGTAGAACTGATATAAAGCAGAACACAGCTGCTGTATAAAACAGATATCTTATGAGAATTACGAAACTATTACTATGTGTATTCTTGTCATTGACGAATACCCTACTATATGCTCAAACTGTAGCTATAAAAACTAACGCGCTTTATTGGGCAACCACCACGCCAAATATCGGTGTAGAATTATCGTTGAACAACAAGCATACCGCACAACTGTTTTATGGACTAAATCCATGGGAGCAATCTGGTGGCGACCACTCCAAGCTCAGACATTGGAGTACAATGGCTGAGTATAGACATTGGTTTTGCCAGAGTTTCAATGGTTGGTTTGTTGGCGCCCATGTGATGGGTGGCGAATTTAACATGGGAGGTGTAGACTTGCCATTGGGTTTGCTACCTAACCTGAAGAGCCATCGCTACGAGGGTTGGTATGCAGGCGGTGGCATTTCGTGTGGCTACCAATGGCCTATATCTCGCCATTTGAACCTTGAAGCTTCGCTGGGCGTGGGATATGATTATATCAAATATGACGAGATGAAATGCGGAACTTGTGGCCAAAAATTAGAGAGTAGCCACAAGAACTATTTTGGCCCTACCAAAGCCGCTATATCATTGATATATGTGATAAACTAACACAGAGAATACCCCCTATCTTTTCCTAAGTATATATATAAGAGCAAAGATATGAAACACAACATTCTATTCATATTGCCGCTACTTACCCTTGCCGCAGCTCCATGCTATGGGCAAGGCTGCAAGCGTGTGCATATAGCCAACGAAAGCATAACGATAGAGAATGTGAGGGTTAAGAGCATGGGCAAAAAGGTGACTCTTGCCATGACTGTGAACCTGGACAAACTGAAGATGGGTGCCAACAACCAGTTTGTGTTCACGCCAACCATAGCTACCAGCGATGGCGAGGTGGTGATGCCAAAGATGGTGATAAACGGCAAACGACAGCACATAATGCAGCAACGCAACGGGCGAAAGGCGAAAAACGACGAGGCGTATGTGGTGAGGAGAGAAAACGGCAAGCCGCAACAGATAGAATATCTGCAATCGGTGAGCTACGACAAAAGGTTGGGCAACTACAAGGTGAGCATAAGCGAAGACCTTTGCGGGTGTGGCGACAACATTGGCAACAAACACTATGAGCTGGCTGAATATCGACGACCTACGGCAATGTATGTGCGTCCAGAGGTGGTGGCAGAGAAAATTCAGGAGCTGAGCAAAACGGCATACATTGATTTCCCCGTGAACCGCACAGAGCTGAATCCACAATATCGCAGAAACCCCGAACAGCTGGACAGCATAGTGAGAACCATCGAGGCGCTGAAGGCTGACAATAATATCACCGTGGTGGGCATCAATATTCATGGCTTTGCATCACCTGAAGGAAGATACGAGAGCAACAACCATTTGGCGCAAGCACGTGCGAAAACGCTGACGGAATATGTGCAGCGCATGGTGAAACTCGACAAAGAGATATTCACTGTGTCGCATACCGCCGAAGACTGGGAGGGGCTGTGCAAATATATTGCTGGAAGCAACATGGAGCACAAGCAGCAGATACTCAGCATTGCCAACGACACATCGCTGAATGAAGACGAACGCGAGGCACGGATAAAGGCTGAATATACCGAGGAATACAAGTTTTTGCATGCAACATGCTATCTTGCATTGCGCCGCTCTGACTATCACATAAAATACAAGATTCGACCATTCAATGTGGAAGAGGCAAAGAAACTGATAACAACTCGTCCGCAACTGCTATCGCAAAACGAGATGTTTATGGTGGCACAAACCTACGAGCCTGGTTCGAAGGAGTTTAACGAGGTGATGGAAATTGCAGTGCGCATGTTTCCTGACGACCCTACTGCCAACCTTAATGCTGCTTGCACGCGTTTGAATGCTGGCGACGCAGAGAGTGCCAAGCCATATCTTGACAAGGCTGGCAACAGCCCTGAGGCAGAGGCGGCACGGAAAATATATGAAGAGATTATTAAGTAAATATCAACATTATTAATAACAACTTAATTTCCTGTTATGAAGATTCCTAAATTATTCCCTTTTGCATGCGTAGCATTGATGATGACCGCATGTGCTTCTGACAAAGATGAGATTGGTGGCGGCACAAAAACTGGTAGTGATCCGCAATATCTCGCTGTGAACATTGTGAATGTGGGAGCTACTCCTACAACACGTGCTGCTGAGTATGAGAACGGCACTGCGGAGGAAAGCGCTATCAAAAAGGTGCGTTTCTACTTCTTCAACGGTGATGGTTCGCCATATCTTATTAAGAATCCTGGTATTGAGGGTGTAAAAGGTGGCGAAGACAAAAACTGGCTTGAGGCTTCTCCTGCTGACGACAGCTCAACTTCAGGCACACCATCACAGATAGAGAAGATTACGCAAACCGTGCTCGTAATCAATGGTGTTCAGGCTGCTGCTCCTGCTGCTATTGTGGCAGTTGTTAATCCAGAAACTGTTGAGGCTACAACACTCCAAAATGAAAAAGGTGGTGATGTAATGAGATTGAGCGAACTTCGTTATTCTGCAGTAGGTCGCAATTTCTACAAAAAGCATGCGACTACCGGTGCTGTGTCTGAGTTTGTAATGAGCAACTCTGTATATGTTAATGCAGGTGAAGATGTTTGTGCATCGCTTGTTGCAGGTCATGTAACAACTTCGGCAGAAACTGCCAAGGCAAAACCAGTAGACCTCTATGTAGAGCGTGTTGTGGCTAAGGTTACTGCCGATGTTGACAATGAAGCCTTTGAGCATGGCAATGGTACAAACTGGGAGGCCAACAAATATGGTACAAAGAATCCTGTTGGAAAATCCGGCGATTATGATGTTTATGCTGTTATCGAAGGCTGGGGCTTGGCAAATGAGAATGGCAAGGCTGAGATAGAAAAGCAGGTAAATAAGACATGGGCCGATGGAACTTTAGGTTTTACTCCTTGGACAACATCCGACTATCACCGTTGTTTCTGGGAAAAATCAGTTGGATTTGATGCAGGCATGGGCGCCAATCCGCCTGTTAATCCTACGTTTAACCAATTGAATGCCAAGATGCGGGACGTATTGTACACATTGCCTAACACGCCTGAAAGTAAAGTCACTGATTTGAAAAACAACGATCTGACAAAGTTTGCAGTTGCAGCCACTCTCAAATACAAGGATGCTGCCGGCAACTGGCATAATGCCGAAATTTGTAGATATAATGGTGTGTCTATTCTTGGAATTGACAATCTTAAGAGGCAGGTGGCATTGACATTCTCGCAGTATTACACAAGTACTGATGCCACAAATTATACTCAGCTTTCAAAAGATGACATCGACTTTAAGGATCCTGATGCTAGTATGCAACAATATCTCGTAACTCCGACATTGGCAAACGCCCCTGCTGGTACTAAGTATTACACCAAGTCAACTACTGGCACCACTCCTACTTTCACAGAAGTACCAAAGGCTGAAGTATTGGCAGCCATTGAGGCAGATAAGGCTGAAATCAGAAGGGACGGTAGAGCTTACTACTATGTTCCTATCAAGCACCTTGGAGGTATTGGCGAACTTGCCGAATATGGTATTGTGCGCAACCACTTCTACAAGATTACTTTGTCAGGTATCAAAGGCTTTGGTACACCTGTATACGACCCCGGCAAGGTGGTTAAACCAGCTGTGCCTACATACCAAGACACCTACCTTGCAGCACGCGTTCAGGTACTGCAGTGGCGCGTGGTAAACCAAAACGCAAGTCTTGGTAACTAAGCATTACCCGTTGGCGGAATTTCAGGTTGACGGGTTGACAGGTTAACAGGTTAACGAGTAAGTATGCAATACACTACGTCATAATGGTAAGAAGCTTGAAAAGCTTGGCAAACTTACCTGTTATCCCGTTAACTATTCAACTTGTTTACTAATTCCGCCAACGCGTAAGCATAATATATCTCTATACACATAGTTGGTACGGCTCTGTGTCGTACCAACTATAACATAAGGTATCAAAGAAAACAATAGTACATACATTACATTCTGCTTATATGAGATACTTAAGGTCTATCTTGAACACTACAAACAAGATAACTCTCGCTCTTATATCGTCATTAGCCATATCTTCTTGCTCTATGATGCACGATGACATGGACGGATGTAAAAAAGACTTGAGAGTAAGGTTCTGCTACGATATGAACATGGATTTTATAGACATCTTCAACTCACCAGTGAAGACGGTGACCCTGCATGCCTATAATCCAAATGGCGACCTGGTATTCAATAAGACTGAGGAAGTGAGCGATATAGCTGCCGCTGGAGGCTATATGAAACTCGATATCAAACCAGGCATATACACCCTGCATGTATGGGCTGAAGGCGAAGAACGACAGCCAAACTCATACATATACACAACAAGCGGCGATGCAACAAACGACATTGCCAAACTCGATTGTAAGATCAATAGAACAACCAAAGACATACAGCACGACCTGACAGCCCTATACCACGGATACTCTAAAAATGTAGACATGCGTATGGAAGACTATGGAACAAAAACCATAACGGTGCCACTAACTAAGAATACAAACAACGTCAAAGTGGTGATACAAAACACATCTGGCAAGAGACTAAAAGCCAGCGACTTTGACTTCAAGATAGACGACGATAACGGTTGGCTTGCCTACGACAACACACCTGTAATGGACGACTCGATAACTTATCGCCCATGGGCGCAATACGACGGTAGCGTCAGAGCTGTGAACGAGAGCGAAACACAGGTGTCGGCAGTAGTGGCAGAGATGACCGTAAACAGACTGTTTGCTACAAAACACCCACAACTTAAGGTTTATAATACTAACAACGGGAAAATGGTGTTCAACATACCTCTCATAGACTATGCATTGCTTGTGAAAGGAAACTACAACAAGGCGATGACTGACCAAGAATACTTAGACCGGCAGGACGACTATAACTTCATCTTCTTTGTAGACGACCGCTTAAATTGGCTAAACGCCAATATATATATAAACTCTTGGCGAGTGGTGTTGCAAAATACTGAAATGTAGAGAAATAAGAATGGAGATATAGAATACGATACTTTATAATTCTAAACAACAGAGTAATTCTTGATGCCATATCATATTAAACATATTACCCTTATAGCGGTTGTCGGCATAATGCTATGCTTGGTAATGGCAGCTTGTTCTGATAGCAACGCAGAAGACGCTATCAGCATGGACGATGTGCGTGTAGCCTTTACGCTGGCGGTGGCAGATGTCAGGACAACTCGTGCCGCCAACGAGGGGTGGGACGACTACGATCACCCGCTGCCCGGCATTGAAAAGGAAAATATGATTAACCCCGACGATTTGTATATAGCCATCTGCGACAAGGGGGGCAACATCATCGGCGATGTGGAGACGATAAAGGTTGTACCAACGAGCGACCCTTCGGGCAATAAATATGCCATAACCGGAGTGTGGAAGAATGCTAAAGACAATATTGCCAAGGCTAAGAAGATAATGATTGTGGCAAACTGCAATGTTTCAAAACATAGCACCATTTCACTACCCGACTTGACATACAACCTTGATACGGGCACACGAAAATATATACCAATGTGGGGCGTGGCTTCGCTGCCTGCACTAACCCTCGGCACACAAACAGATATGACAGAGCCAATATATTTGCTAAGAGCTATGGCCAAGGTGAGAGTTGGTATGCGCTCGGATATGCCGTCGTACGGCTACTCTATAGGCAGTATGCACATCAACAACTATAACACTAAAGGCTACTGTCTGCCCAACAACTATAAGCTGGCTGACAGAACGCAGGATATACGCTTCGACAATTCGCTGCATGTGTTTGACAGCAGGGAGGCAAGTATTGACTTGGTGGAGGAGAGAGCGACATACATACCTGAATACGACAATACCAGTAGTGGTGCTACACCTGCTACTATAACAATAAACCTGAACAGAAACGGCAAACACGAAGGTACATATACCCTGTATTTTCGCAACTACGACACTGCCGGAGAACCTACAGGTACTCCGTACGATATACAGCGCAACCACTTCTATACATTCATGGTTTACAAAGAGGGCGGAAAGCTCATCGTAAATCTGCACGTAAGAAGATGGAACAAGCGAGAATACGACGAAGAAATAATAATGTAAACGCGTTGGCAGAATTAGCAAACAAGTTAACGGGTTAACAGGTAAATCAGTACCGTACCACTAAAAGTGACATAATATATGAAGAAAATATCGCTTTTGATAGTCTCGTTCATTGCATCACTTGCTCTATGTTGTTGCTCGTCAGACCCTACTACCGAGCCAACACTTGATAGCGAGCCTGTAACTGTGCGCATAAATATTTCAACCCCGACAGGAAGCGCAGCATCACGTAGTAGCGGTTCGCTGGAATGGACCGACGCCAATGCCGAAAAAGGCGAGATGATGAATAACTGCTTCACCATCGTTGTACAGCATGGCATCATCAAGCATCTGCTTGTTAGTGAAGATTATGCTGAGGAGAAGAGCTGGGTGGGCACGCTTACGGCTAAGATAGAACCAGGCGAAACTACATTCTATTCTTTCGCAAATATTAAACCTGAGGCTGTGGGGCTCGACCCGAATATCGACTATTCTACATCTAATACGCCGCTCCCTGCCGACTTCGACAATAAGCTATATACCGTAAATGGCAATGTGCTTACGGCAGCCGACTTTCCGGGCGGCATACCTATGAGCAACAAGCAGACCATAGAGATAAAGAAGAATACTTCAGATGTCAATCTCGAAGTGATAAGAATGGTGGCTAAGGTGAAGCTGAAGATAACCAACGACACGCCAAACGACATCACGCTAAAGAAAGTGGCGCTTACAGATATTACCAAGAACGAGGCTAACAATCTGTATCTGCTGCCCGGCAAGGACAATGGCACAGCTGTTGAACCACATATCAATGCTTCGGCAGCGAAAGAGATGTTTACTATAAATCTCGACCCTGAAGTGGTGGTAAAGGCAAATACTACGACACCGACGATAATAAGTTTCTACGTCAATGAGTCAATAGCTCGAATGCCAAACTACTTTGTAGTGAGTGTTAAGACCGACCATGCCACAATGAACCATCGTGGTGCACTGTCAAACTGGAACACAATATCGCGTAACGACTATCTTGAGATACCAATAAAGCTAAACGACTATCGTGTAAGATTTAAGGTTGAGCAGTTTACCCCCATTGGCGTGCTGCCTACTGTTGAGCAGAACGACGAGATGCTTACCGTAAGATTTAAGAGTTACGGCGAGTTCCATCTCATACCCTATGTAGTGCGCATAAGCGATGGTGTAGAACTCAAACCTGGTGCCGATACTGAAGGCGGTTGGGTGTTTGCCGGTTGGCAGACATTGACGTTGCAACCCGACGGCGATGGGGTATGTATATACGACCGTATGCCCACACCAGTGCCATCGCGACACACCATAGAGGGCGTAATTGGCAACCGCAATGGATATGCCATACACAAGGTGCTGATAGGTATCAATCAGTTAGGGTATGACATTCCTTATAAAGTGGAAATTATAAAAGAGTAGTGTATTATGAACAAATACAAATACATCTATTTATGCCTTATGGTGTTGGCATGCTGTGCCACCACCACCATTCATGCACAACAGAGTGTGTTCAAACATTGGGAGGGCGTGACTGGCAGACCGCTTCTGGCCAATCCTTATGGACAGATGATGCAGCAGGTGCATGAGTATGAATATACCTATTATGTAGAGCCAGGAGAGGCTGTAGACTTGCTATTGCCGTTTGAAGGATATACAACGGACGGTACAAGGCAAAGTCGCTCAAACGAGCCAAAGGGCTACATCAGATGGTATGACTATAAGACAGACATGAAAAGCAGCAGGCTCTCAAAATACTACAACATTTATAGCTATTTGGAAGAGGTAAGCGATGCTGATAATAATGTGCGTGGTCTGTTTGCTTGGAAAAAGTCTATAAGTGGTGAAAAGTATGGACCGAGTAGAATAAGACAGGGTGTAAAGTATACAGCACCAACCGAGGCGGCAAACGCTAATTGGGAAGGAGAGGAAATAGCATGTGATGTGAGTAGATATATCGACTTTGATTCCTTTGAGGCTGGGGGCTACTTCAACAAGGAACGATATTTCCAGCGTGAGCCTACACTGCAAATACGATATATCTTCCACATAAGGTCGGCAAAGAGTATAGCAGAGAATATCGTCAATGCGTTTCCAACAGACAAGCGTGCGGCTAACTCCGACTTGACGATTGAGGACAACCGCCAAATATTATTTGGTGCTAAAGACGCGAATTCCTCAATGGCAATACGTGTAAATATGTTGCCAAGCAACTACTATTTTTATCCTCTTAAGGAAACCAATCATCACGTATATGCAGCAGATGATGCACATCTGATAAGACGTGCCGACTTTGATAAGACCAAAATGGTGCAGGCTACGCGTTATCAATGGCGTGCTTACGATAAGACCAAGACTAAATATACCATTCTGGCAAGAGATGCTAATGAGGATTATCAGATATGGTCGGCTACAAGCATGAATACCATTATGACAAATAGTAATGGGTGGTTTACATTGGACGGAAAGACTACTTCAGAACCAACCATTACTTTTGGAGATGTGGTGTATATTGTGTGCTATGCCAAAAATGGCAACGACATGGCTCCTATAGCCAATTACGAGATATTGTATAATAATACTTATCCAAAGACGCGTGAGCAGATTTTTGCTGATGGCGATAACGACCGCACATATAGCTACCTCAACACCCACTATCAGCAAGCAACAAAGCCTATATCGTTTGACGATGACAATAATACGCTGACATTGGACGCACCTACAGCAGCTAACAACATCTCTACGCTGTCTTCGCAATGGGACAAACGTGCGTATTGTTACGCTTATCCACAACTGCGCGACCTAAGTTGGCCTGATGGTTATGGTGTTATACACGGCGAGTATGGATTGTACAAGAGTGCGAACGTGCCGGGTGTGTCGGACGCAAGTCAAGAGACTGCTGGTGGAAAAAAGATATACCAATGGTGGGCTTCTGAAGTACTTTACGACCGTACCTATGAACTTACGGGCGGCAAGCAGTATGGACACTTCTTGTATGTAGATGCTTCGGACGAGAGCCGACAGATTGCTACTATCGACTTCAAGGCCGACTTGTGTTCGGGAGCGCGTCTTATCTTTGCAGGCGCAGTGGCAGACTTTACGTCTGGAAATACACAACCTCAGTTGATGTTCAAACTATATGGCATCATAAAGGACGAGCAGGGCAAGGTAACCTATCAACGATTGCTTTCGTCGTTTAGCTCGGGCGACCTTGCCAACAATACTACTGGCGGCAGACAGCGGGGAAAGTGGTTCCAGGTGTATAGCCGATTGGTGATACGAAAGAAGGCAGGAGTGGAAAACTATTCCGACTTCCGTATTGTGGTGGACAATATGTGCGACAACACCAATGGTGCCGACTATGCTATTGACGACTTGCGACTATATATACAGCATGCCAAGATAGACGTGATACAGAACAAAGCGGTGTGTCCAAGTCAGCTCAAAGGTTCGGGCAATACCGATGACGTTAAGCTAATGATAGCCTCTCACTACGAGAACATACAGGCTGTTGTAGGTGTGGGGGTAGCTTCAAAGTTGTTTTACCGTATATGCGACTTGAATGGCAATCCTATTGCAGGTATCGACTATGATGGCGACGGAAAAGCTGATGAATATGGTGTGGCAGAAGTGCCTGCTGAATACAACGCAAGCAAAATGCTGCCAAGCTATGCAGCAGGAGGCAGCACCGATTCGCCAATGTTTACAAAGGACGTGGACGGGAATATACTGCTGTTGCTTGCCTATCGCCATTTCAACTTGGCTTTTGGTACTAAGTATTACATTTCGGTAACTATCCCTAACGAAGACGATCCTGACAAGCCTGGTGAATGGGGTAAACCTACTGATGCTTGCTCTTCGTATAGTGAGGACTTTGAGTTTGTACAGCAAAAGTTTACTGTTTCGGACGCTACCGGAAATACCGTATCAACGGTACGTGTGTCGTGCGATGGATCTAATAAGCCTAACGTTAACATTAGCGGAAAGTTGGTGACTACCGACGTGGTGAATGGTGGTGCAATTACATTGCATAAGGTTAAATTAGACTGGTTCTTCAGCGAGCCAGACAAGGAGAACAATTTTGCCTCCATCCCCGAGTTGCAAGAAACGCTGGCAAACTATCGCAACAGAGCTGAGTATACCGAAGTGAAAGGTCTTGATGCGGGATATAAAAACATAGATTCAACAGGCTATGCACTATTGAAAAAGTATGTGGACAACGGACAATTACTGCTTTCGGCAAGCAACAATCTTGACGACTATCAGTATAACTCAGAAAAGACTGGGGTATACAAAGTGGCTGCAATCCCTGTAACACCAACATTTACAGAGGGTACAGTAAAATACGAAATCTGCCCCGACCCTATGTACTTTACTCTGCGTATAGTCAAAGATGGTCCGAAACTTACTATGGGTGATGCAAGTGTTGCTTACCCTACAGACGACCGCAGCGTGCGTATAGGCTTGCCACAAATAAAGGCCATGTTGGCAGCAGGAAAGGAACTGAGATTGCCTGTAGCAAACCTTGAAGATGCTGCCAAGATTAAGTTTCAGAATGGCTCAAATGTGTTTGTTGCCAATTCAAACGATCCAACATTCAACCTTGGTTCTACTACAAAGCAGATTGTAGGAAAACTAAAGGAAACAACTCTTGAGGGAACTTCGCTGACAGGAGGTAAAGGCTATATAAGTTTACTCTTCGACAACGACAATGCTTTGGATATTCTACACGAAGGTTATTGGTATGAGCTAAACTTCTCGTACGAACAAGATGTCGCGGGGTCTACAATGTCGTGTCCAGGAGAAGTTTTCATCACATTCAAGGTGGTGCCAGAATATCTGACGTGGAATTCCACACTTGCCAACAAACTTAATGCAAACTGGAACAACGACCTAAACTGGAAACGGTCTACTGCGGCTGAATTGTATAAAACTGACTATACTGACTATGGTACAGGAAATTACGACAAGCTGAACAGTAATCAGGCATACACACCAATGAAATTCTCGAAGGTTACTATACCTGACCAAACGGGCAAGGTGTATCCCGCACTCGGCAATATCGTATACCGCGAAGGAAACAACATTGCCCTTAAACTTACAAACTATAAGGGCGAGGAGGCTACAGCGGCTATTGCTTACGATATGCTAACAACATGGAACTATAACACTAACGACCATTCTGACACAGGCGAAGGTTGGTTTACTTGTGAAACGTTCAAGGGCAATATTTGTGATGAAATATACTTCAAGCCACAAGCTGAATTACTCAATCAAGCTTACCTTGTGTATAATAAGGCTTACGTAGAAAAGGAGATGACTCAGAATAAATGGAATATCATTTCATCACCTTTGAAGGATACGTATGCAGGCGACTTTTTTGTGCCGGTTAAAGATAATTCCACGTATGGGTCGCGTGGTAGAGAAAACAAGGAAGCTTTCACACGCATGGAGTATGCCCTTACAAATAACAGCCGTGTGGAAGCACCAGTATACCAGCGCAATTGGGACAGCAACGGCGAACAGGTTATCAATGGTATAACGAGCTACAATGCAGATGACTATTTTAATGGTTATAATCGCATTGATACTATAACAGATGGCGCAATGAATATAGAATCGCTATATTGGAGTCATGTGTTCAACAAGCTGGACGAGAAGTATGCCGATGGCAGAGGGTTTGCCATTAAGGCTGGTGACGATTATAAAAATGTAACACCAACGTGGCTCTTCCGCTTACCAAAGGAGGATAAAAAATATTTCTATACTGATGTTGATAACAATCCATTCAATTCAGATGGCACATTTATCAAAGTTGTTCCGGTGGATAGAACGGATATATATAAGTTTAATGTGGCTTCTGTTACTGCGGCGAATGAATTGGGAACTGTAAATCAGCAACTAACCACAAACACACATAGCAAGAACTGCTATTATATGGTCGGTAATCCGTATACAGCAACACTGAGTATGTATAGCTTCCTCAATGGTAACCCAAAGTTTGAACGAAAAGTATGGACTATTCAAGATGGTGTGCTTAAGGCGTATCTCATTAAAGAAGGTACATACAACCGTAAAGAAGATTTGCTGATTGAGCCTATGCAGGCTTTCTTCGTAAAGGCTAAGGCAAACGAAAGCATAAGCTATGCAACTTTTACCCTACTCATGACCACAGACCGCTGGAAGGCGGGTGGAGGAAGAATTGCTGAGACGAAAGCAAAGATGAACATCAATGTTATTGAGGGTGGCAAAAAAATGGCTACTGCCAAGGTCATAGTGGAAGATGATGCCAACGAAGACTTCTGCAACGATGAGGATATAGAGCTGCTCAACAACACCGAACTGGAGGATATTCCGCAGGTTTACACCATAGCTGGCACTCAGGCTGCAGCGCTCAACGCATTGCCCAATATCGGAATATTGCCTTTTGGCGTGATTGCAAAGGAAAACAAGATGGTGGCTGTGGAGTTGGAGGCAAATAGATATCTCGACGCCCCACTCTATATTCTCGACGCCAAGACTGGCACCTATACCACAGCCGACCATGCCATAGAGATTGCTGCCAACGAGCATGGCAGATATTATATCACTACCGCCATCTACAACACCGCGAGCCGTGGCAACGATAACCCAATACGCTGCTTCTCGCCTCAGAGTGGCACTATCATGGTAACCTCTCTGGGCAGCAAACTTACCTCTGTGAGCATCTACTCCATCGATGGTAAACTCCTTACTTCGGCCTCTGGCATCAATGCCACAACATGGCATAAGCAAGTGGCTACGGGGCTATATATTGTAAAGGCGACCACGGAGGACAGAATGGAGAAAACGGTGAAGATTAAGGTGAGATGAAAATAGGTGAAGCCCTCCTTTTAGGGCTTGCTCAGGACTTGCACCCGTTAGACAATGCTCCTGCCGAGCGTACCAATTGGGTAGGAGGTAAATGTTGTTCATAAAAGGCATTTACCTCCTACTTTCACATTTACCGACCTCCCACACCACCGTACGTGCCGTTCGGCATACGGCGGTTTCGTGCTTTTACACCTTACGGTGTGTGGCAAGTTGTTTTCAGCCATCCCTTCGAGACACGTCACTTCTATTCTATTGTCGGATTCCGTCCTATCGTGTGAATAGAGAGTTCCTTTTCGGACATCTGACTACAAAAGACTCTCAAGGTAGCATTCATTTACTATTGCACTGCACGATTCAGTCCTTCCCTATAGACAACCCGTGTCTTGGGTACTATGACCTCTGCTGACTTCTCACG
>ERZ791632.311-NODE-311-length-14582-cov-33.9042_pt1 | contig 14582 bp, 11 predicted proteins | sample MGYA00510263_ERZ791632 | MGnify/ENA primary metagenome ERZ791632 (study PRJEB30046, sample SAMN00715181) | human gut metagenome | study: EMG produced TPA metagenomics assembly of the A metagenome-wide association study of gut microbiota in type 2... | reverse complement strand
CTTCGTTGCTTATCATGACGATAGTGGGTGGAGCGGTTGCTCCAGTAATCATGGGATATATTGCGGATACTACGGGGAGTATGGCGATTGCTTTTCTCATACCGCTGGTATGTTATGGGGTGATTGGAGGGTATGCGTTATCGAAACCCTCCGTCTCCCTTTAGCCAAAAGGAGTTTTTTCGAAAACCTACCCGTCCTTCCTTACCGTTAAGGAAGGCTCCACCTCTCACCCTCTCCTCAGGAGCGAGAGGATGTAACCGCCCTCCGGTGCTCAGAACCGCTACGCTCTAAGGTTGGCGGACTATCCAAAGCCTCGGTTTGTTGTGCGGGATAGGGCTGCATGACGATAAAAGCCATGTATAAGCGATTTATAAATTTATATACCTGGTCATCATGTATACATTTTTTAATAATATATTTAAGGTTCTCAAAGCAGCAGCCAATAATGAACAACAGAAAGATTGGGCGGCTTTGGTGATTTGTGAAAACAATTTGGAAGCTATTTCTGCTCTGCAAAGACTCCATCAGTATTGCGTGAATATTGGTGACCTACAACATGCTGAAGAAATACAGTAAGAGATTATCAGATGCCAAAATGAAATTTCACAAGAGGTTTTGGAAAAGGCATTGAGAAACAGAAATAATACTTAGGCATAAGTGGCAATTGTATAGTGTATGAGTTCTGTAGCTTTGCCTTGTTTTAAGAGATAGCAGAAACGTTCATCTATCACCATTACAGCCAAAGTTTATTACAAAAAGTTTTTACTTTTGCCTCTAAATTTTTAATATCTGAATCATGGATTAAACAAAGGAATACTTCAAAATTATGCTGTATTACTTTGAGTCTATGCATCCATATGATATGTTGAAAATATGCAAGAGGTAAAGGTATGTACTTAGCAATCCTTCGTCTTAAAAAACTATATAAAATTACTTTTAATTTTCTTTTGTTATGATAGATAATATAAGAATTCGAAATTTGCGAAGTATTCATGATTCTGGAATAATAGATTTGAAACCTATCATGATTTTACTTGGAGCTAACAGTTCTGGGAAAAGTACTTTTTTGAGAAGTTTTCCTCTTTTTACACAGTCTGTAGATAAAAAATTAAGAGGACCAATCTCTTGGTTTGATTCTGCCTATGTAGATTATGGTGATTATAAGACAGCTAAAAATAGATTCGCAGACGAAAATGAAGGAATTAGTTTTGAATATACTTATAGAGATCTCGTATCTATTGATGCTAGACGATTTTATGTTAGGCAAGGCAACTATGTTTATAGGTCAGAATTAAAAGAGGGCTCTTTTTCTTTTGAACTAAAAGGTGATAGTAAAGGTACATTTATATCTATGATTTCTATTACAACAGTTAATGTTTCTTTTGTACTTTCTGTTAATGACAGAAATGACAATATTAACTTTGTTATAAATGGAAACTCATTCAAGTCACCAGAAAAGTTATTTTTTAATTTTAATACTGCGTTTGGGATATTGCCATCTATTGCATCAAATAAATCCTCTAACAGTGATAATGATGTTAGTGGTTACAGCTTGATATATAATAGACTCATTGGCATTCTTAAAGAGCAATGTGATAAACGACTTCGTAATACACAACGTTTAGCAGTTCTACTTTCTACGGGAAATCTTGACAAATCTTATTTTCTCAAAATCTTAAAACATGGTAATGGTATTACATCCCTACAAAAAAATGTCAAAGATTGGACTACAAAAACTCCGTTATTCAATGAAATCTATAATTATTTTCTTTTGTTAAAAATAAACCCAATAATTGCTGCATTGAATGATGAAATTGCAACATTTTATCATAGGTGTGACTATATAGCACCAATGCGAGCTGAAGCAGGTAGATTTTATAGAATTCAAGGCTTGCAGGTTGATACAGTGGACCCTAGTGGTCATAACCTTTTGGAGTTTATTGCTTCATTGACCGAAAAAGAAAAAAAGAGTTTTGATGATTTTGTTTCTGGCATATTGAAGGTAACTGTTGATGTTCCATCGGAATCAGGAATGAAAAGTCTTAGAATAAAAACCGTAAATGGAGAATTTAGTTTGGCTGACGTCGGATATGGGTATTCGCAAGTGTTACCTGTTATTTCCAAATTATGGCATACAACTTACGTAATGGAAAACAATTCTTCATTGATTGGTCGCTTGAGATTTAGAGAATTTGATAAAAACATATTGTTGATGGAACAACCTGAGCTTCATTTACATCCAGCCATGCAAGCAAAGGTTGCAGATACGTTAATTGCAACAGTAGATAGAATAAGAGAGGCTGATGAAAGTGTTACCCTAATTGTTGAAACTCATAGTCAGGCAATTATCAATCGTATTGGTCGAAGAATAAGGGAAGGAGTAATTCGTCCCGATGATGTTAATGTCATTCTGTTTTCTAAAGATAGTAATCTGCAAAATACTATCATTAAGCAAATTTCTTATACAGAACAAGGGCAATTGAAAGATTGGCCTTATGGATTTTTTGATCCACAAGATTAAAACTATTATAATATGTTGTTTTATCTTACAGATTCTTTGATTGTAGAAGAAAATAATCCTTTATTCAAAGGAATATATAAGGCTGTACATAACTTGGCCACGCAAGTAGTTGATGGTAATCATTTATTAACAGCCTCTTATGCAGCTATTAAGCATTTCAGAAACATTTTTCGGGCAGATCCTACTATCGGGCTATTTTTTAATGATTTATTTCAAAATTTTGCAACTGTAGGAATTCCTGCTGACTTAAAATTTTACATAGAGATTGTTAAGGAGCAACCAACTTGCCGTAATGAGGATGGTCGGGAAATCTGTCAGAAACTGTATTCTTATTACTTGCGTATCGATGTGAGTAATAAAACGTATCTTATAGGAGAAGACTTGAATGATACATTGTTCTACAAGCATGTTTTGAATTGGTTTATTAATAAACTACATGCTAATTATTCATATGCCTTTCATGAACTTGGTGGGGGCGGAAAAAATACGTTTAGGGCTATTAATAATGAACTGGAGTCTAACCATATTGTAATCAGTATAATAGATACAGACCAAAAATATGTTGGCTGTCCGCCAGAGAAAGATGGAACTTATGACAAATGTATTCATTTTGTTCACTCCACAGCATATGAATATAAATTATTGCCATTGGAGGTCCATGAAATTGAAAATTTAGTGCCTTTAAACTATATTGATTCATTTGATATTTGGATCCATGGTAATCCAAATGATACCCGCAAGAAACTTGCATTTGACTTTTTAAGGAGCAATGCTGAAGAAATACTTCCTTACTTCGACTATAAGAAAGGTATTAAATATGATAATATGTTTCGTAATACCAAAGAATATCGAGAATTAGCAAAGAAATGTTATGTAGTTAATAGAAATATGGTAAGGAAAGAACCTTCTTTTGAAGGCTTTGTTGCTGGTTTAAAAGATAAGGATGAAATTTACCCCAACTTGATTGGTGGTTCTGGAACACTTACGAATACTCTTGAACTAATTAAAAGTGAGTCTTGCCCACAACCAATTTTATTGGAATACCAGAAGCATAATTGGAATCTAATAGGGCAAAATTTATTGGATTGGGGAATAGCGAGGAAGGCAGAAGCTATAAGTTAAATCAATAAGAATTTGTCTTTATATGATGAACCTATTTTTTACTTAAATATTGGTATAGCGTGATAATGCATAGAGTCGAGTCAGCCCATCGCTGTCGCTTACCGATATCGGCTTGATTGTGGGACCGCAGGTTGGTGGTGTTATCATGAATTATATCCAGCCAGGGCTGGTGCTGCTGGTCTGTTCTCTGATCGCCTTTGTTGCAACAGGTATTGTGGTGGTATGTAGCGGAACCATATCCCTCATTGCGTTCTTCGCCCTGTATCTGGGAGAGAGCATCATGTTTCCGACTATCTTCTCGCTGGCATTGAGGGATGCGGGTACAAAGACCAAACTTGCTTCTTCGTTGCTTATCATGACGATAGTGGGTGGTGCGGTTGCTCCAGTAATCATGGGGTATATTGCAGATACTACGGGCAGTATGGCGATTGCTTTTCTCATACCATGGTATGTTATGGGGTGATTGGAGGGTATGCTGCAATGCCTAGATTCCCTTTGACTGATGTCACGAGAGGCTGAATGAGTGATGAATTATGGGAAAAGTCTTCTACCCTATAATGAGTTTGTTTTAGGGGCTTGAGGGTAGTAGCCCGTTTTTGAAAAATCTCTTTAAGAAGTAGCGACAAATATACTTCGTCGCTACTTCATACAACATTTATTCAAATACAAAATCTATTATGGAATGGAATATCTCACTAAGAAGTTCTTTGTTGTTCAAACACCAAAGAAAAATCTTAAGAGCCAACCTACCATAATAATGGAACCAAGTAAACTTGTTACTCTTCTTTTTGCTGTACCGAGTTGCATTTTCTGTAGCAACATTCAAGGGGCTTTTTTTTCTTATCTTCATTTTCTATTTTTTTTTCATAAATCTCAGATAAAATTTCGTTTAAATCATTTAAGAATAGTTTAAATATCATAAAGAGGTTTGTTGTAAAATAATAAAAACATTATAATCATATATGAACATCTGCTCAAAAATAAAGAACATCATGAAAGAAATCGCTAATGTGTTTGGAACTGAGTTTGTGAAAAATCCTACAACAGAAAACGCTATTAAGGGATTTTTTACCAATAGATTGACCCGTAAAGACACCTCATTCTCTATTTTAGGTGTCAGATGCAATAGCGAACAAAGTACTGGCAAGCGCAAGATGTCCCCTATGCAGATTTACTATTTCCTGCAAGGGTATAAAATTAACGAGGCATCAATAGAGATGAAGAATGAACAGCAGATACTCAACACGTTGTATGATGATTTCTACTCAGAGGGGGTAAATGGTATTCCACATATTCAAATCAGTGCGATTGTTGGCCAAAACGGTTCAGGAAAAAGCAGCATAGTTGAATTTATGATGAGACTCATCAATAACTTTGCAGCTGCAACCATAGGAGAATTGCAAAATAGTGGCAAAGCTTCCGACCATCTTCATTTTGTTGATGGAGTGGATGGAGAAATGTGGTATATTCTGGAAGGCTATGCGTACCAACTGAAAGTGAAAAACTGTAGCGTCAAACTATTTAAGTTCAAAAACAATATTGAAGATAAAATGGGCAAGCACTTCACGGAACCGAAAAGAATCTTTGATAACAAAAAAAGTGAGACATGCGAGGTACTTGACGGACCGCATACTTCCATAGGAGATGAAGAATTGAAAAAGCTCTATCAGTGTTTCTTCTATACTCTCATTTCCAATCAGTCAATTTACGCTTACAACACTTTGGACTTTGAGAGTGAATGTAATAGTGATGAGAAAGAAGCCTTGGTGTTGGGAGATGGAAAGATTGAGAAATATAATACCGAAGATAAATGCTGGCTTCATGGACTGTTCCATAAGAATGATGCGTATCGCACACCTTTGGTGATAACACCTTTCAGACGTGAAGGCAATATAGACATAAACAATGAGCGTGAACTTGCCATCGAACGATTGGTGCGACTTTATGCGCTTCATAAGGATTTGCTCACCATCAACGACCATCTGTTGATGGAGAGTCTGACCTATTCATACAATCAAGAAAACCAATATGGCATAGACCGTATCAAGAGACAACTGAATTTCAAAAATTTATCAGAAAAAGGCTATGCTGCATTGAAGAACGACATTATGGCAAAATGGAGCAAAGCAATAGGAAGAAATCTTTCTATCTACAACACAAAGTCTTATTATAACGAGGCGATAGAATACCTGGTGTATAAGACATTGAAAGTGTCATACCAATACAAGGAGCATAGGGATTTCTATGATGCAGCATGTATGATGACAGATGTATATAATAGTGACACTTTAGGAGAATTGGTAGATGCGTTGTCTAAAGACCATTCTCATATAACACGCAAGATATATCAGACGCTTGGCTATCTGATGTTTGATTTGTATGATTTGGGCGAGAGTGTAAATTTCAATAGGAATGACAATGAGATAAAAAATACTATCGGATTTAAACAATTAGGAAATAAATGGTGGGAGGCTACAAAATTGTCGCATGAAGAGATGAAAACGTCACTCTTTGTACAGTTGCGGATGCAAGCTATAGTTCCTCCTCCGTTCTTCTCTATAAAAATCAATCTCTGTGAGAAAGATAACAAACAAGTGAAAATTGATTTTGAGACATTAAGTTCTGGAGAGAAGCAACAGATATTCACCATCAGTTCAATACTTTATCATTTGGACAATATTGATTCTGCCCACAAAGATCAAAGTGCAGCCAACCGAGTGCAATATAATAATGTATGCATCGTGTTGGAAGAAATAGAATTGTATTATCATCCACAGTTGCAGCAACAATTCATCTATTACTTTTTGAATGGTCTAAAAGAAATAACATTGGAGAACATTAAAAGCATCCATCTCATCATTGTCACACATTCCCCATACGTTCTGTCGGATATTCCTAGGACAAATGTACTGGCACTTAAAAAAGACGAGACGGAACCTGTTGATGGACTGCAATCGTTTGGTGCCAATGTTTATGATATGCTGAAAGACAGTTTTTTCTTGGAAGGTGGAGCCATGGGTATGTTTGCTCAATGGGAAGTAACACATCTGATGGCTTGCATGAAAATTCACCAATGGGCAAAGGATGCAGACGACACAAAGGTATGTCCTTTTATTGGAGATGAAGAGGCTTATGCTTTCTTGAACCGTTATTTATACCTTGACACAAATAACAAGAATAGAAAGAGTTTTAGCTATGATGACTATTGCCATGACTTTTCTTCTGAAAGCATAAAAGAACGCATCATGCTAATAGACGAGCCTGTGGTTTACCATGTGTTGATGGATGAGTTTACCCGTACATTCCCTTCGCTTTCCGAAGAGCAGAAGCAACTTAAAAGGGAAGACTTGTTGAGACAGTTGAATGAATTGGATAAGATGTAAGTTATGAGTCAAAATGGTGTTAGAACTCTTTTGAAACTAAGAATACCTTCTTCTGTATTGAAGAAAGAATATGCTGATAGGTATCTTGATGATTTGGTAAAAAGGGTAAAGAATGGAGTGACAATCGACGGGACATTGAGAGAGTTGTCTAGAGAAGCTAAAGATATTCTGTTGCCGAGATGGAACACAACATCTCCCAATAAGGATGTGCTGAGAAAACTGTTGGTTAGTGAACCTAAAGCTTTGAAAAAGCACAATGATGAACTGGTCGCAAAGCTTAATGCAATACCCAATGCAGCAAATAGACCAAGTGATAAAGATCTGCTTTTGATTTTTGGTTACGAAAGGGTTTTCAATTCTTCAAGTAAGTCGGAGGCTTATTGGCTGTCCAAACAGATTGATAGCAATACCTGTGTGTATTGCAACAGACAATATGCCTTTACTATAGAGAAAGGAACAGGAAGAAACAAAGATGAGAGGCTTGCAAGACCTGCTTTTGACCATTGGTTTGACAAAGGAAGTAATCCTTTGATGTCGTTAAGCTTGTGTAATTTGATACCAAGTTGCACTATCTGCAATAGCTCTGTAAAAGGCAGTAGTAAATTTGACCTTTCAACACATACGCATCCGTACGTTCATGAGACAGGGCATCCAGATATAACATTTAGGGCAACACTGACAACTGGCACACCGCCAAAATGGACAGTTGCTATAGATACGCCACCAGGAAGCAAAGAAGAACGAACGGTTAAGGACATGAATTTGCAGGAAATATATGCAATGCATGGAGAATTGGAAGTTCGTGATTTGATGAATTTCAAAGATGCTTATCCTACAGGTTATTTGAAACAATTGTTTGGCGATGTTCTTAAAGCAAGCAAGAGAAGTTTAAGCCGTTCTGAGGTATATCGAATGCTTTTCGGGGCAGAAATGGATAGCTCACATTTTCTTGACCGTCCGTTGAGCAAGCTAAAGCATGATATTCTCGTAGAAATAGGAGTATTGAAAAAATAAGCAGCTGTTTATCTGCATGTACGATGAAACGACTATTGAATTATATTATCAGTATCAAGCATTCTGAAATATTTTCTTTGCGCTTATTACCATTTTTGTTAGGGATTACATTGTTCCTAATATGGTATAGTACTTATATCTCTAATACGAATGTTTCCAATGTAAAGGTGAAGTACAATAGCGGTAAACCACCAATACAGCGTAAGGTGGGTAGAATGAAAAATATTATCTTTGCAACCGTTTTAAAATTCACATAAAATGGAAAGCAAAGAATATTTTGAAAATCGCCTGGAGTTCTGTAAAGAGTGGAGCGAGCCTATCGTTGATAGCATCATGGAAATGCTCAAAAAGATGCGTGCTGCAGGTGACGAATATGGTCAGATGGTTCACAGAGCCGTAGATTACATACTTGATGACGAAGATGCCTTCCGAACGTTTCTTTCGGACGGGCGAATCGACATTTACAATATAGCCATAGAGAGATGTTTTAGACATATCGCTATGGGAAGACGCAATTGGCTTCAGACAGGAAGTCACTTCTCTGCCCAGAATTTGGCATTTATGTTCGGGTTGTTGGAAAGTTGCAAATTGAACAAAGTGAACTTTGGTGAGTACATTGGGGATATCCTTACTCGCATACTTTGTGGCGAGGAGGTTGATGCCTCGTTCCTGCCATGTGACTATGTTCGCCATTTTGAAGATGGTACGGATGCTGAGGTAACGAAGACATCCCAAGCCGTCGCTTGATTGTTAAATTTTAGAAAATCAAAACTTTATTCAAAAATACTGGTACGGCTAACCCGCTGATAAATAGTGGGGACGCTGTATTGGTGGTTTACAATATAAAAAACAAAACAGAAAATGAAAATTTTATCAAATCCCATATTGGACAAGAAAATTAAATCATATAATTTCCTTGTTGAGATGCCAATGAATGAATACTACTCATTGGTTCAGGAGTGTATAAGAAATAATGAATTCCAGAGGAATAAAGTGAAGTCTTCAAAGTCAATTTATTCATTGCTTAAACAAGACTTAATAAGTGGTTGTATTATTCCGCCGATAGTTCTTTCATTAAGTTGCTCTATCCAAAAAAATGAAGAATTGAATAACAATGAATTTCTGAAGGAACTGGTTAGTAATAATAAAAATAAATTGATGATTCTTGATGGATTACAAAGAACATTTACAATACAAGATATTGTTGAACAAGCTAAGTCGGATCCTCAAGTAGAGTCATCATTAAACAACCCTATACGAGTTGAGATTTATTTGGGCTTAAATCGTGAAGGTGTTCTTTATAGAATGCTTACTTTAAACACAGGTCAAACTCCTATGAAACTACGTCATCAAGTGGAAATCATATATTCTTCATTGATGAATGAGAATACTGATGGATATAAATTAATCAAAGATACAGATAATTCTAAAGGAAAATTTATAGGGGAATATAAGTTTAGTGATGCAATAGATTGTTTTACTTCTTACATGGAAGGTGATTATCTGCAGATAAATCGAGACAAACTTTTAGATACAATTAAGTCTTTTGAAAACATTTCTAAATTAAGTGTTAGTCAGGATTTGTTTGATTCACTTATTAGATTATATACGGCATTTACCAGCTTCGTTGATAAATGTATTAAACGTGAAGGAACGGATTCAATTGGATCTTTAAATGAAATAGAGAGTCCATTTGGAAAAGATGCCCATTCGATTTTTGATAAATCTCAGCCTATGACGGGTTTTGGAGCATCTATTTCAAAACTGATGGGATATAATACTTATTCTTCTTTAAAAGAGATTGAAAATCAGATTCAAAATATATCTTCTAAAAAAATGGTAGATGCAGTTTCTGAAATTTTATTATTCTTAGATGAAATCAAAAAAACTTCAAAGAAAATAGGAAATAGTCAGAGATGTTTCTTTTATTATTTCTTTAAGGCTCTGTTTGATAAAGAGAGGCAGGAATTTTTGCAGCCGATACTTGCTTTGGATAAAGCAAAACAAGATTATAATCGCGATTGTTTATAATATCATTTAGAAATGAAGGAGTGGGAGTATTTAATTGATGATGATAGAAGAGTTACATGGAATTCTTCTTTCCCTGATAATGAACTTGATTCATCTGAATATGGATTAGCATTTTTTTATTCTCCATATTATACGGCAGAAGATGATAATTTAGAAGTTTGTATAAAGGGAGGATATTCCATTGGTTGGCTTATTACACTTCCTTATCTTCAAGAGAAAGACAAGGATTTAATTGACCAGCATAAACAATGGTTAAATAAATTTGCTTCAATAGGAATTCCTTCCCTTTTAGCTCATATAGTTGAAGAGGAGCCTGAGCTTTTAGAATATCAAGATAATGAATGCTCACTTTCAGATATAGATTTACCCGCATGCCATGTTTTCGTTTACAGAATCTCGCAAATTAGCAAAGACGACATATACAAATTTCTTCCTGGTTTCTATGATGAAGGATTTTATCACGTAAACAAATTGTCTGATGCTAAAAATGAATCTTTGTTTTATAAATCCAGTTATGAAGATAATCTAATAAAAGATGATAAGAAAAAAAAGATAAATTTAAGCAAAATTGAATATTCTGATGATCTGATAAAATTGATTCGAAATCTGTATGAGAAATGGTTGCCATATTCATATGTTAATCCATTTAGCAGATATATTTATCTTTATCAAGTAGTTGAATATTTTATGGAAATTGCTTTTGAAGAAAGTCTATTTGTTCATATTAAGGATTTTAATAACAAAAATATCAACAAAAATGATTTGAGAATAAAGCTAGAAAAAGATTCTGAAGAAATTACAAAAATAGGGCTGGTATTTAATGACATTTCACCATCTAATTCTGTTGCAATAGATTTCAATAATAATGTTGATAATTTCTTACGTAAAATTGGTGTTGAGTTTAGTGGTAAAACTATTGGAAGTCACGTGTATAAGATAAGGAATGTGTTAGTACATAATATGCGGCTTGCTGTAGATTATGAAAATGAACTGAATGATGTTGTTGAATGTTTTGAAAAATTAATTGCTATTAGATTAAATAAGGGGATGTCTGATAATCATAATAAACATATGGTAGTTTGCGACACATCAGAAAGGTATAAGAAAAACAAAAAAAGAATGAAAAAAACTTATGTGCAATATAAATATGGTAAATAACTTATTTGGATACCACTCAGCATTCCTCTTGAAGTAAATGCTCAGTACCCCCTATGAGTATTAGTTTACACGTTTCTTTAGAACTTTATAAATATTGTGATATGGAAAACTCTAATAATGACGATAAGTGGCTGTGTCAATTGATGTGGGCAATAGGCTTTGTTCTTCTTGTTATGATGCTTTCTGCTTTCATTGTCATTAAATTAATAGAAGGTTGGGACCATAGAGGACAGTTTGGTGATTTGTTTGGAGTAGTGAATGCTCTCTTCTCAGGATTAGCCTTTGCTGGTCTTATCATTACAATTCGTCAGCAACATATAGATTTGAAATATCAGCGTCAAGCTATTGAACAGACGAATCAGGAAATGCAAAATCAAACAGCAGAATTTGATAAGCAAAATGAGACTCTAAGGATTCAACGTTTTGAGAATACTTTTTTCAAAATGCTTGAAGTTCAGCAGAGTATAGTGAATGATCTTTATGCAGGTGATTCGCATTCTCAATGGGTAGATGAAAATTCTGCTGATGGAGCATACTCAAAAAAAGAGATATCTATTCAGGATGAATATAGAGGTAGAAACTTATTCTATTATGTATTTATTATATGTAACCATGCAATAGAGAATTCTTTTTTAGATGGTACCACAATGGTTTCTGGACTCTCTACAGTTATCAAGAGAAGAGGAAAGGAACGTTTTGATGATTATATGACAACAACAATGTTTGATCACTATTTTCGTCATCTTTATACTATATTAAGATTTATCACTGAAAATGAATGGTTGGGTGTTGATAAGCAATATAAATATGCAACATTTGTTAGAGCAACTCTTTCAAGGTATGAACTTGTTATGCTCTATTATAATGGATTCTTTCATCCGAAAATGAAAAAAATGATGGAACGTTATTGTCTTCTCAATAATATTCGAAAAGATTTGTTACCAATGAGTTATGAGTACTATGTTTTTTTACGTGAACAAGGAGTTTCTAAAGAAGATTTGCGAGATGCTCATTTCTCTATTGGTGATTTTGAATATTATCTTACTGATGATGAAAATGATGATACTAGATATCATCTCAGTGCTTTTTTCTCTAAAGGGGAATTGGATAAAGGTCATGCCTTACTGAATCGTTGGAGGACATTTATTAAAGATAAAAAAGGCTAGTGTGAAACTAATAAGGCGGTCCCATCCCGCACATTATTTTTGAGCTCAACTCAAAAAATGAATGTAATTGATTTGTAGATATGAAGGAATCTGACAGAATACTATTTGCAGACTTTCTTGCTTCAATGAACAAGAAGTTTATTGAAAGCGGATGGATTACAGTGAGTGCAGAGTGTTTACATAGTGCTCTCGTTTCTGATGAGAAATTATCAGATGTGTTGTCTCGATATGAATGGGATTTAATAAGAGGAAGCAATGGAGTAAGTGAAATCTGGAGTAATGGTAAATGGTCTTTCAGTCATGAAGGTATTGATGTCTTGGAACCATTTGTATTATACCGTTCTGCAAATTATGATATAGACAACTATGTAGAACTTTCGCAAGACTTTAGGGTTTTGTTGAATATGCATGAACGGTATGTATCTCCAACAGAGCGTCATTTTGTAGTTGATAATGAAAATGGAGACTGGGAAAAAGTTGCAGAGATAAATGGAATAAACATAAGAATCAAATTAACAGTATTACGTAAGTACTTAGCCTTGCGCAAGATGAACTTGTTGTTATTTTTTGATGAAATGCGTTATTCTCAGCAATCCTTCATGGAGTTAGGTTTAACTCCTGTTATGAATCAAATTGTGAAAGATGCTGATTATATCTATAATTATTCGTCCTTAGTCAATTGCCATGCTGATGGAAATAAGTCTGGTGGTTGGATAGTGGGTAAATGTGTATTGCGTTATCGGGAGAAAGATTACAATCTGGAATCTTTTAATCAAGATGATAAGCAGTATGCTGAGTTTATCTATGGTTATGATGATGAAGGAGAGCCTAAGTTACATTCATGTAAGAAAGATACTCTTTCTAATTATTTTGTAGCCAATGGTGATAATCCTCTAGAGATGACGCCGATATTTTTCAAGAAAGAGGTACTTGATAAATACTATTCTAATCCAAATAAATATACAGTTAGTGATGGTGCTGTTGGATGCGAGGGCTCTTGGTCACTGTATATAGATAATGACCACCGTAGTTATGTTATAGTACCATTGGTATATTTGGGCAATTTGGAATATTCAGAACAACTGTATTGGAAAGGCTATAATGTTTCTCCTGAAAAGGATATGGGGTTTAGTAAAACTGCTTATACTCGTTGGATAGAAGGAAACTTTTGTAACCCCATGTTCCCAGACTTATATTTTAAGAATTGTTTTAAGCGATTCAATAAGAAATGGAAAAAGCAATTTGGTTGGCCGTTATTTCTTCCTTTGATAGAAGAAGACGAGCATCGTTATAAAACATTGCATTGCTTAACAACAGAGAACAATCATTCTGATTTTGATGAGCAAATTCTATCGATGACAAAATTGATAATTGATTCTTTCAATCAAAAGTGCATACAATCAGAGATTGATGATTCAAATCCAGATGTAGAATCTTATTTAAAGCAGAAGAACTTCTCATCATCAACAGAGTTGAAAGCAGGAATAGATAAATTTCAGGCTTTTTTGTTGTCGAAAGGTATGAATTGTCCCGATATGGTAGATTTCCTCAGAAAAGTTCAGTCTCTTCGTTCTAATTCCGTTGCTCATAGAAAAAGTAACAAGAGAAAAGACTTAGCAAAACTCTATGAATATTTTAAGTTGGATGAATTTTCTGAGCAGCAAGTATTGGAAGATATTTTTGTCAAGATGGTTATGACATTAAAAACTCTAGAAAAATATTTTATGCCTCAAACTTCAGATAATAACAAGTGATTAGTGAACAGTAATACAACGAATTGTTGAAAGCCTATACCTAGGAGGCTTTAGTAAGCATGATAAAGGCAGATATACGCAATAGGTTTCTCGAACCTTATGCAAGTATGTATTGTCAACAATTTGATGCTTACCCTGAGACAGAATGAAGTCTGATATTGGCTATATTTGATGGATTTCTGTCGTAACTTCTAGAGAGATGGTGGCAGCCCCACCGCATTCGGCATGCAGGTCAGAACCAAGGTCTAAGGTGTTAATTACATCAATGAGCGACTAACCCGTTGGGTGATGCGTAAGTACAAACGCTTCTCCAAGGGTAAGAAGGTTGGCAGAGCGTATGAATGGCTTGTAGAATATGCGGCACATAACAGAAATGAGTTTTCACACTGGGTGAAGGGATTTGTACCCTATCCCCGTCTAGGTTAATAAAGAA
>ERZ791632.310-NODE-310-length-14600-cov-2.8746_pt1 | contig 14600 bp, 14 predicted proteins | sample MGYA00510263_ERZ791632 | MGnify/ENA primary metagenome ERZ791632 (study PRJEB30046, sample SAMN00715181) | human gut metagenome | study: EMG produced TPA metagenomics assembly of the A metagenome-wide association study of gut microbiota in type 2... | reverse complement strand
GTCATCGTGCATATTTGGCGCCGACGAACCGTTGTTGCGTGTGGCGCCCGACACCTGTATGCGGAATGGCCGCGAGGCGATTGTCTTGCCGCCAGCCTTGGCGTGTGCTGCACCTATGGTGTATGAGCCAGCTTTCTCCGCATAGAGCGTGTAGGTATAGGTTATCGACGACGAGCGGCTGGTATGTCCGTTCACAATCTGATAGCTCGACTGCTGCGATGTGTACGGACCAGCTATCACTTCCAGACCGGAAGGGATGGAAGCCGAACGGAACTCGTCTACCGACACATTAGTACGACACACGGAAGTTCTCGCCAGTAGCAACGTGTGTAGGGGCAGAAACAGAAATGTTTTGCGCACATACCGTGAGTACATACGCAAAACATGTCAGTAATAGTGTGGTTATCTTCTTATTCATTCTGAATGATGTATTTTTATGTGGTCTACCAGTTTTTCGGCAACTTGCGCGATCTGTTCTGTCGCATGGCGTCCTTTATGCGTTGCTGTGTCTGCTGCTCCTGCTGCATGGCGGCGTTAAGCATCTGCTCGGCGTTCTCCTTGCTCATCTTTTCCTGCTGCTTCTGCTGCTGTTGCTTTTGGTTCTTGTCTTGTTCTTTCTTTTCCTTGCTCTTGTTCTCGCCCTTGTTCTGCTGTTTCTTTTGCTGTTGCTTGTCCTTGTTCTGCTTGTTCTTTTTCTGCTGGCGCATGCAGAGCGCAAGGTTGTAGCGAGTCTCGTTGTCAGACGGGTTGTTGCGCAGACTCTCCTTGTATGCCTCCGCAGCCTCGCCGTACATCTTCAACGACTGGCATATCCATCCGATGTTGTGGTATGCCATAGCCTTACGCTTCGGGTCGGTCTCTATCTTGCCAGCATGCTCAAACTGCTGTATGGCTGCCGAGTCTTTCTTCTGCATGAGCAAAGCGCAACCGAGATTGTAGAGCGCTTGAGGATTTGACGGGTTCTTGTCTACTGCCTTGCGGTATTCTGCCTCAGCCTTCACATAGTTGTCCTGCTTGAACCAGCGGTTGCCGTAGCGTATGTGCTGGCGGTCGGTCTGCGCAAAGCCTACCAATGCCTGAATCATCAAGATTGAAAGAACTAAAAACTTCTTCATGTTGAATATCGTTTATTTCTTGAATAGTCTGAAATGTTTGAACAACGGATTCTTCTTCTCCATGATGCACGCCTCCACTATCAGCAGAACGAGCAACACGATGCAGAACGACTGGAACTGCTCGGCATACTCGCTGTAGATAACGCTCTCGGTCTCGCCTTTCTGGAGCTTCGAAAGCTCGTCGTTCAACTTCTCCTGAGCGTCGTTGGTGTTGTCTACATGGATATATGTGCCGCTACCGGCACGGGCTATGTCGCGACACATGTCTTCGTTGAGAGCCGACATAACGATGTTGCCTGCATTGTCGCGGATATACTCGCCGCCGCCAACGGGTATCGGAGAGCCCTTTGTGCTGCCTATGCCGAGGATGAACACGTTGATGCCTTTCTTGCGTGCTTCCTTAGCTGCATCCAACGCTCCACCTTCATGGTCCTCGCCATCGGTTATCACGATGATCGCCTTGCCTACACCCTGCTGCTGCGTGAAACTGCTTGATGCTACGGAGATGGCGCGTGCTATATCTGTGCCTTGTGTGGAGATGAGCGCCGGACTGATGCCCTGCAGGAACATCTTTGCCGACACATAGTCGCTCGTGATAGGCAGCTGTACGAAGGCGTCGCCAGCAAACACTACAAGACCAATCTTGTCGTTAGAGAAGTTGTCAACGAGGTTCTCTACAAGCATCTTACTCTTGTCCAAGCGCGATGGCGCTACGTCCTGAGCCAGCATCGAGTTACTGATGTCGAGGCAGATGATGGTTTCTATGCCGTTGCGCTTCTCGTTGCTTATCTTTGAGCCCATCTGCGGACGAGCTATGACAACCACAAGCACGGCCACGGCTGCCATCGTAAGCCAAAACTTCACGCGGCGACGCATGGTCGAGGCATCGGGCATAAGCTGACGCACAAGGTCTTTGTCGCCAATGCGCGTTATCTTCTTTTGCCTGCGCCATAGGCTATAGTATCTGACTGCTACCAGCACTACCACAAGCCATAGCAGCCATAAATATTGGGGGCTCTCAAATCTAAACATTGTTTTAAACTTTGAATTTTGAGTTTTTATTTTGGCAACAGCCTAAGGCTATGCCACTAAAGACAACACTATACGGTTGTTGCAACCCGTATCTGTAGCGGATTCCGTACGCCGCCAACCTTAAGGTATTCGGCGAAGAACCGTAAAGCGTAGCAGAATCTCTGCTACGAGCAGCAGCAAAGCCACAATGGCAAAGGGCTGATAAGCCTCGTAGTGCTTAGAGAAACGCTTAACGTCCATCTTTGTCTTCTCGAGTTTGTCGATGTCCTTGTATATCTGCGACAGCTCTCGGTTGTTTGTTGCACGATAAGAGTTGGCATTCGTTATCTGCGCAATCTCACTCAGAGTCTTCGTGTCTATCTCTACCGGCATATTCACATACTGAACGCCTCCGGCTACTGGCACGGGATAAGGTGCCACTTTGTTGGTTCCTACCGCAATAGTATATACACGCACGCCAAGACTATGCGCTATCTCAGCACTCGTCATCGGCGAGATGTCGCCCATGTTGTTGCTACCGTCTGTAAGAAGGATTACGACCTTGCTCTTTGCCTTCGATTCCTTCAGTCGCGAAACGGCGTTTGCAAGTCCCATACCAATGGCTGTACCGTCTGAGATGATGCCGCGTGCAGCTATGTCTGTACGAACTGATCCGAGCAGATTCAGAAGCGATGCATGGTCGGTAGTCATAGGACATTGAGTGAACGACTCGCCGGCAAAGATTGTAAGACCGATGTTGTCGTTCGGACGACCAGCCACAAACTCTGCTGCTACGTTCTTGGCTGCCTCAAGACGATTTGGTTTCAGGTCTTCAGCAAGCATAGACGTCGAGACGTCCATAGCAAGCATGATGTCGATGCCTTCTACCGACTTGTTGTCCCAAGAGTTGCGAGTCTGAGGACGTGCCATGACGCACACAATCATCACAAAGGCAAGGCAACGCAGAACCATAGGGGCGTGCACTATGCGCTGTCGCCAGCTCTTGGGCGCCTTGTAGTAGGCAGCCGCGGTGCTGACACGCATGGTAGGTTCGCTATGCTTGCGATTGCGCCAATACCATATTATATAGGGTATCAGCAACGTGAGCAGTATGAAGTATTCTTTATTTACAAATTCCATTGTTGTATATTACTTTCGTTCTGTAACAGCCTGCCCTTACATAAGGAGCAGCCATACACGATAAACCACATAGCCTGCCAGTGCGACTACAGCCACGGCAATAGCGCCCAAAAGCGTATTAAGCGCAACACGCGTCTTGCGTGTACGCACCTCTTCCTCACTAAGTGTCGGTTCTATACGTTCTTCTGTAGGAGCATCCTCACGCTTGGTCTGGTCTATGAAGTTAATGGCGTTAAGAAGGTTCATGTCTTTCTCGTTGAGAAGTGCCGAATATTTCGCAAACTTCACAAGGTCGGCAGTCATGAACAACTCGCTTAGCTCTGCAAGCATTTTCTCGTCGCCGGCACTACGCAGGTTTTCGAGAATCTCTGAAGAGGTCATCTCCATAGCGTTGAAACCGAAACGCTCGCGTATATACTGGCGCAGGGTATCTGTAAGCTGCGTATAGTAAGCCTTCTGGTCATAATCGGCTGTATGCGACTCGCCCTTCAAGCGGTTCATCTCGTCCAATGCCTTCTTGTGTGGCGGCACTTTCTTCACGATACGTATGCGGGCAACAATCGGTTTGTTCTGCTTCAGACGTACTATAACCCATGAGCCTAACACAATAAGTAACAGTACGATAAGCGTCATCCAAATAAGCGGTGTCCACTCTGCCCAAAGGAACGGATTGTCCTGTACCGACTTCGGCGGGAAGAACTTGTCCATGTTGAGAGTGTCTACATCGCAAGTGATAACCTTAAGCGCTACGGGGTTCGACTTGTAGCTCTTACCGTCTACCTTCACCGTGATGCCAGGTATGGCATACAGTCGTTCGTCGAAACTCGTAAGCGTAAGTATCTTCTTCACGCTCCAATAGCCGTCGACAACAGCCGTGTCGCCCTTCGAATCGTCAAGCACCTCAACACCAGGCACAAGATATTGCGAACGCTTGTAGTGCGGATACACAATCTTTGCGCCCTGACGAGCTGTGATAGTCAGTTGAAGATGTGCCTGTTCGCCAATCATTATCGCAACAGAGTCGATCTTAGCCTCAACACCCACCTGCTGTGCGGCAGCCATCGTGAGTGACGACACGAACAATATGAGAGTTATTAATCTTTTCATTGTTTAACTGTTTCTTGATGAGAACAAAGTCATCATCGCTTTCACGAAATCCTCATCGGTAGCCACAGACATCCAGTCGACATTTGCCTGAGAGAATGTCTCACGAAGTATCGCCTCACGCTCCGTCCAATAGCGAGCATGAGCAGCACGCACCTTCTTGCTTGAGGTATCGATATACATCTCGCTACCCGTTTCTGCATCCTGCACCTTCATAAGTCCTACATCCGGCAACTGCTTTGCCCAGCGGTCGTAAACCTGCACAGCCATAAGGTCGTGCTTGCTGTTGGCTATCTGGAACTGCTTCAGGAAGTCCTTATTGTCATAGAAGTCGCTGATGACGAATGCGGTTGTGCGGCGCTTCATCATACGTGTGAAGTAAGCCACCGCTTCGCCAATGTCCGTTTTCGTACTTTGCGGATGAAAGTCGAGCATCTCTCGTATTATATACAAGATATGCTTACGTCCTTTCTTCGGTGGAATATACTTCTCTATACGGTCCGAGAAGAACACAACACCAATCTTGTCGTTGTTTTGCATAGCGCTGAAGGCAATGGTAGCAGCAATCTCAGTAGCCATCACCGACTTCATACACTTGCGTGTGCCGAAATCGAGCGACCCCGAGACATCAATCAACAACATAACGGTGAGTTCGCGCTCCTCCTCAAACACTTTCACGTAAGGCTTGCGGAAACGTGCTGTGACATTCCAGTCTATGTCGCGAACGTCATCGCCAAACTGATACTCGCGAACCTCGGCAAACGCCATACCCCTACCCTTAAAGGCAGAATGGTACTGACCTGCGAATATGTTCTGGCTCAGACCCTTCGTCTTGATTTCTATCTTGCGAACCTTTTTAAGTATCTCTGACGTTTCCATTGTCTTATGTTTAAGGCACCTCTACCTTATTTATTATCTTAGATACGATCTCCTCACTTGTGATGTTGCTTGCCTCAGCCTCGTATGAGAGACCTATACGATGGCGCAGCACGTCGTGTGCAACGGCACGCACATCCTCTGGCACTACGTAGCCGCGACGCTTGATGAAAGCGTAAGCACGTGCAGCCTTTGCAAGCGAGATACTTGCACGAGGCGAACCGCCGAAGGTAATCATATCCTTCAGTTCGCCCAAACCATACTTCTCGGGGTAACGTGAAGCGAAGACTATGTCAGCAATATACTGCTCAATCTTCTCGTCGATATATACCTCTTCAACCACCTCGCGAGCCTTCAAAATCTCCGCTGCAGTTGTTACTGGCAACACCTTCTTCTCCTCACCACGCAGATTCTCACGGATAATGAGTTTCTCCTCCTCAAGTGTAGGATAGCCGATAACCACCTTGAGCATGAAACGGTCTACCTGAGCCTCAGGCAACTGATAGGTACCCTCCTGTTCAATAGGATTCTGTGTAGCCATTACGAGGAACGGATTAGGAAGCTTGAATGTCTGCTCGCCAATAGTAACCTGATGCTCCTGCATAGCCTCGAGTAAGGCACTCTGAACCTTAGCCGGCGCACGGTTGATTTCGTCCGCAAGTACGAAGTTCGCAAATACCGGACCCTTCTTCACATGGAAGTTCTCGTCCTTCTGCGAATATATAAGCGTACCGACAACATCGGCAGGCAACAAGTCGGGTGTAAACTGAATGCGGCTGTAGTCGGCATCGATAAGCTGTGAGAGAGTCTTTATGGCGAGAGTCTTTGCCAAACCAGGCACACCCTCCAAAAGGATGTGACCATCGCTAAGAAGCGAGATAAGCAACGACTCGATGAGGTGTTTCTGTCCAACAATCACTTGGTTCATACCTGTCACCAAGTTGGTGACAAAACTGCTTTGCTGTTCTATCCGAGCGTTAAGCTGGCGGATATCTATTGATTCTGACATAATAGTTTATGTTTAATATTTACTCGTTAAATCTTGCACGACCATAATAGCCGCACCATAAATTAAGCGCAAAATTACTGAAATAATAAAACAGAGGCGAAATATATAGACTAAAATATATTAAATAGTAAAAACATTTTACTAATATTGAGCAATCTTAAACCGATTTGTCAATTCTGCATATACGCGTTGAACGGGGAAACCCATCACATTATAATAACTACCGTCCAATCCGGTAACGCCGATATATCCTATCCATTCCTGAATACCGTAAGCTCCAGCCTTGTCGAATGGCTTATAGTGCTCAATGTAATAATCGATCTCTGAATCTGTCAGTTCCTTGAAAGTAACTCCAGTCATGACCGAGAAGCTATGCTGCTCCTGGTTGGTCTTCATGCAAACGCCGGTAACGACATGGTGTGTGCGTCCGCTTATCTTACGCAACATGGCGTGAGCCTCAGCTGCATCATGCGGCTTGCCGAGGATATCGTCGCCAACAATCACCACCGTGTCGGCAGTAATCACGAGTTCGTCGTCTGCCACTTCATACGCAGCAGCCTTCTCACGTGCTATATGCTCTGCCACATCCTTTGACGGCAGCGTTGCAGGGTACGATTCGTCCACACCTTTTATTACTTTCACTTCAAAATCAACGCCAAGACCGGCGAGTAGCTCTCTGCGGCGTGGCGAATTACTTGACAATATTATCTTCATCTCTGCGTACTATTGCTTGTTGATTATTTCCATTTGTTGACGTACCGACTCTTCGTGAATCAGTTCGAATATATGCTTAACGAAATCCGAATCCATACCACACAAGTCGCCTTGTGCTCCTCGCTTATCTATTATCTCTTTGTATCGGTTAGCCTGCAGAACCGTCATGTTATGCTCTTTCTTATAGTTACCTATTTTGCGACAGATGTTCATGCGATTGGAAAGAATCTCTATAAGGTTATTGTCGAGGGCATCTATCTGCTCTCGCAAGCCGTGTATGCCTTCTATATTTATATGTCCGTCACGTATTGTAAGGTGCGACAATATCCGGTAGAGTTCGTCGGGCGTGACTTGCTGTGCTGCGTCGCTCCACGCTTCATCCGGAGAGCAATGAGTCTCCACAATCAAGCCGTCGAAACCAAGATCCATAGCCTGCTGGCTAAGTGGGAATATAAGATTACGCCTTCCACCGATATGACTTGAATCGCATATTATCGGCAACTCCGGTATGCGGCGGCGCAATTCTATAGGTATCTGCCACATTGGGGCATTGCGATAAATCTTGTTATCGTAACTCGAGAAGCCACGATGAATGGCAGCTAGGCGCTTGATGCCTGCCTGATTGAGACGTTCCATCGCTCCAATCCACAATTCGAGGTCTGGATTCACGGGGTTCTTCACAAGTACGGGGATATCAACGCCACTAAGCGAATCGGCAATAGCCTGCATAGCGAAAGGGTTGGCAGATGTGCGTGCTCCTATCCAAAGGACATCGACACCATATTCAAGAGCAAGCTCCACATGTTCGGGCGTAGCAACCTCTGTAGCCACAAGCATTCCTGTCTCTTCCTTCACACGCTTCAGCCACGGCAAAGCCTTCTCGCCGTGTCCTTCGAAACCGCCAGGTTTGGTGCGAGGTTTCCAAACGCCGGCACGATACACGTTGCAACCAAGCGAAGCGAGTTGTCGGGCTGTTGACATCACTTGTTCTTCTGTCTCTGCCGAACATGGACCAGCTATGACAAATGGACGCTGTCCACTGCCTTTTATATTTAGAGGGATCAAAGACAAATCCATCGTTTTCAGTTTAAAAGTTGTTATTTTACAAACAAATGTATAACAATTATTTCTATCCTACAAATAAATTATGATTAATTGCCACATTTACATCTTTTCATTGTAACTTTGCGTCTAATAACAAGAACATTTTGTCTCGCAATATCCAAATATGAACAATATAGACAGCAATAATGCAGAAGAACTGCTGAAACAAAAAGGTGTGCGTCCTACGGCTAACCGCATTCTCATTCTGAAAACGCTTCAAAACGAGCATCGCCCCATGAGTCTTTCGGCGATGGAGGCAATATTGTTGCCTATGGACAAGTCGAGCATCTTCCGCGTTCTTACACTTTTCCTCGAACACGACATCGTGCATGCTTTCGAGGATGGCAAAGGTGCGCTCAACTATGAGCTGTGCTCTCATCACGACTCGCACGACCATACAGCAAGTCACGCCCATTTCTATTGCGAAAAGTGCGCACGCACCTTCTGCTTGAAAGACATTCCGGTAGAGAACGTCGCCCTACCCGATGGTTTCAAAGCCAACTCCTTATCATTCATCATTAAGGGAGAATGCCCTGAGTGTAGCAGACGCAAATAAAGTTACAATCCGAAATATCACCATCCGAAGGCTCTGCCTTCTGCCATCCATTTTCCTTGAGCCTTGAGCACTTGCTCAATGATATCACGACCTACTCCACAACCGCCTCGACGCTGACAGATGTACTTGCTGACCGACTTTATTTCCGCGCTTGCGTCTGCCGGGCAGCAAGGACAGCCTACGAGCGACATCACTTCGTAATCTGGTATATCATCGCCTACATATATTACTTCGTCATCAGACAGCGAGTACTTAGCCTTGAACTCGTTATAGGTCTTTATCTTCACGCTACAACCCATATATAGTTCCTTCACCCCAAGCGCCTCATAGCGTTTGCGTACCGCCTCGGTATTTCCACCCGTAATGATACAGACGTTCAGACCTACCTTACAGGCATATTGTATGGCATAACCATCCTTTAGGTTGGCAGTTCGCAGAGGTTCGCCTGTAGGAGACACGGTGACAGTATCGCACGAGAGCACGCCGTCCACATCAAATATTACGGCACGTATCTTTTTTAAATCGTAGTCAATCATTCTTCTAATCAAAACAGTTAAACACAAGCATTTACGCTCTATTCTTCAATATGTAATCGGACAGAACACTATACACCTCGCTCAATTCCTTGTCGTCTTCAAGCAAAGCAAGATGCTTGCCTACCACACCAACGTCTCCTCTCGAAGCTGGTCCAGTCTGCGCTTCTTTCGGATGTAATCGATGGAGTTTAGCCACAGTCTCATCGAGAAGCGGAAGCATCACATTAAAATCGAGTCCATGACGTTCGAGTATCTTTGCAGCCATAGTGTTGCACACATTAGCAAAGTTGCAGGAGAAAACCGCAGCTATGTGAAGCCATTTACGGTCAGCCTCCTTAAGTTCGCGAACATTATCGGAGAGAAGTCGTGCCAACTCCATTATTATATCAAGCGTCTGCTGGTCGGAAGCCTCAACAAAACAAGGAATGGTTCTGAAGTTCACTTCTTTCTGCTTTGAGAAAGTCTGCATTGGATAAAGCACGCCATAATGTTCTGCTTTACCCATGAACAGACTCATCGACATTGTGCCTGCCGTATGTATAAAGACGCCATGCTTGCATCGGCTGCAAAGTTGTTCAATCACATCAAGCATTGCGTCGTCTTTTACAGACACTATATACACATCAGCATCCTTCATTACACTATTCCAATCGCTTGTAGCACAACTATCTACAGTTTCAGCGAGCGCTTCAGCCGAAGCAAGTGTCCTGCTCCATATCTGCGCTGGCGTTTCTCCTATCTTGGCAAGGGTTTTGGCAATGTTTGTTGCCACATTGCCAGCTCCTATCATTACTATTTTCATAAGTTCTTTTCCTGTTATAGCTACAAAAGTAAGCAAATGCGCAGAAAAAGCACGGAAAACGAGTCGATTTTTAAAAAAGATTTGCTATTTTTGCCACATGAAAGAAGAGGTTAGTGTTACTCTGATAACTAAAGCATCCGATTTGCCCGGCATAATATGCGATGATTTCTTTCAAAGTGTAGAGTTTTTCAAGATACTTGAAGCCACACCAAAACAGAAACCATACATGGCATTAGCTACTGACGGGCAGGGACATATTGTGGCACATCTCTTGGCTGTAGTGTCTTACCACCACTTGCTACTACCCCCGTTTACCTATTCGCATTGCCACATATATGGCGAGGGCGTTTATGCGCCAGAAGTGGAGAACAAGGAAGCTATCTTCTCGCTCTTCGTGAAAGCAATAACTGCCGAACTGACACACAAGCTGTGCCTGTTCATAGAGATAAGCGACTTGAGCAGCAAGATGTTCGGATATGGCAAACTGCGCGAGAACGGCTTCTTTCCTATACAATGGCAGAAGATACACAACTCGCTGCACTCAAAACATCCTTACGAACGTCTGCCGCAGAAGTTGCGTGACAAGATTGCCGTTGCAGAACAGCGCGGAGTGAAAGCCGCAACAATAGAGTCTGAAGGCAAAGAACTGCAGCAAGCCGTGAAGCTCATGCGCCACTACTTCAGACTGAAGCCTCGACGCACCGTGCGTAGCGGCAAGCTCTTCGAAAACCTGGCAACAAGCAAGCATTGCAAGATATTCGCAACAAAATACCGAAACCGTATCATCGGCACATGCGTTTGCTTCTTCTTCGGCGGCAACGCCTACATGTGGCAGTTGGCTTCGCGCCGCAAGAGTTTCATGATGCTCTACCCTGCTACATACACGGTATGGTCTGCATTGAAGTATGCACACGAGCATGGCTATGCACACATGTACTTCCTTGATGCCGGACTGCCTTTCAAGCGCAACCCCATGCGCGAGTTCATCCTCAACTTCGGGGGCAAGCAAGTCTCTGAATACCGCTGGTTCCGCATACAGTTTCCTTGGGTAGGCAGGCTCATGGATTGGTTCTATAACGAGTAACGGCATACAATGATAAAACATAGCATGCTTAAAAGATATCTCTAACAGACAGACACCAAAACAATAAAAAAAAATAAACAAAAACTCAATAACAATGAAAGCACTCATAGACAGAATTCAGAAAGACGGCAAATGCTACCCTGGTGGCATCCTCAAAGTAGACAAGTTCATTAACCACCAGATGGATCCTAACCTTATGAAGGACATCGCCGTGGAGTTCATACGCCGCTTTGCAAACACCAAAGTGAACAAGATTCTTACTATTGAGGCATCGGGCATTGCGCCGGCTATCATGATGGGATTTCTGATGAACCTTCCGGTAGTGTTCGCAAAGAAGAAGAAGCCGAACACGCTCGACAACATGCTCGCTACAAAGGTTACGTCGTTCACAAAGCAGCGCGACTACGACGTGGTTATCTCACGCGACTACCTCACTCCTGACGACCACGTTATTTTCATCGACGACTTCCTTGCATACGGCAACGCAGCCAAGGGCATCATCGACCTCTGCAAGCAGTCGGGAGCCACACTCGAAGGCATGGGCTTCATCATCGAGAAGGCATTCCAGGATGGCGGACAGTATCTGCGCGAACATGGTGTGCGTGTAGAGTCGCTCGCTATCATTGAGTCGCTCGACAACTGCGAGATTAAGATTAAAAACGCATAATGAGGAACGACCTTCAACTCCTCGAACTGCTCCTAAAAGACCAATCGCTCAGTTCGCCCGAGAGCAACTCATACATCTCTTGGGCAACTGACGATTACAGTGTTACTGACGCAGACAAAACGGGCGATAACAGCCCGTTTTCGTTTAATGCACAGATAACACCGGAGCTGGTCAGCCACCATCAAGACCTTATACAGCCTCGCATAAAAAAACATCCGTCCATGCAGACCTCACGTTCGAAGAACCGTGCTGAGGTCTTCACACCAGCGTGGATATGCAATGCGCAAAACAACCTCGTCGATGAGCAATGGTTCGGCAAGAGAGATGTGTTCAATTCTGAACATATCGACGAGAACGGCGAACACGCATGGGTGACATCTCAACAGCCTGTCGTCTTTCCGAAGAACCGCACATGGATGTCATACGTGCGAGCAAGACGCATGGAGATAACCTGCGGAGAAGGACCTTATCTGGTTTCGCGCTACGACACAACAACGGGCAGACTGATTCCTATTGGGGAACGCATTGGCATGCTCGACCGCAAGTTCCGTATCATCAACGAGAACACTCCGTCAGAGCCAACAAAGGCAAACAAGCGCCAATGGATTCGCAAAGCCTACCAAGCACTTCAGTCGGTATACGGCTTCGACAGTCAGGGCGACAACGTCTTTCTGACGCGCGAGTCTGTATTTCTTTCGTTCTGCGAATACTACACGGAACGTTGGCACCGACAGCCCCACCGCGACGCCGTCTTGAAGGCTGCAGAAATCATTTCATGGAACATCTGGCAGATGGACGGACTGAACTTCAACGTTCCCAACTCCGACCGCGACGCCGTCATCATGGAATGGCATAACGCCGAACCGCTCGACGGCAAGAGAATTGCTTACAAAGACATAGTGAAATAGATATACGACTGAACAGTCGCAACTAAAATACTCAACAAGAATGATATCAACAGAAAGCATAGTATTCCGAGCAGAACAAGAAGAAGCTATCGACTTCACCGTGACAGCCCTTAAACGCTCACGCAAGGTGCTCTGGAATGCAAAGATGCGCTTCGGTAAGACGCTCTGCGCTATCGAAGTGGCACATCGTCTTGGATACAGACGCACACTCGTACTCACTCATCGCCCTGCTGTGCGACAGGAGTGGTTCGACTCTATAGAGAAACTGCAACTTGAAGGATGGACATACGGCAGCCGTACAACGTCTGCCATGTCTGAGGACGAGCGAAAGCGTCGTGGCGCGTCGTTTGCCGAACTTGAGGATGCTGCAAAAGACAAAGACACCCACTACGTCTATTTCGCATCTATGCAGGATTTGCGCTCTTCTAAGCGCGTGAACCAGCAGAAGGGCATCGTGAAGAACGACGACGTATTCTCGGCAAAATGGGATTTCCTTATCGTCGATGAGGCACACGAGGGCATCACCACACGCCTCGGCAACGATGTTATAGCCGAACTGCAGAAACGTCGCAGCATGCGCACACTCTATCTCTCGGGCACACCATATAGTATACGCCAGAACTTCGACACAGCTGACGTATACAACTGGGACTATTGCATGGAGCAGCGTGCAAAGGAGCTGTGGGACAGTTCCGCTGCCGGCGCTCCGAACCCGTACGCTAACATGGCGCGAATGAACATCTTAACTTACAATCTGCGCAACACATTCGCTCCTTATTTCCTTACAGACAACGAGGGCTTCAACTTCGCTGAATTCTTCCGTGTTGACGAGGCTCAGATGTGCTTCGTGCATGAAGCCGACGTAAGAAAGTTCGTCAGCCTTCTCGCTACGGCTCATCAGTATCCGTTCGCTAACGAGGCGCTGAGTCAGTCGCTCTGCCACACATTATGGTATATGCCGGGTGTGAATGCAGCGCGTTGTCTTGCGCAGATACTCACAGAGCAGACTGCCGAGAATCCGTTCCGCTGCTATAAGGTTATTAATGTAGCAGGCGACGGAGTATCTTCGCAGACTTCCCCGCTTGAGGAAGTGAAGACGGCTATCAGCAGCAACGAGCGCACCATCACTCTCTCTTGCGGACGTCTCACAACGGGTGTTTCCATACCCGAATGGACAGCCGTGTTCATGCTCGCAGGTTCAGCCGAAACGGGTTGCGCCCACTACTTCCAGACCATTTTCCGCTGCCAGAGTCCGTATTGTGAGGGCGTAAAAGCCGAATGCTATACCTTCGACTTCTCGCCTGTTAGAACACTCACAGCCATCGACCAGTATATCAGCAACAACCTCGCTACGACCGATCACGAAGCACGCGTGCAGAAGCTCACCGAGTTCCTTCACTACTGCCCCACCATCATTGTAGACGGAGGCAAGCGCAATCAGATTGACACGGAGACATTCATCCGCTATATCAACACCTCATACTCTACAAGCCTCATCCGCAACGGCTTCCACGGCGACTGTCTGTATACCGACTTGAACAATCTCGGCAAGAACGACATACGCCTTCTCGAAGAAGTGGCAGAGGCAATGGCTAATGCGGTGCTCGAGGAGCGCCGACAGAGAAGCAACGACATTCAGGCTGCAAAGAAGCCGGCGAAGAAGGCTAAGAGCAAGGCTGCTGAAAACGCAGAAAAGCAGAACGAGGCGACAGCCACTCAGTCGAGAGAGTCTGCAGCTATGGCACGCCTCACCCCACGCCAGCGAGCAATAGCCATATTGAGCCAGATATCCACCCACTTCCCTATCATGATTTACGGCACGGTGGACAACATTGAGGGGCTGACCATCGACTCGTTCCTGCGTAACATCGACGCCGAATCGTGGCGCCATTTCATGCCGCGTGGCATCACCATGCAGCTCTTCAAGCGCCTTAAGCACCTCTACCGCGAAGACATCTTCGTGGCCACAGCCAA
>ERZ791632.309-NODE-309-length-14677-cov-55.8947_pt1 | contig 14677 bp, 6 predicted proteins | sample MGYA00510263_ERZ791632 | MGnify/ENA primary metagenome ERZ791632 (study PRJEB30046, sample SAMN00715181) | human gut metagenome | study: EMG produced TPA metagenomics assembly of the A metagenome-wide association study of gut microbiota in type 2... | reverse complement strand
GCAGCTATTTCTCCAAATGCTTCTCCAAGGAGTATGGCATGACTCCTACGGAATACATGAAGATGAAGAGATAAAGTCCGGACGTAGTACAAGATACGTCGGGACGTAATTTCAGCTTTATGAAAACGGCTGCATAGAAACAAAAAAGAGGTGTGTCATGTACTTATGACACACCCCTTTTCTTGTGATATATTCTCTGATTGTATCAATCAGAAAGATTACTTCTTGATAACAACCTTCTTGGTCTTACCATTCGACTTGATGATGTAAACACCGCTGCCTGTGATACTGTTGATCTTGGTACCATTGATGGTATAGATGGCTGGCTTGCTGTCTGAATCCAGCTCGATGCGGCTTATGCCATCGGTATTGTTATCTATGAACATTACCTTCGCTCTGCCTTCAGCATAAGAAACCATGAAGATGAAATCCTTTTCCTCTTTTGCTTCCTCGAAGAATGAATTGTCTGACCAGGCGATGGCAGCTCCGTCATAGCTAATACCATTATCAGTAAGGCGGCATTCCTTCTGTGGAGTGAAATAGCCGTTACCGGCATTCTTGAATTCATTCTTGCCCTCGGAGAGTCTTGCCTTCACCCAGATAGGATGGTTGAGGCTTGCCTTAGATACATCCAGAGTTTCACCCTTCTTGAGTTCGATAGGATTGTCGATGGTTTCGCCTGGCTTTGAAGCACGCTGGGTAAGAGTCAGCTGCTTGCCTGTAGCATCACCTTCTATATTAACCTGGATATACAAAGCGTCACCCTTCTTGGCAGTGAATACTGCGTGATATATGTTGAGACGAGCTGGGTCAGCCTGGTCTAAGGTAGATTCGTCCTGAATCTGGTCTGCCATGCTGACAGGAGCCTTACCGTCGTTCTTGACAATGCCGATGCTGTTTGACCATGAGAAAGGAGCATCGCTGGAGAATTCTATCACGCCAGTCTCGGTTACCACATATTTCAACCAAAGATTGCTTGCATTCTCGCCCAGAGTATAAGAGTCGCCAGTCATGACTATAGGGTTCTCGCGAACCTCACCAGCATCAAACTTCGTCTCTGCCAATGTAAAGGTAGAAGCCTTCTTTACGTTCTTGAGGACGATGTAGTATACCTTGCCAGAAGTAGCCTGGATACTGTATGTGTTGTCCTTTTGGAAAACATCGTATGATCCGTAACCTGATGTATCCTTTGGGAAGGTAACCGTTACGCCATCTTCTACGGTAACAGCAAGCTTACAATTGCTTGTTGCCTTGTAGGTATAATATTCAGTACCATTGAAATCGATGGTGTTGCTACCGAGTACAGCATCCTTAGGTTCTGTAATCAGCGAACCCTTTTCTACATCTGCATATCTGATGTTGAGGGTCAGCGGAGCAGACTCATTGGATGTGACAACCAGATAGTATTTCTGTTCTTTTGTGCTGTTTACATCTCTCTTGATGATCTGGTTCTCCATCTTGGTTGCACCATATGTTCCTTCAGAGGTGTTAACGTAGGCAGAAGTGCCCTCGCTCAAAGCTGCAGGAGACTCAACGGTGAGTAGCTTCTTGGTGTTGGCAGGAACAGTGAAGGTATAGAAATACTTACCTTTAGCTCCTGGCAATGTGACGGCTGTAGCTGTTTCGCTTACGGCAACAGGGATGGCTGTATCAGCAGTCTCGCCTGGCTGGTAGTCTTCCATCTGCATCTTGAAGGTGCTTGGATTATCTGTCTTTGTAGTTTTGTTGACTACAACATAATAGGTACCATAAGTAGAAGCAATCTCTGTGCGTACATCGAAAGTTCCTGTAGCAGACTCTACTACGGCGTTTGTTTCAGATTTAGCGTTAAACTGGTTTCTGTAAACGCTCAACTTGCCTCCCTCAATTTTTTCGTCGCTGGTAATTTTGAGATAGCCCTTCTTGGAAAGTGCATAGCTGAAGTAATATTTGCCAGCTTCGGCAGGAATGGTGTTCTCGCCTTCCTTCAGTACGTATGGCATGTCAAAAGAGCCTTCCTTTACATCTACCACTTCTGATGTGATGATGACAACTGGGATAGAGAGTTGGAAGTTGATGTTGTAAACCTGACCCTTTTCGGTCTTGAATTTGAATATCTTCTTTCCGTTTTCTGTTACAGCAGAAATGACGGTACCATTTACAGTTGCCTTGTAAGCGTTCTGTTCTGTCTTGATCTGTAGCTGTCCGTCTTTCTCTGCCTTATAGGTGGCATAAGCGTTGATGGAACCAGCACCTTCGTATGCCGGGTTGCCGATAACCTGAGTTTCGCCCAGCTTGATTTCCAGCGGATCAGCTTCTGTAAGTCCTTTACCTACATTCTTGGTGGCTTCCAGCTTCAGAGTGAATCCTACCGCTGCGGCGCCTTTTGCATTCAGGATGAAGTAGTAGGTCTTACCCTTTTCAAAGGCATAGATTTTGCCGTCATAATCGGGTGTGAATGTGCCACCGATGATTGTTGGCTTGGCAGCTCCGTCCTTGAGAAGTGCTACTGAAGGATGCTCTCCTCCGTCATAGTTGCCAACTGTTGCGATGTAGTCCTGGTCGGCTGTGAATTTCCAGTAAACATCCCCTGCTTTCTCTGTATTGTAAAGGTTGTTGCCTTGTGACACAGACAGCGGTTTTTCGAAAGTCTGTGCCATGGCTGAAGCCGAGAGGCACAAAGCGGCTGCAATGAGTAGAGTTTTTCTCATACTTTATATATATTAAATTGTTAATAATCTGAAGAGTGGCAGTTGTTAGGTTAAATCTAAAAGCTACCCATCTTCTCTCTTGTTGCCGCAAAGGTAGTGATTATTTTTGAAAACTGCAACTGAAAGTGACAAAAAATCGACAATTAACTAAATTTATGAGCAAATATGCTAAAAAACATAGATATTTCGTGTTAATTATTTAAATTTTAAGCGATTATCTTGGGCAAATAAGAAAATATTCGTAATTTTGCACCGATTTAAGTTAAATAGGTATTTCCATGCGTGCATTTTAGTGAAAGAATGTGTAAATGGAGGGGCGAAGTGTCGCCCTGAGTGCTTTCGGCTTTTACCAAACGAGAAAAAAATGAGAAAAAAATAATAATTATTAATTAATAAACTTGAAACAAACAAGGATGAGAAGATTAACTCTTTTACTTGTCTCACTTGTATTGTTGTCTATCCAATCGGTCTTGGCGCAGAGTTTCAGCGTCAAGGGTACAGTCGTGTCTGCTGAAGACAACGAACCGATGATTGGTGTGACCATTATGCAAGAGGGAACATCAAATGGCGTAGTGACCGATATTGACGGTAACTATACCATCGAAATTAAGGGTGCTTCGAAGGCTACGCTTGCCTACTCTTATGTGGGTTGCGTTACGCAGAAGCACGTTGTGAAAGCGCAGACAAATACGCTCAACATCACCCTTGCTTCGGATTCCAAGATGATGGACGAAGTGGTTGTGGTGGCGTATGGCGTGAGAAAGAAGGGAACCATTGCGGGTTCCGTGTCTGCCGTAAAGTCTGAAAAGATAGAAAATGTGCCGGCGGCAAGCTTCGACCAAGCTTTGCAGGGACAGAGTACTGGTTTGCAGGTCATCTCTTCTTCGGGTGAACCTAGCAAGGCGGCTACCTTCCAGATTCGTGGTACCAACTCTATCAACTCCGGCAAGTCGCCACTCTTTATCCTCGACGGCGTGCCAATCTCAAGCTCTGATTTCAATACCTTGAGTCCTAACGACATCGAAAGTATCTCTGTATTGAAAGATGCCTCTTCTACCTCTATCTATGGTGCACGTGCTGCCAATGGTGTGGTTGTCATCACTTCCAAGCGAGGCTTGGCGATGGACAAGGCGAAGATTACGCTCCGTGCACAGTATGGTTTCTCTGAGTTGGCGCAGACCAACTGGAAAATGATGAATACCAACGAGCGTATACAGTTTGAGAAAGAAGTAGGTCTGGATACAGGTAAGGATTACAATCTCCTTTCAAGAGTAAACGTAAACTGGCTGGACGAGGTGTTCAACGACCGCGCTCCGCTGCAGAGCTACGAACTCTCTATCAACCGTGCTACCGACCGCTTGAACTACTATGTTTCTGGTGGTTTCTACGATCAGGACGGTATCGCACAGAATTCAACCTTCCGCCGTTACAACATCCGTACCAATGCTGATGTAAAGGCTGGCAAGTGGTTGAAGGTAGGTACCAACACCATGGCTGCCTATGAGGAGGCTCAGCAGGCTGACGACGGTAGCTATACTACCGTTACTCCTATCTCTGCATGCCGATTCATGCTGCCTTACTGGAATCCTTATGCCAAGGATGGAAGTCTGGCTTCACTTGCTGCAGGCAACTGGGCTGGAACCAGCGAGAACCCTATCGTTTACATGGGCTTGAATCCTATCAAGAACAAGAAATATAAGGTACTCTCTACCATGTATGCTGAAATCTATCCGATAGAGAATCTGACTATCCGTACTCAGTTCGGTGCCGATTTCACCCATTCTACAGCGTTCCTCCAGTCGTTCCCAAGTCTCTCTTCAAATAACGGACAGGGTACTGCGGCACGCCAGAGCAGCGATGCCATCAACCTGACAGAGACTACTACGGCTAACTACCGTTTCACTCTGAACGATATCCATTCGTTCAACGTGATGCTGGGTCAGGAGGCTGTCAATTTCCACTCAGAGGGTTTCCAGGTATATTCCAAGGGTCAGACCAGCGACCTCCTGACCAACGTATCATCAGGTACACGTGCCAGCCGCTGGGCAGATTCATCTTCTGACTACTCTTACCTGTCATTCTTCATGCGTGGCGAGTATAACTATAAGGAGCTCTACTATGCCGACTTCTCTCTGCGTACCGATGCTTCTTCACGTTTCGGTAAGGATCATCGCTGGGGTACATTCTGGTCGCTCGGTTTCATGTACAACGTGAAGTCTACCGACTGGCTGAAGGATATGAAGTGGCTCAGCACAGCCCAGATTGCCGTAAGTACAGGTACATCGGGTAACTCTGAGATTCCAAACTATTATCACCTGGCTTTGGTTTCTGGTGGTGCCAACTACGATAATACTGCCGGTTTCTCTCCATCACAGAGTGGTAACGAGGAATTGGGTTGGGAGTCAACCTGGGCTAACAACTTCGCCCTCCGTTTGGGCTTCCTCGACAGAATCAACTTCAGCTTCGAGGCTTACTACAAGCGTACCTCTAATATGCTGATGCGCGTTCCTGAGTCTTACACCGTAACCGGCGAGGGCTATCGCTGGAAGAACGTAGGTGTAATGGCTAACAAGGGTATCGAGCTGAGTGCTGACGGTGATGTAATCCGCACACGCGACTTCACCTGGAATGTAAGTGCCAACGTATCTTACAACCAGAACCGATTGAAGGAACTTTATAACGGTGTAACCGAGTATGTAAACTCAACCACCGGTTTGAAGTATGTGGTAGGTCACTCAGTAAGCGAGTTCTTCCTGAACCGTTATGCCGGTGTGAATCCAGCGAATGGTGAGCAGCTCTGGTATGACAAGAACGGCAACGTAACCAACGAGTTCCGTGAGAGCGACAAGGTGATGACAGGCAAGACCTATGATGCACCTTGGATGGGCGGTTTCGGTACAAGCTTCCGTTGGAAAGGCTTGCAGCTTTCTGCCCAGTTCAGCTGGATTGGTACACGCTACGTGATTAACAACGACCGTTTCTTCGAGGAGAGCGGTGTAACCTTCGGTACTGCTTACAACCAGTCAAACCGTCTGTTGTACGACCGTTGGAAGCAGCCAGGCGATATTACCGACATCCCACGTTGGGGCGAGGTAACCCAGCTCGACGACCGCTTCTTGGAGAATGCATCGTTCCTCCGTCTGAAGAATCTCAGTCTGTCCTATTCATTGCCACAGAGTTTGTTGCGCAAGACCAACTTCTTCTCTATGGTCAGAATCTACGGTCAGGCACAGAACCTCTTCACCGTAACCGGTTTCAACGGTCTGGATCCTGAGGTTTCATCCAATATTTACCAGGCACAGTATCCGGCATCACGCCAGTTTACTCTGGGTGTTGAATTGCAATTCTAACCAAGAAAGGAGATAAAAATGAATATCAAAAATATAAAGACATACATCCTGTCGGGAATCCTAGCCCTCTCGATGTCTTCCTGTCTTGATAAGTATCCTGAGGATTCTATCCGCATGGACCAGGCTATCAACACGGTGGACGACATGGACAAGCTGGTGTACGGTATCTACGACAGTTTCAAGAGCAGCGCCCTCTATTCGGGCAATCTGACAATCCTGCCAGATCTGCAGGCAGACTTCGTATACTGCGTGAAGGGCTACTCTAATGCCTATGGCAATATCTACCGTTGGAAAGATATCAAGGCTACCAACACCGACATCGAGGCGGTATATGCCGATCTTTATGGTGTTATCAACACTGCCAACTTCCTGCTCGACAACGTAGATAAGGTGAAGGCAAACACCAACAGTGATAAGGAGCTCGACAAGCTGGAACAGTATCAGGGCGAGGCTTACTTCGCACGTGCACTGGCTTATTCAGAGTTGATCAAGTGTTTCTGCAAGGCTTATGACAGCGATGAGCAGGCTGCGAAGGAACTTGGCGTTGTACTCACAGAGCACTATTACGGCAATGAGCCACAGAAGAGAGCCAGTCTGAAGGAATCATACGATTTCGTGTTGAGAGACCTTGACAAGGCTGCCGAATATCTGAAGGTAGATGAAGACTTCACCGGAAGTCTCTACAACGAGATTTATTTCAATGAATATACCTGCCATGCCTTGCGTGCGCGCGTATCCTTATATATGCACAAGTATGATGATGCCATCAAGTATGCATCTAAGGTAATCGGCAGTAAGTATTATACATTGGAGAAGGCTTCTTCCAACACCTATTCAAGCCAGGTGAACGATTACAAGTATATCTGGACCTATGGTGATTCGCGTGAGGCTATCTGGAAGGTAGGCTTTACCGTGAACAGCTATGGCGGCGCTCTGGGTACCATCTTCGATAACTACAACTACGTAACTTATCGCCCAGACTATGTGCCTGAGACATGGGTCATCAACTCATTCGACAGCAATGACCTCCGTGCTGCAGCCATCTTCACAACCCGTACCACCGGTTATGAGCACGGTTTGCAGTGGCCTTTGCTGAGCAAGTATTTCGGCGATGCAGAATTCCTGAACAACAATATCCTGCATGTTCACCAGCCAATGGTGTTCCGTCTCTCAGAGCAGTATCTGATACGTGCTGAGGCTTACGCCATGAAGAAGGACTATGGTAAGGCAGGTAAGGACATCTCAACCTTGCGTACAGCCCGCTACTCTTCATATGGTGGTAACACCTCGATGAGCAAGAGCAACGCCATGAAGATAATCGAGGCAGAGCGCGTGAAGGAACTCTATATGGAAGGCTTCCGTCTGAACGACCTCAAGCGCTGGCACAAGGGATTTGAGCGTAAGGCTGCCGACCAGCCTGCTGCCAACTTCGTGCAGAGCAGTCTGAAGGTTGAAAAGGACGACCCTCTCTTTGTCTGGCCAATTCCTCAGCATGAGCTTGAGGCACCAGGTTCAGAGATTCAGCCTAATGAAAGTAACAAATAAAATAAGGAGACGATCATGAAGAAAATAATGATGGGATGTTTGGCAGCCGTAGCTGCACTCATCGCTCTTGTGAGTTGTTCACAGGATTATACCACTTATGCTGGTCCAAGTCATATCATGTTCTCTGATACGCTCTATCAGTATGCTGTACAGGAAAGCAATGAGGTTTTCAATGTGCCTGTATCTGCAACCGAAAAAGCTGACTACGACCGCACCTTCGGCGTGGAGGTAGTAGACAAGCAGAGCAATGCCATCGAGGGTAAGCATTACCGCATCCTCAACAACACCGTTACAATCAAGGCGGGCGAGATGGTAGGAAATGTGAAGGTTCAGGGTATCTATGATAACATCGGTAAGACCGACTCGCTCGGCTTCACCCTGAAACTGGTGATCCCGGAGAAGTATAACTGGACAGATCTCTATAAGGACTATGCCCACGTGGTAATGCAGAAGTCTTGTCCTTTCGATATCCACAACTTCTCTGGCTGGTGCATGGTTACATCTACCTTCTACAGCAAGTATCTGAACAACGTAACCAACCGTCTGATCAAGACCGAGGTAGTGGAAGGCGAGGAGAATACCGTTCTGCTGAAGGATGTTTACTATAAGGGCTACAACCTGAAGTTGAAGTTCAGCACCAAGAACATTCTTGAGCCAAAGGTAGAGATGGACGACCAGATAGCTGGTGAAACCGGTGAGGCGTTCGGTACCATCTATGGAGACGGCAAGTTGCGCATCAGCCAGCCTTCTCTCTATACCTCTTATTATAACACCTGCCAGAACTATGTATTGCAGTATGTCACCATGAGTGTTGACAACAAGGATGGTTCAACCTTCGGCAACGTAGGAACCTTCATCACCATGTATGAATGGATCAGCGATGCTGAGGCAGAGAAATTGAAAGAACAAGGATATTAATCGTAGAATAAAAAGAAAATGAAAACATTGATTTCAAAATATTGGCTCGTATTGATGGCGCTGGTATCAGTGACTCTGTTCACAGCTTGTTCCAGCGATGACGACGATGCCGTAACTCCTGTGTTCCCACAGGTACAGACTATCGCCGGTGCTGCTGGCGCTGAGTTGGACTTCACCTTCGATGCCAACGAGAGCTGGAGCCTTTCTTCAGACAAAATCTGGTGTAAACTGGTGCAGGGAGAGAAAACAGACGCCTTCGTACTCAATGGTACTGCAGGCAAGCAGACCATCAAGGTTAAGATTACTGCTGATGATGCCAGCAATGATATGAGCGTGGCTCAGCTCTTCCTGAATATGGGTGGTCAGAAGGTTGCCATCGCTGAGGTTAAGCGTTCGGCTGCCGACCATATACTGACGGTTTACGATGCGGATGGCAATGATATCACTGAGACAGGTATCACTGTAGGTTACAATGTATACACCAAGTTTACCGTAAAGTCAAACTTCCGTTTTGCAGTTACCAATACTCCAGCTTGGGTAGACTTGGAAGGCGGCTTCCTGGTAGGTACACCTAACGAGGCTGTTGTTGGCGGTGTTTCCTTCAAGGAGAATCAGGGTGTAAGTGCTAAGTATGCCATCGCTAAGGACGGCAACTACACCATCACCTTCACTTCTGAGGATGGCAAGGCTGCTGTAACCGTACCTGTTATCTATAATGGTATGACCACCAGCACCATGGATGTTACTTATCCAACCTCTTCACAGTGGGCAGTATGGAATGTATCTCTCGATGGTAAGGTGTTCACTCAGAATGGTTCTAGCCTGAATGGCGGTGATACCAACGCTTTCACCTTCTACAACTTCGTTCCTTTCAAGCTCAATACGCTTAATGATGAATATCAGCTGGTAGTCTTCGAAAGTAAAGAGAATGGTCTGTTCGAGGATACATCTGGTGCTGTGAAACTGAAGGGTGAAAAGGGTGACGTTAAGCTCACTATTGATGCCTTGAGCAGCGGAAGCCGTGAGTTCCTGGTTTATGCATTGCCACAGAGCGTTTACGCAAGTTTCAATAACGGTCTCGATGAAATGCTTGAGAACGACTTTACAACTGTGAAGAGCGATTATGACCGCTACTTCCTGATGGATGTTGTACAGAAGAACAGTTCTTCTGCTGATGATCAGTCTGTAGCACCTACAATCTTGAAGATGAACTACTTGCCAGTAGAGTGCAAGAAGGATAAATCAATGTATGGTTCTATCATATCAGAAGCATTTGGCTACAATGGTGACGAAATATATGTCGCTCAGTCAGAAGTAGGAAGCTCTCTTACAGTTAATCCTAATATCAAGGATTGGGACCCTACCACTATGATGGAGACAGGCTATCTTACAGTTATGGATAGCAACGGAAATGATGTTTACGCAGAGCCTTCACAAGACGAAAAGGCGAATTGGATATTCTTTGTACAAGTACCAGAAACTACTCCAATGTTTATGGTATTCAAGGACAACGGAACTCCTGTAAAGGTTCTTGTTGTTGAATCTCCTGGTGAGGGAATGAGTAAGAAACATACTTCTATCAGAAAAATTAGAAAGTAATGAACAGAATGAAAATATTTTCAAAGGCACTCTTGTTGCTCTTGGTCTCTCTCCTGACCTTTGCAGCAACAAGTTGCTCGGATGATGAGACCGGAGGCTGGGACGGCACATACGGATATGTGCAGTTCAAGCTCAGCAAGAAGGTTTCTTCAAGAGCTACCCGTGCTGCTGCCCTTGACAAACTTGAGAAACTGGATGATGCCAAGAAAATCAAGGTGGTCATGGAGCACAATGGTACAACTGTGTCTCAGACTTTGGTGCTCAATTCTTATAATTCAGAGAATGCTGAGTATGGTCTGAGAAGTGAAAAACTGCAACTCGCTTCGGGTACTTACACCGTCATCGGTTTCTATCTCTATGATGCTGTAGACGAGGAGTTACTGGCTTCTTCTGCCGGCGAAACATTTACTGTAGTAGGTGGCGGTCTGGAAGTACAGAACCTCATGGTGGAGACTGTAGAGCGTGGTAAGGTGAAGTTCAATCTCGTGAAGGAGTGGGAGAAGACCCGTGCCGGTGGTACAGAGTATCTCTTCTCTAACATCCGTCTCGTTGACGTCAGCGTAACCAACCTCTTTACCCGTGAGACCTATACTTTCCCTGAACTGAAGGTGAAATATAAGGAGTCTAGCGTAGAGCATCAGAATCCTGACAATGAGAACGATAAGTATATGGACACAGGTACTGCTTACTGCGATACTACCGTATGGCTGCCTGCCGGTACTTACCAGGTTACCTCTTATACTACCTACGGCAAGACAGGTGCGGTGAAGACCAAGTATGAGACCCAGCCTGTAAAGGGTGAGGCTTTCATTATAGAGGACAATCAGCTCAATGATAAAGCGCAGGTGCCTATCCTCCTTTCCAAGACTAAGGAGTATATCAAGGACTATGAGGCTTTGAAGGCTATCTGGGAATCTCTCCAGGGTAAGGAGTGGAGCTTCTATGGCGATGCTACCTTCAAGGGAGCTAACTGGAACTTCAACAAGGAACTCGATATGTGGGGCGACCAGCCGGGCGTAACGCTCAACAGCAACGGCCGTGTCATCGGTCTTATCATCGCCGGTTTCGGTGCAAAGGGAATCGTACCTGATGCCATCGGACAGCTGACAGAACTCCAGGTGCTCAACCTCGGTTCTCACGATGAGAAGATTGGTGCCAACATCTTCAATGATTATGATGCAAACAGTCTGACTGCTGCAAAGAAGAGCAGCATGCGTCACGACTATGAGAATAAGTTCCTGAAGTATGACCCACGTGCCAACATGTCGGAGATGATTGTAAAAAGCTACAACTCAGATCCTAAGGTGGCACCGAAGAACAGAATCAAGAAGGACAGCCGCATCAACCTGAAGGATGCGCAGATCGGTACATTGACCAACCGCATCAGCGGTATTTCAAAGGCTATCTACCGTCTGACCAAATTGCAGCAGTTCTACATCGGTAACTCTTCTATCACAGCCGATGAGGTTTGTGCGAAGTTCTACAATGCTGACGATCCTGTTTATGGTAAGTTTGCGCAGGAGTTTAAGGATGAGGATTGGGACAAGATGGAAAACCTGACCGATATCGAGCTTTACAACTGTCCGAAGATCAGTCGCATTCCAGACTTCTACTATAATCTCCCTAAATTGCAGGCGATGAACCTGGCACGATGCAAGGGTATCTCAGCTAACCAGTTGAGAAACGACTGGACCCGTCTGGCTAACGAGAAGACCGGTAAGACACTCCAGATTCTCTATATGAGCTACAACAACCTGGAGGAGTTCCCAGAGTCATCTGCCTTGAGCAAGATGGTGAACCTCGGTCTGCTCGACCTGGCTTACAACAATATCAAGAAGTTGCATCCGTTCGGTTCTGAGGTAGCGCTTTCTTCACTCTATCTGAACAACAACCAGATTGAGGAGGTTCCTGCTAATCTCTGTGCCTTTACAGATGATGTAGAAAGTCTGACTTTCGCTCATAACAAACTGAAGAAGATTCCGAATATCTTCGATGCAAGTTCGGTTCGCGAGATGGGCTCTGTAGACTTCTCTTACAACGAGATTACAGGTGTAGATAATAGTCATGGTACCTACAAGGGTATCAATGCAGCAACCGTTACTCTCTCGAACAACAAGATCGAGAAGTTCCCTTCAGAGCTGTTTACAGCCGGTTCGCCAATCACAACCATCGATTTGAGCGGCAACCAGATGCGTACCATCCCTAAGGGTTCCATCAAGGGCAAGAAGGCTTATCTGCTGCAGGTTATCGACCTCCGATTCAACAAGTTGACATCCCTCTCTGATGACTTCCGCTCAACCACATTGCCATACATTACCAATATGGACTTGAGCTACAACTGCTTCACCGAGGTGCCAACCCAGCCATTGAACAGTGCCGTGCTCCGTGCCTTTGCCATCAACCACCAGCGTGATGAGAAGACCGACCAGCGTTGCCTGCGTACATGGCCTACAGGAATCACAACCTGTCCGAGCCTGATTCAGTTCCAGATTGGTTCCAACGATATCCGTAAGGTAGAAGAGACACTGACCTCTCACCTTTATATCCTGAATATCGCAGACAACCCTAACATCTCTATCGATGTAACCAGCGTCTGCGCATATATCAAGGCAGGTAGGTATAAGCTGTTCTACGACAAGAATCAGGACATCCGCGGTTGCGATGCTTTGGATCTCGAAAATTAAACCCTATAAGAAAGTAGTAATATGAAATATATGAATAAACTGACATTAGGTATCGTTCTCGCTGCCGGGCTTTTTACAGCCTGCAGCGATAAGGATGATGTCGATATCCCAGGAGGACTGGCGCTCGATAAAGAGGAGATAGCCATAGGCCCTCAGGGTGGAACAGAGCAGATTGCCATCGCTGCCTCACAGGACTGGGTAGCAAATACCTCTGAACCTTGGCTGATGCTTTCGCCTGCCAACGGCGTGGGTTCTGTTGAGGGTACCATCAAGGTGGATTCTACTCTTTCCAATACGCTCCGCAGCACAGAACTCAGTTTCCAGGGTGCAAACGGACAGAGTCGCAAGCTTACCATCACCCAGTTCGGTTATGGCAAGCAGATCTTCCTGAAGGATCCTGTTGTAGAAATCGAAAACTCCGATTCTTACGATAAACGTGCATTCGAGAGTCTGATTTCTGCCAACGTGGAATGCAAGATAGGTAAGATAGAGTATTCTTTTGAGGGTGATCTGACCGATGCCGAGAAGGCTGAGAACGAGAGCGAGCGTGAAGGCTGGCTCCTGAATAAAAAGGATGAAGATAAGCTGACAGGTACTAATCTGGGTATCGTGCTGGACAGAAAGTATCGTCCTCGCACCGTGAACTTCAAGTTCCGCTGGGAGATGAACGTGGTTCCTGCCGTTCGTGTGGCTAAGGTTCATCTCGTGCCAGTCAAGGCTGAAGACCAGCTGGTAGATGCAGATGGCAAACCTATAGATGATGTCATCCTGACCGTTCGTCAGAAGGCAGCACCTAAGATTGAGGACAACCGCGCCGGTGACTCTCTCTCTGTCATCATGATCAACCAGAAACTGGGTAGCATTGCTACCTTCGATTCCAGCGATAACATGCGCAACTGGAGCGGCGTAACGCTCTGGGAAGCTACTGATGATTTCGTGAAGACTCATCCTGAGGCTTTAGGACGTGTACGTTCTGTCAAGTTCAGCATGTTCAACCTCAAGAGTGGCGAAACCCTTCCTAAGGAAGTGGGCAATCTCAAGTTCCTGGAGTCGTTCTCTGTTGCTGCCAACGAGAACAACCAGATTCGTGAGGTGAAGCTCGGTGATGAAATCTGCTCGCTGAAGTATCTGAAGAATCTTACCGTTCAGGCTTATGGTCTGACTCAGTTGCCTGCTAACTTTGTTAATCTGGGCAAGAGTCTTGAATCGCTCAACCTGGTAAGTAACAACTTCAACAAGTTGTCGGATATCACCAATATCGTCAACGAGAAGAATTTCCCTAAGTTGCGCAATCTCATCCTCTATGCACAGCGCCGTACGGATGTTGTCATCAACATCGCTTCGCTGGGCGAAATGAATGCATCAGGCGTCTATGTTTATAATAACTATCCTATCGGACTGTATGGTAAGGTAAATGCCGGAACCGCAGACCGTCAGGCGCTTCTCAAGCTCCTGACATGGGATAAGTTGAATACACTGGAGTTGTCTTACTGCTTCCTGGAGGGTGAACTTCCTACCGATGATGAGATGACTGAAGCATTGGAGGCTGCCGGCAAGGCTACCCGATACAGCAAGTCTGACTTCTCTACCAACAAGAAAGATTATCTCGACAAGCTGGTAGGCGATACCTGCAAGTGGTTGCTCTCAGGCTGGGATAATCCTGTAACCTGCAAACACAAGGATGGTTCTGTAGTTAGTGAGGATGTTTATCCTCTCCAGGTGCCACGTGTATTGCCAAACTGCCGTCAGTTGTCACTCAACCTGAACTTCTTTACAGGAAAGGTGCCAAACTGGATTCTCTTCCATCCACACCTGGTAGAATGGAATGCACCTACGATGATCTTCAACCAGCAGCCTAAGGGTAAGAACAGCGATGGCGCTGCCGTTGGTT
>ERZ791632.302-NODE-302-length-14826-cov-5.7619_pt1 | contig 14826 bp, 9 predicted proteins | sample MGYA00510263_ERZ791632 | MGnify/ENA primary metagenome ERZ791632 (study PRJEB30046, sample SAMN00715181) | human gut metagenome | study: EMG produced TPA metagenomics assembly of the A metagenome-wide association study of gut microbiota in type 2... | reverse complement strand
GACGTCCGCGTGGCCGGAAGGGACATAAGGGCTGGCGCCGAGGGGGAGGGTCACAAGACAATCATACATATACGTGTATGCGTATACGCGCACGCGCGCGTCCGGCATTTTGCAGTGTATTTGTCGTCACTCTACACTAACGGGGGTTTTCGTGTTGATTATCAGATAGTTGCAGAGTGTATGTATGCTTGCACTTTGCCTACACTGTGCTATCACAAGGGGATTGGGGGTGTGCAGAATTTGTTGTGTGACGGGGACGGTTGGGAAACGGGAGGACGGCCGATGAGTTGCTCCGAGTGAATGTACGGGGTGGCTATGGCGGATTGGCTTGTGCACATGACGGAATGCACGGGGCATGGCGAAAGTGGAATTGTGTAGGTAGTGCAGGCAGTGCAAGTAGTGTAGGTAGTGTAGACAAGTGTGTAGGTAGTGTAGACAAGTATGTAGGTAGTGCAGACAAGTGTGCAGGTTGTGTAGACAAGTGTGCAAGTAGTGCAGACAAGTGTGTAGGTAGTGCAGACAAGTGTGTAGGTAGTGTCTACACTCTTAAGTAGTTGATTTTCAGATAGTTACAACGGAAAGTGCAGAATGCAGATAATTTTGCATAAATCTGCTGACGCGCGTGCGCGCGCGAGGACAAATGTGGATAATAAAAGAAATCCCCATTGAAAGTGCGTGTTACACCTTCAATGAGGATTGAATGTCATATTGAGCATGCCGCAATAACCAATGCGAATGCAGCAAGTTGTTTAGACGATACCTTGAGCCATCATGGCTTTGGCCACCTTGAGGAAACCAGCCACATTGGCACCACGTACATAGTTGATATAGCCATCAGGCAGTGTGCCATACTTCACGCAGTTTTGATGAATGTCGTTCATGATCATCTTCAAACGCTCGTCAACCTGCTCACGCGTCCAGCTCAAGCGTTCTGAATTTTGGCTCATTTCAAGACCAGACACTGCTACACCGCCAGCATTGGCAGCTTTGCCCGGAGCATAGAGCAATTTGGCCTGTTGGAATATTTCAATGGCCTCGGGAGTTGAAGGCATATTGGCACCTTCGCTGACAGCAATTACGCCATTAGCCACGAGTGAACGTGCATCGGCTTCTTCAATTTCGTCCTGTGTAGCAGAAGGCAATGCAATGTCAGCCTTCTCGCCCCAAGGACGTGCACCAGCCACGTACTTCACGCCATACTTTTCAGCATATTCCTTTATACGACCACGCTTTTCGTTTTTGAGTTCCATAACGAAAGCGAGTTTGTCAGCATCGATACCGTCCGGATCATAGATATAACCATCAGAATCGGAAAGTGTTACAGGCACTGCACCGAGTTCGATGAGTTTTTCGACAGTGTACTGTGCCACATTGCCCGAGCCACTTACAAGTACACGCTTGCCCTTTAATTCAATGCCTCTGGTTTGAAGCATGCTCTCGAGGAAGTAAACATTGCCATAACCAGTAGCTTCGGGACGAATAAGCGAACCGCCGAACTGGAGGCCCTTGCCAGTGAGCACACCTACAAACTGATGCGTCAACTTTTTATATTGTCCGAACATATAGCCTACTTCGCGGCCACCTACGCCTATATCGCCGGCAGGAACGTCCTCGTCGGGACCGATATGACGATAAAGTTCGTTCATGAACGCCTGGCAGAAACGCATCACCTCAGCATCGCTCTTGCCATGCGGATTGAAGTCTGAACCACCCTTAGCACCGCCCATAGGCAATGTAGTGAGTGCATTTTTGAACGTCTGCTCGAAGGCGAGGAATTTCAAAACAGATGGTGTAACACTTGCGTGGAAACGTATGCCGCCCTTATACGGACCGATGGCATTGTTGTGCTGCACACGATAACCCATATTAGTTTGCACCTTGCCCTTATCGTCAACCCAAGTCACACGGAATGAGATAATACGATCGGGAATGCAGAGGCGATCGATAAGATTAGCCTGCTCAAATTCGGGGTGACGGTTGTATTCCTCCTCGATTGTGCCGAGCACCTGGCTCACGGCTTGAATGTACTCAGGTTCGTTTGGAAAACGCTGTTTAAGGCGTTCAACAGTTTCTAAAGCGTTCATAAATATGCGTTGGTTTGTCTTAGTTTTTGCTCAATTTGCGGCCGTTTGAAGCAGCCCTTTTGAATTTCGATGGTAAAAGTACGAATATTTTTTTATTTTGCGGCATTTTACAATCATAAAATGACAAAAAGGCAGTTTTTTGCGACGAAATGAGCAAAAAGAGATATTCAAACTACCGCATAAGACTGATGGTGGGCGTTATACGTCTGACCGCATATAGCTTCACTTCGCTTGCAGAAACGTTCGCACTGCGCCGTGATGTCATACCCGAGCATGGCCCCTAACATAAAGTCTTCGGCTGGAGTTAATACATGCATTGGCTTGTGTACGAATGTGCGCACCACATCGAGGCAAGCCTTTTTGCCAAAATACAAATTCACCTTGTTACTTGACACGGGTTGCTCAATATAAGGAATGCCCTGCTCGTCAAGGCGTTTGCACATAATTTGCGCACAGTCATTGCACATGGTGCACAGCACGAGCGGCCTTACACCTTTGCGGTATTCGTATATTTGGTGCATGAATAGTTTGAGTGAGTCAAAACGCGAAAAATCTTCAGAGGACATAATATAAGCAGGTGTTCAAAATCATTTTATACAATCAGTTGACGTGGTGACAAGTTGACAAGTTAACGGGGTAACAAGCAAATATGCTTTATTCACCTCAAATTGCAGAGAACAAGACATACGTGTTTTAGCTCAATATACTACTTGCTGCCCCACCCCGTCAACTTGCTAACTAATTTTACTATCGGGGGGATAGCTACTTGACCTTACTTTACCAAGCTGCACCAGGCTTCGATGCGCGCTTGATTTTTGCCCTCGTCATCACCCTCGTCAATGGCCAGTCCTACAAATTTGCCGTCACGACAGACGTCTGAATCGGTTACATTATAATCGGTAGGTTCGAAAGCGCCTATAAAGGTGCAACCAGTGTTTTGCAGCCCGTCGTAAATTTGAGCAATGGCGCCGCAGAAGGTGTCGGAATAAGAATCGCTATCGCCACAGCCAAATATGCCGACGCGCTTGCCCGTGAGATCGAGCGATGAGAGTGTATCGAGAAAGTCGTACCAGTCGTCCTGCAAATCGCCGCAGCCCCAGGTTGAAGAACCCAAGAGCAATGTGTCATAGTCCAAAGCTTTGTTGGCATCTGTTGTGCCCACATTATATATATCCTTAGCCTCAACTCCAAGTTGTTGTGCAATGGCATTAGCCACATTTTCGGTGCAGCCAGTTGTGCTGCCGTAAAAAATTCCAGTCATACGATAGATGTGTTGTTTGATGGTTTGTAATGTGCATTGTTTACGACTGCAAAATAACAGATAAAGCGCCCACCCTGCAATACCCAAACAAGGTGAAACGCTTTATCGTATAACAAAATACCCAAAAGTGAGTATGGGGCAACAGACGATGCTACATGGGCATCATCTATTTGTCAATAAAAGTGTCAATAGTTACACATTTAATTCTTTATCAACTTACAACCGTTTACGATGTAAATGCCCTTTTGCAGATTGAAGACACGACGCCCTGACAGGTCGTAAGCGGCTGTGCCATCATGCAGCGTGTCAGATATTTGTGCATCATCAATACCGTCTGCCACACCTTTAATAATGGTCAGCGGATATTGAGTCAATTCAAAGGAGTCAATAGTCATGCAACGATCGCCTTGCATATTAGCCAATATTCCCAAGCTGACGGTAGATGGCTCTGTCAAGATAAAGCGCACTGTGTTCAGTGTTGTTTGGGATTTGGCCCTCATGGCTGAAGCTACAAAACCGCTGTTTGCATTTCCGTCAGCCTCGATAATGTCGATAGTACTGGGCAGTGTGTCGGACTTTGCTGCAACCAGGTAGCAACCATCAGCCTCGCCTTCGAAACTGCCATAATTGGCAGTAAAATCATATACGCCTGCAGGCAAACTGACTGTTTGATATGCCTTGTGATCGTTCAGTTGACGGCTAAAGCCGTCCCACCCTGTGGTGATGGTAAAGGCATTATCCTTTTGTGTATCGACATGTGCCCCCGTACGCTTTGACGATGTGGCATCACCATTTTCTTTCCAACCATAGAGTGTCATAAAGCGTTTGTTCGCTGTATCGTTATAAACCTTTCCTGTATTGGAGAACGGAGCTTCGTAGTTTGACAAATAACTGCTTGAGACATCTGTAGACTTGTCATCAAAGTTGATTGCGAAAACGCCTTTCGAGCTGCTCCAAGCATCACCATCAGGACCGAAGCCTACACGTACGCCTGTGTTTTGGTTGGCAGTGGCATCAACCACATTGCCCCCATTTTGGTCAAAATGATAATAAACGCTCAAGCCGTCAGCCTCAGCAGCCTTAACAGCCGCATCGGACATCGGTTCTATTAAATATGTATGTAGTTTGCGCAACTTTGATGTGTCAAAAGCTACCCCATTCCACACTCTGAACTCATCTACCATGCCACTCATTGGAGCTTCTTCGCAGCCCAAAGCAAAAGAGTTCATTGCGGGCACTTTAGCGTTTTTAATTGCTGCAGAACTTACCAAAGCGCCATCACGGAGGAAACGGACTTTTCCTGACTCAAACGACACTGCATAGTGATGCCACTCATTAGGTATCACATAACTTGTTGTCGAGCTGGCGCACATGCCTGCCATATAGAAACGCATTTGGCCATCAGGCAACGTTTGGAGTTGTAAACTTTGCGTGTTCTCCCCTACCCCATTGCACACATCAGTGAGCGTGTTGGCACGTTGCCACCAATCAATAGCAAACTTTTTCTGTCCTGCCGATAGAGGTACCTTTGTCAATTCGACACGTGCTTTCGCTGCTGGCATAAAGTTCAGCCCTGTCTTACTGTCGGCATTACAAACAATGAGTGCTCTTGACTGAGAGGCACTGCTGTTACCTGCATCGTTTGAAGCCGTCAACGTTACATTGTAAACCCCAGCCACATCAGGAATGAAGCAGAGTTTCTCGCCCTCGCCTTGCATGGCATTGTTAGCGCTTGACAATGTCCACACACTATGAGCCGAACCATATTGCGACTTGTCGGTAAGCCTTACCTGGTTGCCTTTTACAACAACTGATGGCTCAACATCAAACGCTGCCTTTGGAGCAGATTCGACAATATTGATTTTTTGAGTATACTTGGCAGTACTACCATTGGCTGCAGTCACATTCAACGTCACATCATAGGTGCCACTTTTTGCGTACGACACTGTAACACATGACTGGTTGGAAGTTTCGACAGATGCGCCTTCGAGTGTCCAATGATAGCTCTGGCCATCAACCATGTTTTGGGGAATAAAGGTTACACGCTCGCCACACACCACCTTGTTCTTTGACATTTTGAATACTGCACTTGCCTCAGGAGCAGGCAACACCGTAATGAGAGTGTCAGCCTCAGTTTCATTACCATTGACATCAACTGCCACCACTTTCACATTTTGCGCACCAGATTTTCCGAACGAGATTGTTGGCGAGGTGCATACCAAATTTTCAATACCCGCCCCAGGCACCGTCCATCGCAGAGAGGAAATATTCGTGCTGCCAGTGGCATGCAGTGTCAGAGATTGCCCTTCGACAGCATCAGCCTCGGGCTGATTGATGTGTACAAATGTGTTCGCTGTATATTTTAATGTTTGCGCATAACCATCATTTACGGCAAAATTATCATTTGGGAAAGAGCCATGATGTGCTCTGCCCGTATGATCGCACAACAGTTTTGTGCCATTTATAGTCACCACATCACCCGGATAGTAGGCTACGAGGTCATTAGGCAGCAGTGCATCAGCATAGCGCAGTTTGTAGTCAGCTTTTATTTCATCAGCCGTGCGTGCTGTTTTCCATATACGCAGTTCGTCGTACATGGCATTTTGGTCGGAGTTTTCATCTTCAGATGAGAATATCAAATCGCCAAAACCGCCAATACCGCAATAGCTATTTGACGTGACTGATGCCATTTTTGTGCCATTGACATAGGCAGTCATCACACTGTCATTCACGACAAGTGCTATATGGCTCCACTTGTTCAAACTCAGAGCGGAAGGCACATTCAAACGGTTGTTAGTGTCCCAACCCGCAGTAAATGAACCATTTGCATTGGCATGAAACATGAATGTTCCCCACCCCGGACCTGCACTCTGGTTCCAATCGGCGATAGATAGTGGCCGTATCCAGAACTCGATAGTGGCCTTGTTGTACTTTGAATCGAATACACCTGGAAGGGTAAGTCCAGAATGAAGCAATTTAATACATTTGTTGTTTGCAGTACTTGCATACACATTGACATTCACTGCATTCGAGCGTTTGTTGCCATAAACGGCCCTTATGCCATACGTGCCCGAAGCCCCTTCGGGTAAAGCATACGATTCGGCATCGGCATCAAGTGTAGAAACTATTTCGCCCTCGTGTATAATTTCATATCCGGTCAGACTGAGATTTGCTTTTTTGGGCGACATCCATTTAAGCACACCACCATCAACGGCAACATTCTGCGGTGCAGCCACACCTCGTCCTGGTACAATCAATGATATGATAGTTTGCTTACCCTTGTTCTGTATGTTTACACCATTGGCGTCAATATCAAATGGTATTTCGAGTCCCAGACTGTCTTGCACATAATCTATAATCGAAGCATCATATATATGTCCACTACCCTCCGCCGTACTTTTTGTGTTGATTATAAAAAAGTACTTGAGCGGTTCATTTGCATCATAGCCGTCACTTAAATCTGTGAGGTCGTAGCCAAACTCCATGGGCTCGGTGTGCAGTTTGCCATCAACCCATCGTCCCAACATCGGGATTTCGGGAGCTGGCACAGTGTTACCATTATTGCCATCACCTGCATACTTAAAGTGGTCAAGAGCCTGCGTTTTGTCAGGATTTGTGGCTTTGAGGTCTGCAGATACGCCAGCCATAAGATATAGTTCGGAACGGCGGGTATAGTCCATTTTAAGTTTAATGGTACGTTGGGGCTTATAATTTTTGCGTACCTTGTATATTTCGGGATACCACCAATGGTTTGAGAACGAGCCGTCTTTATTAAAATGTGACCCGCCATAAGCGTAAGGACAATAGACGAAGCCACCATTTTGCCACTCATTACCCCACGAATTAACCAAGATCCATGCCCCACGCTCATCGGCAGTTTCTTCGCCATATATGCCGTTACCATTTATGTCGAATTCTATGCGGTCGTCATATCCTACAATGGTAAGAGCGTGATCAACGCCAGTGCCCCATTTGTCCACACATTTCATACCTGTCACTCCCAACTTGTCATTGGTTGGAGTGCTGTCAATAGCCTTGCACGTCATTGTGCCGGCAGCCACACCAACGCCAGCCAATCCACCCGATTGGAAACTTTCATCACCATTATGATTCCACAGCCAATTTTTCAGAGCCTCGCGCCCGGCATCTGTGCCTGTGCTTTCAGGGAAATTGGCAGGTTTGAGCATACGATTAAACATGGCTTCGTACCATTTATCGTAACCAGTCATCCAACCAAAGTCGTTCTGGGTTTCCTCTTGATTGCCAAAAAGTTTTGAATAGGTTTGACCACCATACGTTTCAGCCGAGGGAACTCCAACATGCTGTACAAAAGCGTCTTTGCCCGAATTGCCATTAGTCAGTAGCCACACAAAGTGTGTCGGGTAATAATTTTGTGGGTTAGTTCCGTCCAAATTGCGAAAGGCATTCATTTCATACGAGAACATGTAGCCTATGCGTGAGGCCGATCCACAAGAGCCCCCATCTTGGTTAAACACTGGCGGGAAGAAACGTGTTTCGGCATTATTCACATGGTCGGGACGTGCAGACATTGCATTACGCACGCCAAGCGTATGCCGTTGCATGAGTGCATAATCTGGATTGCGTTTATCTGTGTAATCGGGATATTTCGCTCTATCGACAGTTTGTGCACTTAGCGGTGACAACGATGCGAAGCATGCCCCAAATAGTAGTTTTATTGTTATAGTTTTCATACTGAATGATTTGTAGAATAGGTATTTTGTATAAGTAGATGATTAGGGACAATTATTTCTTTATTATCATTGCAGATGATGAGCCTTCATTACATACAGCCTCAACAATGTATGCCCCTGCGACCAATTGTGGCATAGGTATTGAAATGTACTTTGACGCCATGAAGTTGCCGTTAAATATACAGATACCATTAGTAGAATAAAGTCGGACAGCCACTTGCTTTTCGCCTTCGAAGGGCAATATCAAGTCAAGATTCTGATTATTTAGTATTGCACTAAGTTGTGCGTTGGCTACATTATTTGCACTTGGCTGTTGTACAGGCACAGCTACATTGCCCGATACAACATCTAACTCGTTGAGTCGGACAAAACACCCATCAGTTGCACGTCCGTCTCTTATCACAAGCTTGATATAGCGTGCATTTACAACACTATCCAATCGCACCTGGAATGTTTGCTGATTTGGTGCATCATTGTCCGAAATAACCTTTTGCCACGTTGTATTGTCATCTGACACATAAATATCATAGGCCTTAATGTATCGGTTTGCTCCCCCACTCATGGTAAATTCGAACCCGCCAATGCTCTGTATCTTTTGCATGTCAATTACAAAGTAATGTGGATATTTGGCTTGTGTGCCTTGCCATTGCGAATGCCAATAGGTGTTAGCATCACCATCAATTATTTGTGATGCAAGCCCATTTGAACCTTCGCCGCTTGTTTCTTGACTTGAAAAGCTGATTACCTTCCAACCAGACTTATCATATTTGCTTGTCTTGAACAGCTCTGCTAAAGCCACACGTTCCTTTTCATTGTCTATGGCTTGAAGCACTCGGGCATTCAAAGCATCGTAGTTGATTGTGTCTACACACTCTGCAGATGTTGCTAAAGGAACTTCATTATCGGTACAATTAGTTGAAGTATAGCCACCGGTCTGCATAAAGAAGGTTCGGTCGTCTTTATTCTCGGTTGCACCTTGTCCGTAATCATTGCGTGCACCAGGTGCATTGCCACCATCAGTATGACTAAAGTCTACGCGGTTAAAGTTATACCAATTTCCTTTCTTTGCATATCTGGCAAAGCCATTGCGATAGTAAGCCTTTCGCGAAGCTTCGCCCGTGGCCCAATTATAATTTTCAAGGAAAGAATACCATGAACTGAACAAGTCGGTACTATTGCGCTTACGCACCGTAGCCATGTATTGCCACCCCTTGCCATCTTGTGCATTGTACCAAGCAGATACAAGTATATTGTTTTGCTTGTGCTCTACTTCTTTTCCATTTTCTATGGTTGTGTAACTTGTCTGCTCACGCCTTGCATTGGTTATGAACTGTACAAAGCGCCCAGGTATCCAACAATCGCCACGTCGGTAGGTCTGTACCCCTGTCCCCTCATTGCCAAACCTATTGGTTATGGTAAGTGAATCGCAGTCTACCACACCAGCCCTCATATATTCTGGCAGGTTAGGATCTTCGTCAGTTGACCCATCGTCCCACATTGAGAACAGCACATCATGGGCCGGCGTACCATCAGCCTGCACACCATTATTTTGAATGCCCATGTAACCACTCAGCACACCCAATGCCATGGCATAAGTGCCCACAATATCCGACGACTTGGGTATCATTATCTCTTGATAACACCAATCATAGCCGTTTGCCGGTGCCGCACCCGTTGAACGCCAGCTGCCCAAATGTACTGATGGTGACGACAGATAAGAGGCTGGATAGGTTTTTTCGGCTGATGGGCTTTCAAACGTAAAACGGTCGATGTAATCAATATTATTATTGCCCGACACGCAAACCAGTTGGTAGCGATAATATTTAGCTACCGTAAACGAGCAATCTGCCAATTCTACTTTTTGATCCTTGCCGGTGCCTATTACATCTATCACTTTAGTTGCTATAGTATCGGTTGGCGCATCGGGATCGGTTATTGATAGTATGAAACTAACCTTACCCCCTGTTTTAACATTAAGCGTCATGTAGCTTTTAACCTGTGCTGCCGGGTGATGAAAGTAGTATGCAGCACGAGCTTGCAATGACGTCCATGCCGTGAGCTTGCGCGTTAACATAGGAAGCCCCGTACTGTCACAATTTTCGCCAGGTATGCTAATTCCATTAAAGCCGTAAGCTCCATCTATAGACTCAACATAGCCATGCGCAGCCGAGGCCTCTGATGTGTAAACAGAATCACTACCACGCAAATGTTGGTTGCTTGAAGCAAATACTAACGAAGGGGTTGATGCTAACAATAGAGTATAAACTAAACTTTTCATGATTGTTATTTGAATTTATTATTGTGTTTATGAAGTAAGGAGATTACCCCATTGCCACTATTATATGGGGTACGCTCCATACATGATTAGGGGTTTTAGTTAATAACTAAATTTCATACCAACAAAGAAACTTCTTGGCAGTGATGGACCATAAATGTAAGCTGAATCACGATTCCAACCTTTATCGAAATCATTTTGGTAAGAATTGGTAACATTCTGTACACCGCCATTTACCTGCAATGTTAGTCCCTTTCCAAACACAAAATCATACGCAGCCTTTAGATTCAATGTTGTAAAATGCGGTGTGTTGACAACCACAGGCTTATCTACACCTGAACCTGCAGAGTGACCTACCAGCATCGCACCTGTATAATTGCCCGAAGCAGAAACTGTCAAATGGTTAATAGGCGTAAATGCTGCTGTAAAATAGCCATAGACTTCAGGCGTACGCATCATTTTGCGATATTTTTGTTCGGGCACTTCATCATTCCACGCAATAGCCTTGTCATAGGTGCTCTTTTGCAAAGTGAAACCTGCTTGCAGTGTAACCCACTTTGTTAACACTGCCTTACCCTCAATGTTCAAGCCATAGACTTTTGCTCCATTGGCATTATAACGCTCTTGCACAATATTACCTTGGGCGTCAGGTTGGTCGAGTTGACGCAAGGCAAAGACATTGTTTAGATCCGTATAAAAGCCTTCAATCAACAAGTTCGTCTGCACGGCGCCAAAACGATGATATAAATCAACTGACGCACTGAAGCTATTTGAACGTTCTTCTTTTAAGTTTTTATCCAACACGGTAACCAAACGTTCCCCACCTACTACGCCGACATGCAGGTCTTCATCAAAAGTTTGAGGCGCACGGAAACCACTTGCGTAGCTCAAGCGAATGTTGATATCATCAATCGGATTAAAGCGCACATTTACGCGAGGACTGAATATTACATGATTTATCAGGTTGTGCTTATCCAAGCGGCCACCAAGCAAGAAACTCCATTGTTTATTCTTCCACTCATTTTGGAAGAAAAAGCTGCCAATGCCTGTACTCTGCTTAAGCTCATGGTTGTATCCCAATATGATGTCCTTTAATCTATCATGGTTATATTCAACCCCAAGGGTCAAATCAGATGGCATAAAAAGTAGACGCGAAAAAGAATGTACATATTGAGACCCTAACACATATGTGAAATCGTGTGTTCTTCCGTAGGCTTTCTCAGCTGTTTCCATATCCTCGGGAGTTCCCTCCCCTATTCCGCCATAGTAGCTCTTTCGTGTAGTCGTTTGAAACGAGAAATAAGCATTTACTTTATCTTTCTGATTGGGGGCATTAAAATCATAATTTATACCACCACCTTGTATGTTATGCTCAGCTTGCTCTGCAATATTGGCCTCATGAGGCGCCATATTCAAATTGTTACCACCACGTCTAAACTCGTGTGTGCTATGGTACTGCACACCAATTCTTGAATACGGACTCAAGCGATAAAACGAATTCAATCCAAAAGTCTGATTACTGAGTTCGGGCAACTCTGTGTACCCGTCACGATCATAGTCATATCCTTTACGCTCACGACTTTGTCCAAATACGTAAACTCCGGCCTTATTGTTATCGGTCACAAGTGACGCATTACCCATCGTAATATTATCAAAAGAGTTGTGTCCCAACGACATGAACGTGTGACCGAACGACGCTGAATTGCGTATGGGGTCCTTAGTTATTACATTTATCGTACCACCAATTGCTGATGCGCCATATAATGCCGATCCGCCACCACGTACAACCTCTACACGGTCTATCATGTTACTCGGAATCTGCTCGAGTCCATACACACCATTCAGCGATGAATATATTGGACGTGAGTTAATCAGAATCTGAGAATAATGGCCATCCAGTCCATTGATGCGTACTTGCGTAAATCCGCAATTCTGACAATCATCTTCTGTACGCACACCTGGCTGAAAGTTCAAGCCTTGTACCAAGCAAGTTGACTGTGTCAAATCAAACATTTTGCTTCCTAATACATTTACTAATGTTGGAGCTAAACGCCGTTTTGTTTCGATACGGTTAGCCGACACTACCGCATCATCTAAGTCTATATCTGAGGGGTCTAACTTGAAATTAAGTTCTATTGTTGAATCGCGATGCAATACAACACTTTTACTTATTGTTCTAAAGCCATCCATGTTAGCTTCTAACGTGAATTTACCCTCTGGCAAATTTTTCAAGAAATAATGGCCTGATGCATCCGTTTGAGTAGCTATAAGCGTGCCTTTCACACTTATTGTTACATTGGGTATATGCTTCGATGTCTTTTTGTTTATTACATGACCATATATATTAGCATCAGTATCTTTTGTATCATTGGCTGCGTGTGCCACCAACGAAAATAACACAGCGCCAATAACAATGACCAGTTGTCGTATTATCTTTTCCATAATCTTATTATTATAAATGCAAGGCTAATAGTCACATTTCCTGTACGCATACACAAGAACCTGCACATATTGCCTAAGCTTGTGTTGTTTTTATTCTATAATTTTCGTGCAGACAGCCTTCAACTGCTACTCCTGGCAACCGACTCAGCGTTTGCATCGGCGAGCCGCTAAAGTGCTGTTATAATAAATTGCTTGTTTGCCCTCACTGGGTTGAGAGCCGACGACATTTGTATTTGCTTGTCAGTATTACCTCTTACAACGATATCATTTAGGGGCACACCTTCCCTGTACACATGCTTTAGAGTGTCTGATATAACCTCTTGAGAATGCGCACGACAAGGGCTGATGAAAAGATAGGAAATACGACTAAAGCCGCCATCCTATTTTTCATCATCAAAAAAAGAAGTGTTAGAATACCAACATTAAGGAAACACACATTGCTCCCCTACAAAGAAAATCAAGAAAACACAGGAGGTGCACGCGTTGATTTTACATCGTACCTACACCTTTTGATCAATATGCAAATGGCGCAATATACGATATTTAGAACGACAACAAACGTTGTCAGTTGTGCAAACGATGGAGCCACATAGGTCATACTCTGCAACACACATAATGCACAATCATGCATTGTGTTTCCATTAACAAAATGACCATCGTGGTGAATGTGGCGAGCACAATCGTAACAATAGTAAGTAGTTGCAGCGTTGCCTTCCACCTCTGTATGATGATGGAAGGTAACAGCCAAAAGCATTGGCAAATACACCAATAGCAATAGCCATGCGACCCTTAGTCGTTTGTGCTCAGCCTTTCGCATTTAATTATACTAATGTATGCACTTAGTATTATATCAAAATGATGTGTACTTTTTTCGACCGCAAATATATAACTATTTGTGTCTAATTCCAAGTTGCCACACCATATTTTCATATTATTTAATACCAATATTGCCATACTAATATAGCAGAAACATCATACTATCATAACAAACATGAGACTCCGCAAAAATACAATGTGGTGAACAATACTCTCAAAAACATTTCCAGACTTCGTCAATGCGCTGCCCAAATCAATCTTTGTGGGCTAATAGGGAATACTATATATCTTGTCCGGCACATGAAGTAATAAACCTTGTTCTGTGCTATGAGTGCTGTTAGCATGGTTACGTTAAAGGGCCAAGACGAGAAAGTTGCACCTGGGACTTTTACCATACTACAAATACTTTACACACCGAGTATCTTACATCTTACACTAACACATCACAACCCATTGGCTATCAAAGCCTTACTCTGTGTAAGATACTACCAATTCCACTTGCACACAACCTGCACGCAACCTGCACAGCCCACATGCAACCACACAGCACAAGCACGGGAGGGTGATATCACGGCATAGGGGGAGCAAAAAGTCTGTTGCTCCGACAGATTTCTCTACGTCCCTGTGCCGTAAAATCCACCGCATACGACAAAACCGACTGCGCGACAGCGGGGTGTGATGTGTAAGATGTATGCAGGGGAGTGTAGGATAGTTTGAGCTTATCCTACACTCTTGAAACATCTGTATATCAACTTGTTTCGCACAAAAAGTGTAAGATGGCAGTAAAAGCACACACACTCTTTTACAAGTAGGTTGATGGGGAGGGAGGAGGGGGGGGGGAATTATTTTTCTCTTACATGTATTATAGCATAACAGTTTGTCCCGGGAGATAATATCACAGATAAAAGTCCTTGCACAAATCGGCATACGCTTCGGCCCTCGCTCCATCATCACCCACAAGGCTGAGCGTTGTATGCACAAGTGATTGGGGAGTGCGACAGAACTCAAGCAGCACCCGTTTACAAGGTCTGCCCTTGCGGGTGACCACATCAGTTCGACGCGTTAATTGCAACCCGTGTACAGCAGCCATTGCTACAAACCCCGCAACCGCCGACATGGGCAGTATGGCCGAAAAAGTGGCCTTTGGGTTAGCGGGGTTCAACAAATGCTCAACAACTCGCAACAAGGCCGCAAAAGTCAGTCCCCCACCCTGTGTGTGGCGCGCTTTGGCCCGCT
>ERZ791632.299-NODE-299-length-14913-cov-26.0874_pt1 | contig 14913 bp, 13 predicted proteins | sample MGYA00510263_ERZ791632 | MGnify/ENA primary metagenome ERZ791632 (study PRJEB30046, sample SAMN00715181) | human gut metagenome | study: EMG produced TPA metagenomics assembly of the A metagenome-wide association study of gut microbiota in type 2... | reverse complement strand
CTTTCGCTATGGATAAGCGAACAGTTGTCAAGCTTGGCATCAACTTCTCCAGCAAAACAAGAGGAGTTGAGAGTTGGAAGCAGGGATAAGTTATTATTAATAACGCTATTAAAATTAAATAATAGTCTGTATATAATACAGTTTTAGCTTTATTTATCACATATAAATAAAATGGAAGATAAAAAAATATGGAAAAGAAAGATGGTTATATAAATGTATCGGAAATACTGAGGACTGTGCTTGAAAAGAAGAAATTGTTTCTCATTTCTATTCCTATAGCAATCGTGTTTTCTACGCTCATAATAATTTGCGTACCACGTTCCTATACTGCAAGTGCCATGCTTGTACCAGAAGCAGAGAATTCTGTAGATATAGGAGGTGTAGGTTCGTTAGCCTCAAGTTTTGGTATTGACCTTACTCAAATGGGTGGATCAGATGCTATTTCACCGCTTCTTTATCCAGAATTGCTAAATGACAATGGTTTCGTTGCCAGTCTACTAAAGATACAAGTAAAAACACAGGATGGTGCTATAAAATGTTCTTATTACGAATATCTTAAGAAACATCAGAAACATGCGTGGTGGACAGAAGTCATAGGAGCAGTAAAGCGTGTTTTCAAATCAAAGAAAGCAAATATAAAACGGGTAAATAGCACAGAAGAACTTGAGAATCCTTACATTCTATCCAAAGAGGAAGACAACATAGTTGGTGAAACAAGAGATTTAATAGGTCTGAAGGTAGATAAGAAAACTGGCGTAATAACCATACATACAGAGGCACAGGATCCATTGATAAGCAAGAGCTTAGCCGACTCTGTTTCTTCTAAACTACAAGTGTTTATCACCAATTATCGCACGCAAAAAGCACGTCATGATGTAGAATACTACAAGGCGCTGACAGCAAAGACAAAAGCTGATTATGAAAAAGCTCGCCAACTGTATGGCAGTTATTCAGATGCAAACATGGATATTGTTCTAGAAAGCGTGCGTTCCAAACAGGCAGATCTTGAAAACGACATGCAGCTTAAGTTTAATGCATACACAGCAATGGTTACCCAGTTACAAGCTGCTGAAGCAAAACTCCGTGAGCGTACCCCTGCTTTCACAACGTTGCAAGGTGCTAGCGTACCTATTAAGCCAGCAAAACCTCGGCGGATGATTTTCGTTCTTGCAATAACAATGCTTGTATTTATTGGTGATTTGACTTATGTTTTAAAAAGCTATATTTTAGGTAAAAATTAATGTTGTTGTCAAAAGAAAAAATTATCACAGCATATTATTACATAGCACTCATTGCTTTTGCATTGAGTGCATGTGCTGTTATGTTTGAGCAGGAATCAAGTGGCGGCATAGCATATACCAATTTTATAATAGCTTTTGCCTTTATGGTGTGGAGTGTTTTTGTACTGCGTCCCTTCACAAAAGACTATCTTATAGAGATACCGTCAAAGACTATTATATTTTTTAATCTTTACATGACATGGGTACTGTTGGTAACAGCCATTAATCCTGTTGGCGTGGAAGGCATATCGTCATATTTAAACAGCCTATTTTGGTCAGCATTCCCCATACTTATTCTTAACTCAACCTATTATTTTGTCTTGCATAAAGGCGATAGCAGATGGTTAAAAATAATATTTCTTGTCATCACCGCATTATTTCTGCTAACTTATTACAGTTTTTACGATGTGGACAACATTCTTATGAATGTACATTTAGGATCATCTTACTACTCATTATACATGTTACCTTTAGTTTTGGTTTATCCATCGAAAATTGGAAAAACATGTTTGACTATCATCGTCAGCCTAGCTGTATTTTCTTCCGTAAAAAGAGGAGGTGTACTTGCACTTGCACTTGCAATGATAGCATATATCATAACTAATCAATTGGTATCAAAGCAAGGCAAATTCAAAAAAATAATAATCGGATTCTGCGTACTCACAGCGTTTATTGCCATCTTTGCTTACATTGGAACAATGGGCGACAATAATATATTTGAACGTTTTGAATCTATACAAGAAGACAACGGAAGTGGTCGCACGGACGTATGGGCCGAAGCATGGCGACTTATAACCGAACAGGGGATTTTCACCTATTTTGTTGGAAACGGATTCAACACCGTGGTACACAATTCACGTTATGTACTTTCTGCTCATAATGACTATTTAGAAGCATGGTTCGATTTCGGATTGATAGGAATGTTACTATATATAATCTCATTGTGTCTTCTGTTTAAAGACATTTTCGAGTGTCTCAAGACAAAGAAAGAATATGCTCCTGCAATGTCTGTTCTTGGAGCCCTGATTATTGTATTAACCATGATTTCGCATATTGCAATTTATTATTGGTTTAACGTCATTGTGCTTTGCATAGCTTATTTTGAAGGACGTTACAATAGAGAAAAAAGACAACTTACAGAAAAAGAAGAAGATAATGAGTGAGAATAAAGTAAACAAACGCATAATATCGAATGTTTTCTGGGCACTAGTTGGTAAAATGACAGGTCTAGTAAGTGCGTTATTGGTTGGAATTTTAGTGGCTCGATACCTTGGGCCAACACAATATGGTGTGATGAACTATGCAATCAGCTTCGTTACCTTATTTCTCGTTATAGCCACCTTTGGCTTTGAGAATATAGAAATAAGAGAAGAGGCGAAGGCGAATGAACAGAAAGACACTATTCTGGGGACCGTGTTTATACTACGTCTATTACTCTCGTTCGTCACCATAGGCATCATTTCTGTGGTAGCTTACATCAATGAGACAGACCTTTACACATATGGCATTATAATGATATATGCTATAACTGTCATACTCACACCATTTGATGTGATTCGCAACTATTTTACCTCGCTCGTTCAGAACGAATATATAGTAAAGGTAGGCATCTTCCGCACAGTACTATCAGGGACAATTAAGATTGTATTGTTACTTGTACATGCTTCTCTTTTATGGTTTGTCATCTCCTTGGTATTTGATGCCTGCGTCTTGGCACAAGGCTATTGCTACGTTTATAAGAAAAAGATTGGCAGCATGCGCTCTTGGCATTTTGACAAAGTTTGGGCACGCTATCTCTTACGCCAATCGTTTCCTTTACTGCTGTCAGGAGTAGCGGCAACAGTATTCTTACAGATTGACCAAATCATGATTGGCAACATGATTGACAAAACATCAGTAGGCTATTTCTCTGTAGCATCTAAGTTTGTTGAAGTATTACTTTATGTGCCTACCATTCTCATACAAACCGTCAGTCCGCTGCTCGTCAAGGAACGAAAATACAATCTCGACTCGTATCATAAAAAGGCACAAATGTTTATGAACGTCACTGTGTGGTCGTGCGTATTATGTGCCATCTTTACATCTTTATGTTCCCAATATATTGTATTATGGACATTTGGTTTAAAATATGGTGCCTCTATTGCTATCTTACAGATTTTATCATTTAAGATAATAGGTGTAGCTCTGAATATCGTTTCGGGACAAATATTGATTATAGAGGAGAAACAAAAATATTTTGTGCTGCGTAGTCTTAGCGGCTGTATAGTATGCGTGGTACTAAACCTTCTTGTCATAACACGCTTTGGTGTGTGTGGAGTTGCCATTGTAGCCGTAGCAACACAGTTTGCAGCGGGATTTTTCATACATCTTTTCATTCCTACATACCGATACATGTTTTTCATACAAATGCGTTCTTTGCTTGTAGGCTGGAAAGACTTGTATAAAATAAAAATGCTTTTAAGCCGTTAATAGTAAAAACGCCAATGCTTAAAATAAGGAAGCATATCTATTGGTACTTTAAATTATATTTTTGTATGAAGAAGTTAATAATTAAATTATTTGAGTATATCCCTTGTTCCGATTGGATTTACAATAAGTACCTTTTATTTAAAGGACGCCAGCGCAAGGTATGTCTTGGAAGTAAAAATGCAGACAAGACCTTCTATGTGATAGGTTGGAACGATGAGGGTGGTGGACTGTTTTGGATTGTGAACAAAGTGTGCATGCATATAGCCTATGCTTTGGATCACGGATACATTCCTGTTGTCGACTTGAAAAACTACATCACCCAATACTCATTAAAAAATGAGAGCAAAAATGTTTGGGAAATATTCTTTGAACAACCTGCGAGGTATGGATTGGAAGATATAAAGAATAGTAAAAATGTGATTATCAACCGCATGACTCCAGCACCAGCGAAGAAGTATCTCATGGGTCAAACAGAGTTTTATGACAACCCTGAGAGAATCGCCTATTTCCGTAATATCTTTAAGACGTTTATTCATCCTAACAATAAGACGTTAGATTACATTCGAAGCAAAGAGAAACAACTTTTTAAAGATAAAGAACGTGTACTTGGTATCTTATGCCGTGGCACAGACTATGTGGTGGCAAAGCCCAAAAATCATCCTATTCAACCTGAAGTGAAAGAAATTATAAAGGATGCAAAAGAAGTAATGAAGGAGAAACAATGCAATTATGTGTTTGTAGCAACAGAAGATAAAGACATACTCGATGTATTAAAAGCGGAATTTGGCAATAAATTGTTATTTCTCAATCAGCGTAGGTACAGCAGCAAGAACATGCAATCTGACCAACTACTCGCTCAAATCAAGGCGAAAGATAAGGAACGCAATCCCATAAAAGACGCCTTAGATTATTATGCTGCCATATATCTGCTTACCCGTTGCTGCTGTTTCATTGGAGGCCGGACAGGAGGAACTAAGGGAGTATTACTCATGAACAACGGCTTTGAATATAAAAAAATCTATGATTTAGGGCTATATAAATAATAAAGTATACATTGTGTCGTTATTTTATTATAGAGTAAAACTTTAAACAAAATGATAAAATGAAAATAGGTTTGCTTGCATACCACTCAGTGTGTAATTTTGGAGCGATGTTACAGCTTCTTTCCACATACATGTTTCTGAAGAATCATGGACACGAACCAATGGTTATAAATTGGGTGGCTAAAGACTTGGAAGAATATTATACCCAAAATACACCAATTTCACAAATTGAGAACCAGAAAAAGCTGCGCCTCAAATTGTGGAATGAGACCTGTTTGTGTCATACAATAAAAGATGTAGCAAACATTATTTCCACAGAACACATAGAGGCTGTTATAATAGGTAGTGATGCCGTGGCACAGCACCATACGCTGTTTGAACGTATCGTTTTCCCATGTCGCAATATTGTAGCCATTAATTCTGTGACTTCTGACGTGGTGTTTCCAAACCCATTTTGGGGCATATGGACCGACTATCTCGACAAACCTGTACCTGTTGCATTAATGTCAGCGGCAAGCCAAGATTCAAAATACAAATACATTTCAAAAAAACTTCGTAAGCAAATGAAAGAGCGTATCATGGCATATAGCTATGTATCTGTGCGTGATATGGATACACAAAAGATGTTCTCTTTCATTACCGAAGGATTATGTTGTCCACCAGTCACACCTGACCCTGTATTTGCGTTCAATCAGAACGCAAATACATTAGTGCCTTCTAAAGAGGAACTGATGAAAAAATATGGTCTTTCAGACAAGTATATACTCATAAGTTTCAAAAACGAAAGGCGATCTAACGTCTCTCAAACGTGGTTGAACAAACTTCAAAATATAGCAAAACGTAATGGCATACAGTGTGTATCGTTACCATTCTCGACAAGCCGTTCTGCAGGAGAGCTAGAAAAGGAGATTGTCCTCCCGCTTAACCCTATCGACTGGTACGCTCTACTCAAGTATTCTTGTGGTTACATTGGCAACAACATGCATCCTATCGTTGTGTGTATTCACAATGCTGTGCCTTTCTTTAGCTTTGACAATTATGGAACGAGACATGCAAACGGCTTGTTTTGCGACTCTTCAACAAGCAAAATCCGTCACATATTAAAAGTTGCCGACCTGCTCGATAATCGAATAGCGAGCAATTCACTGTTTCGTCGTACGCCAAGCCCAGACCATGTATTAATAAAATTACAGACGTTTGATAAAGCTAAATGCACAACTTTTGCTCAAGATTATCTCAGCAAGTATAATGAGATGATGACAGCAATTTTAAGACACATAGGAGGCACTTTGTAGGCCGTTTAAATAATCAAAATGAAACAAAATGAAAGTGGCATATATATCAACACCGCATTTTGCCGATTGTGACATTCCCCTGATTGGTGAATTACAGAAGAAAATTGATTTGTTCTATTTTCTTAAAGTATCAGAATCGACAAAGCGACTCACCCTTATAAAGATTGAATCGCTAAATAAAAGAGGTGGGGTTTATCCTGCTTCCGATTTTCCAGAACTTACCTACTTGTCTGACGATATAGATTTATCGAAGACATATATAGTAAACCTTCCAGGCAAGCACGACTGGTCTATTTGCAACCTCCTTGCCATATTTAAGATGGTGTGTGTCATTTTACAGCTAAAGATAAACATAGTACATATCACTTGGCCACCACGCTATGGTGAGTTCTTCACATATTTCTTACGTAAGCGTATCGTCATAACCATGCATGACCCCCTACCTCATTCAAGCGAGGACACATGGCTCAATCGTTTCCACCGCAATATGTGTTTCCGACTACTTGACGATTTTATTTTGTTGAACGAGATACAGAAAAAAACGTTTATCGAGACCTACCGAATGGGAACAAAGCGTGTGGAATTATCACATCTTAGCGCATATACAAACCTACAAAATATTAAGCCGCAAAAGCCAGATGTAAGTAACTATATCTTATTCTTTGGCGGAATTAGTTCACATAAGGGTATCGAATATCTGTGTGAAGCAATGGATAATGTTTGCAAGAAACATCCCGATGTGAAGTTGGTTGTCGCAGGTAAAGGTAAGATTTATTTTGACTTAAACCAGTATGCCATCTATAATACCGGTCATTTAGTTCTTCTTAACCGATACCTTGACGATAACGAACTTGTTGGTCTGATACGTAACTCTTTGTTTGTGGTATGTCCTTATATCGATGCAACACAAAGTGGAGTGGTTATGTCAGCGTTTGCTTTAAACAAGCCTGTTGTTGCTACCAAAGTGGGTGCTCTACCTACCATGGTTAAGAATGGACAATATGGAACTATCGTTCCTCCAAAAGATGTCGCCACCTTGGCTTCTGCAATAAATACATTGATAGAAAATCCACAAAAAATAGAGGCAATGATGACAAATATTGAGCACGACTATTCAGAGGGCAAATACTCATGGAAAGCCATCGCACAAGGCATAACTGATATTTATGCAAAGAAACTGTCAGACTCTAACAAGTGAAATAATTAACAATGATTAAAAGAACAAACAAATGAAGAAAGTCTCAATAATAATTGTAACCTACAACTCAGAGAAGGACATATATGATTGCATTAATTCTATCATAGAAAATTCCGACATTCCGCTGGCGGAAATAGAACTGGTTGTTGTAGACAATAATAGCACAGGTTGCGACACAATGTTTGGGAAACTTAAAACACTGTGGGGAGAAGATATTATACTGATACAAAACAGCAGCAATGGTGGCTACGGCCAAGGCAACAACGTGGGTATTAGGCGATGTTCAGCACCATTGGTGCTTATCATGAATCCAGACGTAAGGCTTGTATGTCCAATTTTCCACAAAGCAATAGACCGCTTTTCTAAAGACAAGAGCATGTGTATGCTCGGCATGAAACAGTGGCTAACCCTTGAGGACCCAAGCACAAACTCGTTTACATGTACCTATATGATGAATGGTTATCTCTCGACCATTCTCTCTGCCTTGTGTACACGTCTTGACATTTACATAGCAAAATATATGCATTTTTCAGGATCATGTTTTTTTATAAATAAAGCCATGTTTGAAGCTATCGGACTATTTGATGAAAGCGTGTTCCTTTACGGCGAGGAAGATGACATTCATTATCGTCTAATGCATCGTTTCAAAAAATGCAAGATGGTGTATGATAATAGTCTAAAATATCTGCATCTCACAAAAGAACGTCAGCCCGACATCAAATATGAGAAAACACTCATTGATGTAGCTGTAATACAAAATAAAAAGAAAGGTTATGATGAACGTATAACGCTTAAAAACCGACTGCGTTGCATTAATTTACAAATCTTTAGAGAACGTCTACGCATAATGTTTGGCAAGAATGATAAAACTCTCCTTAATATACTTGAAGGACTAAAATTGTATGTTAAAGAGAAACGGCAGAATAGTAAACTGCCCCAATAGCTACAAGAAGGCATTTTATTATTTTCGTTAATAGATAAAGACAATAAATAAAAATTATAGCCGTTTATACTACAAACAATAATTTTAGCGTATGAAAGATAAATTAGAAATCTTATTGTCATGCATGCATCAGACAGTCGATATAATAGAACGGTCGAATATAAAGTGTAATGCTACGATCGTGAATCAATGCGACAAAAATGATAAGCGAATGATAACGTTTTATGGTAACGACGAAACTAGCATGATTAACTGGATAGACTCGTCCAAGCGCGGACTTTCGCGAAGCAGAAACCTGGCATTGCACTCTGCTTCATGCGACTATTGCCTTATAGCTGATGACGATGAGGTATTTGTGGATGGCGTTGATAAGATTATAGAGATAGCTTTTAGAGATAACCCCGAAAGCGATGTATTAATTTTTAAGCTAAACAATTGGGAAACAAAATATCCTTCGCATACAAAAAATGTTAGCTACATTCAAGCCATGCGAACGGCAAGCTATCAGATTGCCTTTAAACGTGCAAAGATTGTAGAAAACAACATCTCGTTTGATGAAGAAATGGGGTCAGGAACAGGTCATGGAGCTGGAGAAGAATGTAAGTTCTTGTTCACCTGTCTGCACAAAGGTCTACGTCTTACTTTTGTACCAAAAACTATAGCCACACTACAGACTGGCTCCGAGTCACAATGGTTCTCTGGGTATGACAGCAAATATTTCTACTGGCACGGATGGGCCATAAAGCGCATTCTTGGCACACCTCTAGCTATAGTTTATGCTTTATATACTGCTGTGACAAAGTATAACGTCTATAACAAGAGCCTATCCCCCATATCGGCGATAAAACAGATGTTTAAAGGCATTTTCTCTAAAGACTGATTTACTTAAGCCATATAGAACACTTATTTTCAAAATTAAAAATGTATTTAGAATGAATTACGAAGTTGCTATAATCATACCTACTCTCAACGAGGAACGTTTCATTTCTCGTTGTTTGAATTCTATTATTAAGCAGACATATGAATTTAAAAAAATGGATGTAATGATAATAGATGGAGGCAGTAACGATAATACAAAAGAAATTGTTGCCGAATATCAAAAATCACATCAGAATATACGATTCATAGAAAACAAGAAAAAAATTCAATCAGTAGCATTCAATATAGGAATCAAAAATTCTACTGCACCATACATAATAAGATTAGATGCTCATGCTGAATATAATTCAGAATATATCTCCCTTTGTATAAAAAATCTAAAGGATGATAAGAAACGCGGCAATGTTGGTGGCAGATGTAACATTTTACCATTTAACCAATCCATATGGGCTCAAACCAACGCCATTCTGAATCATTCACGTTTTGGCATTGGTGGTGCAGCTTTCCGAGTAAGTAACGAAGCTCACAACACAGACTCTGTACCTTTCGGAGCATTTCCGAGGAGAATCATAGAGGAAATAGGCGGCATGAGAGAAGACTTACCAAGAGGTGAAGATAATGAGTACAATTCTCGCATAAGGAAAGCTGGATATCAGGTTTATTTCAATCCTGATATCATAAGTAGTTATTACGCTCGTCCTACATTGAAAGCATCATGCAAACAAATGTATGCGAACGGTGAATCTATCGGTTACTTGTATTACATCGACAAAGAAGCTATAGGAATAAGACATCTTATCCCATTACTCTTTGTTGTTTGTATATTTATAGGCATAATCCTCTCCCTTTTATGGAACCCATTCTGTTATCTTTTGGAAGGAGGACTTGCTGTATATTTTATTGCAGCTATTGTTGCTGCAATAACAGGAACTACAGGAAACATTAAATGCACGTTGCCGTTATTCATTCTTTTTTTCTGTATACACGTTTCTTACGGAATAGGAACAATATTCGGACTCGCAAAAGGAAGAAAAATTCATAACAGATAGCGGTTTTTAATAAAATAGTAAACATTTTAAGTTACTAACACAATAAAGCAACTTCAGAATGCGTTTAAATAATAAAATATAAAGCAAACACAAACATCAAATTTTATAAAATATGAAAATTCCATTTTCACCTCCATACATTGATGCCAACGTAATAAACGAAGTTGTTGATTCACTCAAATCGGGATGGATTACGACTGGTCCAAAAGTAAAAGCATTAGAAGAAGAAATAGGTAAAATTTCTGGCGTAAAAAATGTACTATGCATTAATTCGTGGACTTCTGGTGCCATTCTCATGCTCAGATGGCTGGGGCTGCAACCTGGAGACGAGGTCATTGTTCCTGCATATACATATTCTGCCACTGCCATGGCTGTATTATGGGCTGGTGGTAAACCTGTCATGGTTGACTCTACAGAAGATTTCAATATTTCTGTTGAAGGAATAAAAAATGCTATCACAGAAAAGACCAAAGCTATTATTCCTGTTGACATTGCTGGTTTTCCTTGTGATTATGACACAATCATGGAATTAGTAAAATCGGAAAAGATAAAAGCTTTGTTCCATGCTACTTCTGAAATACAAGAGAAATTAGGCAGAATACTCGTCTTGAGTGATTCTGCCCACTCTATTGGTGCACATTATGGCGATAAGCGTACTGGTTCAGAAACAGATGTTGCTATTTTCTCTTTGCATGCAGTAAAGAATGTAACAACAGCAGAAGGTGGAGCTATCTGCCTTAACTTGCCAGAACCATTCAACAACGAAGAACTTTACAAAGAACTTCGCCTGAGAACTCTCAACTGCCAAACGAAAGATGCTTTCACGAAAACAAAAGCTGGCGGTTGGAGATATGATATTGTTGGACAAGGCATGAAGATCAATATGGCAGATGTTAATGCTGCTATTGGTTTGGCTCAAATACGTCAATACGAGAATCTACTCAAAGAAAGAAAAAGAGTATTCAATACTTATGCCAAGGCTTTTGCTAATTCAGATTGGGCAATAACGCCTCCTGCAACATCTGACATAAAGGAGAGTTCGTATCATGTATATGCGTTGCGGATTAAAGGTATCACAGAAGGACAACGAGATGCAATCATTCAAGAGATCTCAAAAAATGAAGTAGCTGTCAATGTTCACTTTATACCAATGCCAATGCTCACACTTTTCAAAGGTATGGGATATGACATCAAGAACTATCCACAAGCATATAAGAATTTTGCCCACGAGATTTCATTGCCAGTATATCCTCAACTCTCCGAAGAGGAAGTTATATTTGTAGCAGAAACTGTCATCAAGGCATACGACACTATAATGAAAAAAACAAAGTAAATAATAAATATAGGATGATCATAATTATGATTCGATTCTTCGATTTAATATTCTCAATTATGGGATTAGTAATATTGTCACCTCTCTTTATTGTTCTCTATCTTCTCATTAGGATAGAGAGCAAGGGAGGAGGATTTTACTCACAAGAGAGAATTGGAAAAAACGGCAAGCCATTCAAACTCTATAAATTCAGATCTATGAGAATTGGTTCTGATAAAAAGGGGCTAATCACTATAGGAGAAAAGGACAACCGTATAACCAAAACCGGATTTATCCTTCGAAAATATAAATTGGACGAACTTCCTCAACTTTGGAACGTGGTTATCGGAGACATGAGTTTAGTTGGCCCAAGACCAGAGGTAAAAAAATATACAGACCTCTATACAGAAGAACAAAAACAGGTTCTACATGTAAGACCAGGCATTACAGATTGGGCGTCCATAAAATACGTGGATGAGAATAAAATTTTGGGAGAATCAAAAACACCTGATGAAGCTTATGTAAATTTGATTATGCCCAACAAAATTAAACTTAATATGGTATATATACAAAATCAGACACTTGGAGAATATTTCAAGATTATATTTACCACATTTAAAGAAATAGTAAGATAGAAAACTATGAAGAATTTCAGGAAATTTACAGATTGGTATTTCTCCAGAAAATCACTACCATACTGGTGTATTTTCTGGATAGACTGTGCTGTGATATTTATTTCTTACCTATTTATATATCAACAGATTAACAGTGGAGCAAAGGCATTGAGTATCTTAGGACAACTCTCTATGTTATTTGCTATATTCACATTGTTCCATGCCATCGGTTTTAGGATATTCCACACATACGACGGTATCCTCAGATACTCATCGTTTATTGATTTGCAAAGAGTATTCTATGCTGTTACTTTTGGTGCGGTACTGTCTGCTATAACGAAAAACATGTTGCTTAGCACTCATTTCTTCCCTGGGGTTGAAATTGAATACCGCAATATTGTACTTGGAGCACTCATATCCACATTAGCCTTGTGGGCTATCAGAGTTATTGCTAAGACTGTCTTTGATGTCTCTCTCTCAGATTACAATATCAAACATTCTTTTATCTATGGCGTGAAAGAAGGAGGTATAGGATTAGCCAAACAAATCAAGAACAACAAACCTATGAAATTCAAACTCATGGGCTTTATCTCTGATGATGCAGAAATTAAGCACCATCATCTGATGGGTACTAAGGTGTATGCTCCAGACATGAATACCATCAAGACCATGAGGAACAACAATATCTCTACCCTATTAATTTCTCCTGGTGCTATTGACGGTTTTCGGGCAAACAAGGACTTCCAGGATGCACTCCTTGCAGAAGGTATACATATTTACATGCCTACAACACAGGAATGGAATAGAAATCAACAGCAACAACTCAAGGAGGTAAGCATAGAAGATTTACTTCCTAGAGATGAAATCAGCATCGATATGGAAAGCGTAGGAACTATGCTTCAAGGGAAGCGAATCTTGATTACAGGTTCTGCAGGAAGCATAGGAAGTGAAATGGTAAGACAAATTGCGAAATACAATCCGGCAGAATTAATTCTGATAGATAGTGCAGAGACCCCGCAGCACGATATACGATTGATGATGGCGAAGCAATTCCCTGATATTAAAGCTGAAACCATCGTCACCACTATCTGTAGCAAGTCCAGAATGGTACATATCTTCAAGACTTACCTGCCTGACTATGTATTCCATGCAGCAGCATATAAACATGTACCTATGATGGAAAACAATCCATGTGAGAGCATTCAAAACAATGTTTATGGTACTAAAATACTAGCTGACCTTGCTGTCAAATATGGAGTTAAGAAATTTGTTATGATTTCAACAGACAAAGCTGTCAACCCAACCAATGTCATGGGATGTTCTAAACGAATCTGTGAAATCTATGTACAGAGTCTCAACAAAGCAATAGAGGAAGGTATAATCAATGGAAAAACCCAATTCGTTACCACACGTTTTGGCAATGTATTGGGTTCTAATGGTTCTGTTATACCTTTATTCAAGAAACAAATAAAAGCTGGTGGACCTGTCACTGTTACAGACCCACGTATCATCCGCTACTTCATGCTCATTCCAGAGGCTTGCAAACTAGTTCTGGAAGCAGGAACAAAAGGTAATGGCGGGGAAATATTTGTTTTCGACATGGGCAAACCTGTCAAAATTGCCGACATGGCACAGAGAATGATCAACCTCAGTGGAGCAAAGAACGTTGAAATCAAATACACTGGACTGAGAGCAGGCGAAAAGCTTTACGAGGAAGTGCTTAATGAGAAGGAATCAACCAAGCCGTCGTTCCATGACAAAATAAGAATCGCTGAAGTACGTGAATACGATTATACAGAAGTATCTAAGCAAATCGATGACTTAATTGAAAAAAGCAAGTTATACGATGAAATGCTCACAATTAAATGTATGAAAGAAATCGTACCAGAGTACAAGAGCAATAATTCGATTTACGAGAAGCTCGACAAATAAGCACTTTCACGTTCGTAATAAATGAAAAAATAACTGATGGAAAATAAACAATATAAAGACAACATGAATAAGACGGAGCAAATTATAAAGCGCTCCGTCGATTTCGTCATCGCTGCATGTTGTCTGATATTCTTCTCTCCTTTAGCCATAGCGTGTGCTATTGCTATCCGATTAGAGGATGGGCTACCTGTAATCTACCGTCAAGAGCGCATAGGTCTACATGGCAAGCCATTCTTTATCTATAAATTTCGTTCCATGAAGATTGATGCAGAAAAAGATGGTCCTGATCTTCTTGAGATAAAAGGTGATCCAAGGCTCACTAAAGTTGGACGTTTTTTAAGAATGCATCACCTCGATGAACTTCCTCAACTTTGGAACGTTTTTAAAGGAGACATGGCATTTGTAGGTCCACGTCCAGAACGCAAATTTTATATCGACCAGATTATGGAACACGATCCTCGATATCGTTTTCTATACAAAATTCGTCCAGGAGTAACTTCTTATGCCACCTTATATAATGGATATACGGATACGATGCCGAAGATGTTGAGAAGACTGAGTCTTGACCTCTACTATCTGGAGCACAGATCCTGGTGGTTTGATGCCAAGATTCTGTTCAAAACTATGATGAACATCCTGTTTGGCAAAATATTTTAGACATCGAACGCTGTGAAAGGGAAAAAGACGGTTTCGTGACAGTTTTTTCCATTTCACAGCTTTTTATTTGGCATTATTTATATAAAAATCTGTTTTCCCCTACAGATAGAAAAGACTCCGTAAAGGTTTTTAAAACTTTTTTTTAAGTTGATGGTAAATTTGTTGCCATTTTATTTTTTTGTTTCACTTTTTTTTAGTACCTTTGCAAACGTTATCCTGAATACAATCTTTTTACCTTAAAG
>ERZ791632.296-NODE-296-length-15078-cov-49.8671_pt1 | contig 15078 bp, 13 predicted proteins | sample MGYA00510263_ERZ791632 | MGnify/ENA primary metagenome ERZ791632 (study PRJEB30046, sample SAMN00715181) | human gut metagenome | study: EMG produced TPA metagenomics assembly of the A metagenome-wide association study of gut microbiota in type 2... | reverse complement strand
GAATCTGGTTGTCGTTCAACCACTTACATGCTTTTTCCATAACAGGCAGATCGCTAGTGCTGCCCATAATAATGCTTACTAATGGTTTCATTTCTTCTTATATTTTATTATAAACTTTATATTACCAATATAGCACAGGTGGTGCCTATCAGAAATCCTGCAACTACCTGTGACAGCGTATGTTGTCGGAGTATCATACGGGCACTTCCTACTGAGCCTGCCATCAGCAGTACGATGCAGAGCCACCACAGCGGATTGAAATCGAAGGCTACAGAATAAGACACCAGGGCTCCTGCCACACCTCCGATGGCTGCCGTATGGGTGCTGATCTTCCACCATACATTGATGAAGGCACAAATCATCTGTATTGCCAGCGCTACCACTACGATGATGCTGATGACACGAGGCGTATTGCGGTATTCCATCCAGAAGAAACAGCCGAAGTAGCATACGATAGAGAGGATGTAAGGCACGATACGGCGCTCCTTCTTGCCCAACTCACGCGAGGTCCAGCCCTGAACCATACGGTAGAGGTGGATGAGTAGCGATGGAGCAACGACGGTCAGGAGATAGACCATGCCCAGCATCACCAGTTTGTATCCTATCGGTAACAGCGACATATAACTGAAGATGAACAGAGCAATCAGTCCTACCATCGGCAGATAGAAGGGCGTGAAGATCATGCTCATGATGCGTGCTGTCAATATGATATTCTTCTCTTTCATAACACTAATAACGTATATATTCTTTTTATCTCTCAAATATTTTGTGGTGAGCACTGGCTTATTTCCTGAGTCGTGCCACCGGAATGCCCAGTTGCTCCCTATATTTTGCCACGGTTCGTCGGGCGATAGGGAATCCCTTCTCCTTCAGCAGTTTGGCGAGAGCATCATCGCTGAGCGGCTTTTTCTTGTCTTCTTTCTCGATGATGTCGTGCAGGGCAATCTTGATTTTGCGGGTAGACATCTCTTCGCCGTCTTCAGTAGTGTAGCTGTCTGTGAAGAAGAACTTCAGCGGGAAGGTGCCCCATTTGGTTTGGGCATACTTCACGTTGCTCACTCTCGAGATGGTACTGATGTCCAGTCCCGTGCGGTCTGCCACATCCTTCAGGATCATCGGTTTCAGGTCAGCCTCGTCTCCATCCAGGAAGAACTGCCGCTGTATGTCGATGATCGCCTTCATGGTGACGATGAGGGTATGTCTTCTCTGCTTGATGGCTTCGATGAATCCCTGTGCTTTGTCCACCTTTTCCTTGGCGTAGAGCAGGGCTTCCTTATCGCTTCTGCTCATCTTGTCTTTATGCTTCCTGTAGGTGTCAATCATGTCGGTGAATGATGGCGAAACCGTCAGTTGCGGAATGTTGCCACGGTTCAGCGAGAATGTAATCGTTCCGTCGTCATTGGTGTCGATGATGAAGTCGGGGGTAATCTGCTGCATGTTTCTGCCCTCGGTTTCGCCCATCGATGCGCCCGGTTTCGGATTCAGTTTCCTGATTTCTTCCTGCAGGGTTTCTACCTGTGTATCGTTCAGTTCCAATCCAGCCTTGATCTTGTCCCAATGTTTCTTGGTAAACTCTTCAAAATAGTCGGTAAACACCTCTTCCATCGTTTTGCGGAGCACACCTCTCGGCAGTCGCTTAACCTGCAGCAGGAGGCATTCCTGCAGACTTCTTCCTCCTACACCGGCTGGGTCGAAGGTCTGTAGGATGTGGAGTACATGTTCGATGTCTTTTTCCGTAACATCGATGTTGTGATAGATAGCGAGTTCATCGCAGATGCTGTCTAGATCCTTGCGGAGCAGTCCGTCGTCATCCAGTGAACCGATGAGATATTCCATCACTTTCTTTTCCTTGTCGCTGAGCGGCTGCATGTCCATCTGTTCCTTCAGCTTATCATAGAAAGAGGTGGTGTCGCCGTAAATCATTTCTTCGTAGTCGGCGCTGTCCTGGTTGTTGTATCTGTCTGTATTGTAATCAGGCATCTGGTCATCTTTTCCGATGCTTTCCAGCGCCTGGTCCAGTTCGTCTTTTCTTGCTTCTTTTTCAGATTCAGCCTCGTAGGCATCCTCATCGTTGCTGTTGTCGTACTCATCATCTGCGGGCGAATCATCATTGGCGACATTCTCGTTGAGCATATCGTCTGGGTTCTCGCTTTCCAAAGCGGGATTATCGTCCAGTTCTGCATTGATACTGTCTTCCAGTTCCGTGAGCGGCATTTCCAACAGTTTCACCTGCAGCATTTGCTGGGCTGAAAGTCTTTGAAGTTGCTGTAACTTCTGTGCCTGTGTCTGTATGAGTTTTTGAGCCATAATTACTTAAAGTATTCTTTTAGTTCGTTGGCAAGCTGGTAAAGCTTGTCTGGATTTCCGTTTCCGTATTGATGCCAGATGTCGCTGCATGCTTCTAGCAGCGGGTGTATCAGTACATCTTCGCGGTTGAGATAAGGATCGCAGTACATGAATACGCCCATCGCCTCGGCAATGACCTTCGGTGATGTTTTGATGAGTTTGCCCAGGTCGATGATTTCCGGTGTTTCCGGCACCATGGTGATTGGTGTGAGCTGGAAGTAGAGGTCGAGGATAATGATGAGTTTTACGGGTGTGAGCGATGGTTCGCCTTCCAGTGGTTCCCAGTTTTTCTCGAATGTTTCCTTCACTTCCACTCCCTCGAAGAACTGCATGGCGTTTCCGCAACCGTTCATCTGCCTGATGCGCTGTATGTCGCGCTTCAGCAGCTGTGGTTTATCGGCATACTTCTCCCATAGTCGCTTGATTCTCGGAGTCACCATTCTGAGTTTAAACATCTGTTCGTGCAGAAATTCAGGAGGAATGTGCAGTTCCAGACTCAAGTCGACCATCCCTTTCGAGTAGAGAGGTTTCACGCCCATAGGCTTCTTCTGGTACAGCTGCAGCAGCAGGAGCCAGTTTTCTTCGTTCCAGAGAGGATGTCTTGCCATAATTTCTTATCTTTATATATCTTCTGCAAAATTACGATTTTTCGTTGGTAAAACAAAATAATTTAGCGGTTATTTTTTCTTAAATAGAACTTTCTCCTGTCTAGGAGTAAAGGAGTTAAGAATTAATAGGTGTAAAGAAGTCAAAAACAAAGAGCGCAACTTCGAATGATTTCGAAATTGCGCTCTTTAAATTCGATATTCCCAAATTTCTCATAACTCAAGGGTTTGTTTCCCCTTTCCATTACGGTGCCCGAAGCAGCAATTCTGCTCAGGCGTCATCTTTGGTTATCCCATACATTTGGATCTTTTTACCTTCAACTCACCTGTTGAAATTATCCTGTTAATCCTTGAATAAACAATCTTTAAATTTACCTTTAAACTAAAACCTAATAAAAAAACAACTAACAATCTTAAACCTAAAAACCTAATAACCTAAACTTTTTGTCGTCCTTGAATAAACAATCTTTTCTTTACCTTAACTAATACCGTTTCTCTGAATAAACAATCTTAAATTTACCTTTAAACTAACTAATAACCTAAAACAACTAACAATCTTAACCTAAAAACCTAATAACCTTTTTGTCTTATTGACGATGCAAAGGTACGACGATTTTCCGAACCCACCAAATGTTTTAAGAGAAAATCACATAAAAAAGCCTCTTTTTTGATATAAATCAACTATGTGTGTGCGCACACACGTGCTATTTAACAGCTATTTGATGTATGTCAACCATTTTAACATTTTCTTCATACCAGAAGTCTGTTCTGTGCCTTATACCTTATTATATATAGAGAGGAGGATTATGCAGCCTCATGGAACCGTTCATCGTCCTGGGCGGTCGTACAGATACGCCTCTTCGCTCATAGATACGGCGATGGTCTTGAGGCGCAGATAGTCTTCCGACAGGTAGATGAGTCCCTTGTTGCCCCAGTTTTTACCCCATGAATTGCGGCAGACGTAGAATCTCTGCTTGCCTTTCATGAAGGTACCTATGATTTCCATCACATGATCGTCGGTGGTGCGGAGCTGTTCAAACTCCTTCTGTCGCGAAGCCTGGGTCACGGGGCGTTCCATCTGCTGTATGTCGACACAGTTCTTTCGGGGTGCTTTGAATCCCGGTTCGCTGATGTCGCCTTCCCAGCATACCGGATGCCCTTTTTCTACTGCCTTCTGTATGTGGAGCATCAGTTCGTCGAGCGGAAGGTTCAGGTAAGCATCGTGCATCCGGTTATCAGGAACCTCGAGTGCAAAGTATTCTCTGTAAGGATGATGAGAGAAACTGGTGAGTGATACATACTCCTCAGGATAACATACGCTGTGGGCAAACTCCTGAGGGGTATATTCGGCGCCCAGCATGTGTACGGCTTTGGCAGGCATATAGCCTATTTCTGCGTCAAACAGGTCGTTCAGTTCCTCCTTGAGCTGACCGATGCCTGTCTTCTTCGAGATGGCACCGTCGCACAGTTTCTCCACCTTGCGGCAGAGCACCTTGTAGTTCACGTGCTTCGGGTCTTCATAGCTGTCGTACGGCTGCGCACCATACTTATCTATATAATGTATCAGCATCGGGGCAGTACCGCGCAGGCTGATATTCTTCTTTCCCTGTGCAAAGTAATATTCCAGCGCTTGTTCTTCAAGCATCATGCGGGCTACGTAGGCGATGGAGAGATTCACGGAATCTCCCTTCATGATATGCTCGCTTTCAATGGTGGCAAGCATGCCGTATGCCCAGCAGAGTTCGCTGTTGCCCTGGTCCTTGACGGGTGTAGTACTGATCAGGTGAATATGCTCCGGCAGACAGTCTTCCCCTCCATCAGTCTCAGAGATACCAGCCCGCTGCTGCCTGTATCCGCATCCGGCGAATACAAGCAGAGCGAGTCCTATAGTTATGATTTTCTTTCTTTCCATGCCGCAAAAATACAAAAAAGATTTTAATCTGTGGCATTAATCTTTCTTAATTCTCCTTAGTGTCATTGAAATACCTTGCCATAATCCGATTTCGGCATCGTCGGTTCGCTGATACTGAACGACATACCATTTTTATAGGTGTACAGCGGACCCGTATAGATGGTCTTTTTTCCGATTACCAGATGCACGTTGTCAAAACTGCAGGTTTTGATGGCTTTTCCCTCCTTATCCTTACTTTCGGCTGTTACGTGGAGGTCTGTCACGTCATTGGAGCCCAGAAGGACAAATACATCAAAACCGACGTGTTTGGTCTGGTATTTTTTAGGGTCGAACGTCCAGCTTCGGGCGATATTAGCTTTCTCTTTACAGAATCCGGTAGAAGGGTTGAATACGTAACCGCAGTTTCCGCTTACTGTGATATCATACGAATTGCCGTTCAGGGTAGGCTTGTCGTTGCCGTTGAGTACAAAGCAGCTCACACCACGTTTCAGCGAAACATTCTGGCTTACCGCCTTGCTACCCGATTCCACCTTGATATCCTGATAGCAATATGCCATGTCGCGTACGATATTGTTGGCAAAAGTCATTTCGTTTCTGTTTTTGATGTTCATTCGCTCTTCCAGTTCCATATTCGTATTAACGGCAGCGGCAACGAGAGTGTATTCGCCTGATGGAACATTGAGGCTTACTGTACCGAAATTGTCTTCCGTGCTTTCCTGTCTTGCGGTGTAGCCTGCTGTGGCATTGTCCCCTTTTGGAATGAGGCATACCTCCAGTTCCGTGTAGAGCTGTGCATCCTTGAGCGATTTTGCTTCCTCTCCGGCTCTCGTTCTCGCCAGATAACTTTCTTCTCCTTGGCCAATAGGCACAATGGAACTTTCGAAGAAGCTGAATCTAACTTCTTGGTTCTTTACTTGTGGTGTTGTTTCAAGCATCACGTTTTCTTGTGTACAACTAACCATTGTGGTCATTGCCAGGAACAGAATCATTCCTGAGGTAAAAACATTCTTCATATGCTTTCACTTAAATTAATAATACCAGCCGTAAAACTGGATTGGATTCATATTAAAATAAGAATATCCTAGGGATATATTCTTATTTATAGGCAAATATAGGCAAATAATCGTGATTGATTTGTCAAGATAATCGAATTTCTTTCATTTTTTCTCTATTTTTCTGTGTTTTGTCTTCATTTTGGTGTAACTTTGCACCTGAAATTAGAAAATTGCATTCATGAATACAAAGATAAACGAATTTGAAGTGATGGCACCAGTGGGCTCACGCGAGTCTTTGGCTGCTGCCATACAGGCTGGCGCCGACTCCGTATACTTCGGAATCGGTAAGTTGAACATGCGTTCCCATTCTGCCAACCATTTTACCATCGATGATTTGCGAGAGATTGCTGCCACCTGCAATGAGCATGGCATCAAGACCTATCTCACCGTCAATACAGTCATCTACGACAACGACATCCCAACGATGAAGGAAATCATTGATGCTGCCAAGGAGGCAGGCATCTCAGCCGTCATCGCCAGCGATGTGGCTGTGATGAGCTATTGCAACGAAGTGGGCGAAGAGGTTCACTTATCCACACAGTTAAATATCTCAAACACAGAGGCTTTGAAGTTTTATGCACGCTTTGCAGATGTTTCCGTACTGGCACGTGAATTGAACATGGACCAGGTGAAGTACATCCACGAGCAGATAGAGCAGCAGAACATCTGTGGTCCGATGGGCAAGCAGATTCGTATCGAAATGTTCTGTCATGGTGCTCTGTGCATGGCTGTATCGGGCAAGTGCTACATGAGTCTCGCCAATGCCAACCGCTCTGCCAACCGTGGCGAGTGTGTGCAGATCTGCCGCCGCAGCTATACTGTTACAGATAACGAAACCGGCAACCAGCTCGAAATCGACAACAAGTATGTGATGAGTCCGAAGGATCTGAAGACCATCCGCTTCATCGACCGCATGATGGATGCCGGTGTGCGCGTCTTCAAGATTGAGGGCCGTGCCCGCGGTCCTGAATACGTATATACCGTCGTAAAATGCTATAAAGAGGCGATAGCTGCCGTGCTCGACGGTACCTTTACCGAGGAGAAGAAGGATGAGTGGGATAAGAAACTCGCCACCGTATTCAACCGTGGTTTCTGGGACGGCTATTACCAGGGTCAGACTCTCGGTGAATGGAACAAGCATTACGGTTCCGTAGCTACCGAGAAGAAGGTGCTCGTGGGCAAGGTGATGAAATATTTCTCTAAGTTGGGTGTGGCAGAAGTAGCCGTAGAGGCATCTACCTTCGACAAGGGCGAGAAACTGCTGATTACGGGTAACACCACCGGTGTGATGTATCTCCATGCAGATGAAATCCGCTACGATCTGAAGCCTGTGGAAACAGCGCAGCAGGGCTGGAGAGTTTCTATCCCTGTACCAGATAAGGTACGCCCTAACGACAAGCTCTATAAGTTGATTACAGTAAATGAAATTAAAGAAATAAAATAATGGCAACAATTAATGAATTGCAGGATGAAGTAGTAGAGGAGTTCCAGGATTTCACCGACTGGATGGACAAGTATCAGATGCTCATTGACTTGGGCAACGAGTTGGCTCCTCTCGACGAGAAATACAAGAACGAGCAGAACCTTATCGACGGCTGTCAGAGCCGCGTATGGCTGCAATGCGATTATGTAGGTGGCAAGCTCGTATTCACTGCCGATAGCGATGCGCTCATCGTAAAGGGTATCATCGCCCTCCTCATCCGTGTATTGAGCGGTCATACCCCAACCGAGATTATGGATGCCGACCTCTATTTCGTAGAGAAGATTGGTCTGAAAGACCATTTGAGTCCAACCCGCAGCAACGGTCTTCTGGCGATGATTAAGCAGATTCGCATGTACGCCCTTGCCTACAAGACTAAGGAGGCAGAGGCTTAACCGCCTCTGATTATATATAAAAGGTATATTATAATGCGTAAATTAAGAACGATAGAGATGAACCGCCTCACCCTGGAGGAATTCAAGGAAGCCGAGAAGCTGCCCCTGATAGTAGTCCTGGATGATGTACGTTCATTATATAATGTAGGAAGTGTGTTCCGTTCCTGTGATGCCTTCCGTGTAGAGGCGGTGTATCTCTGCGGAATCACCGCCACCCCTCCTAATGTCGAGATTCACAAGACGGCGTTGGGTGGCGAAGACAGCGTAGACTGGGAATACTTCAAGACCACCGAAGAGGCGGTAGAGAAGCTGAAGCAGAAAGGCTACTTTGTATATAGCATCGAGCAGGTAGAAGGCTCTACCAAGCTCCAGAACCTGCCTGAGGCTCACCCTTCACTCCCCAAAGGCTACGCCGTCATCTTCGGTAACGAGGTGAAGGGAGTCAAGCAAAACATCGTAGATATGAGCGATGGCTGCCTGGAGATTCCTCAGTTCGGCACCAAGCATTCCCTGAATGTCAGCGTCACCGCCGGTATTGTAGTCTGGGAGTTTGCCAAACTTTTGAAGCTATAAGTTGAGTTCATGCCAAACTTGCGTTTTTTTGCGAAGTTTGGCATGAACTCATTTGTTAATAACGATATTCATCTAAAAGAGCAAGATATGATAGACGGGGCATGGAATCATCATCCCTCTCTGGTACTTCGGAATGAATTATTAGAGTTCTGAACTTTCGCTTGTGGTTTAAGTAATTCAATGAGCAATGCAAAAAAATAAAATGGGGAGACCGCTGTCTCCCCAGAAATAATTATATTTGCATTGTTATGTACAAACAAATTATTTCGGAGCAAAGGTACACAATAAATGTGTGTTGAATTCGCGGCGAAAACGTTAAAAAATACTAACAAGGTGTCGCATTCCCCCATGAAGTAGACACCCAAAACCAAAAAGTCATACCTGAAAAAACAAAAATTACCCCCCCCACTTTCATATAAAACCCTTAACTTTGCACCTGGATTTTTTATAATCTGTATCAAGTAAGCAATTAAAATGCTGTAAATTATAATCAAAACATAATAGATATGAAGAAAGTTTTAACTAAAAAAAAGTATGTTGCACCATCTATGCAGATTCTCGAATTGGAGGCTGCTCAGATTCTGACAGGAAGTAATGTCAATTCTTCACATACCGTGAACGGTTTTCAACCCGGTGGTTCTTTAGGCTCAGGTGACATGGAAGAAAGCAGTCCGGCTAGAAGAACTAGCATTTGGGACTAAGATGAATATTAAATGAAATGAATATGAAATTATCCAGTTTATTACCCCAGATGGCTTGCGCCCTCCTCCTTATGGCGAGTTGTTCACAGGAGGATAGTATGACGCCAGGCGAAAGCCCATCTTCAGTCGGCGGCATTCACATCACCACGCAGGTATCAGATATTGCTACCCGTGGCATCACCGAAACTGCCACCCTGCAAAACTTCGGCATCTGTATACAGGGGGCCGGAGAGCACGCTTCATCTTTGCAATATAATAATGTAGAGATGATGAAGAACGGCGAAGAGTGGACTTCTGCTACCCCAATGCTGTGGCAGAGTGAGATTCCTTCTGCCGACATCATCGCCTATGCTCCTTATCAGGCTGATATAAGCGAAGCCTTGGCAACCCAGAAGCAGTTTCCTGTATCGGTGAAAGCCGTACAGACTAAAGAAGACCTGTCTTCCGACCTTCTGGTGTTCAAGGCTAAGGATTATGCTCCAACCATCGTCGGCGAGAACAAAGACAAGATTGTAGAGGTGAAGTTTGATCATGCCTTCAGCCAGCTGATGGTAACCTTCAACTTCGATTCCGCCTTTTCCAATGATGAGGTAGATCTGTCAAAGATAGAAGACGTAAGGGTAGAGGGCACCGTTTTGTCAGGCGTATGCGACTTTTCTCATGACAAGCCGCAGATAACGGTTCAGGCTGATGCCGCAGCAGAGTCCATTACTCCAGAGAATGTTTCTTTCCAGGCAAAGGATGCAGAGCATGCCAACATCTCTGCCCAATACTCCTCTCTGCTGGTTCCGCAGACCATCCAGGCAGCCAACCAGCCTCTGAAGGTTTCCTTCCGATTGGGTGAAACCACCTATTCATGGAAGTCGAATGCCGACATCACCCTGGAGCAGGGCAAATATTATACCCTTTCGCTCAATATCAAGAAGACCGGAGTTGTAGTAGAAGGAACGATTAAAGGCTGGATTCCGGCAGAAGGCAACAATGAATATGTAGCAAATTAATAACTATTAAAATACAACATTTATGAAGAAATTTAGATTCTTATACATCGCTGCCGCAGCATTGCTGTTTGCAGCTTGCGCTAACGAAGAAGACGGTATCGGCAACAATGGTCCTGTTGCTGCTACCGTACAGGCGGACATTTCCAACAATATCAAAACCCGTGGAACTGCAGACAACGACAAATGGACAACTGGCGACGCTATCGGTGTGTACGTCACTTCCGCAGGAAACACAAAAGGAACAAATGTAAAGTATGAATATGACAATTATGGTGATTTTGTTTCGGCAAATCCTATTTATTTTAGAGATAACGCGGAACAGACATTCAGTGCGTATTATCCATACATTGATGACCCCAATAATGACAAATTCGATGAGGATGGTTGGTTAATAAATGATTGGACTATAGATTACAACAATCCAAGTAATACCTTATTAGCAAACGATTTTCTCTTTGCCTCGGGAGCAATAGCCAGCAAAGCATCGCCAATGGTTAATTTCACTGACTTGAATAATGTGGGAGAATCCTTGCCAGAGAAAGACCATCGCTTTAAGCACAAGATGAGTATGATAGAATTTACGGTCTGTGCAGGAGAAGGTATCGAGAGCAGCAAGAGTAATCTTCAAAGTATAACATTGGACAAGATAAAGACACAGGGTAAGATAAATGTAAAAACAGGTGCGACAGAAGTCACAGGGACTTCTTCCCCAATAACCTTACCAGTAACAGGTCTTTTGACCGATGTCAGGGTCTGCAAGTTCATACTCTTCCCGCAACAGTTCGAAAACAATGAATTGCCCATTAGTTGTAATGTGATGTATAACGAAAATACGATTAACAATTATACAACAAAGATACCCCTACCAAATGGATTCGAAGGTGGTAAAAAATATACTTATACTATCACTGTTATAAATAATAGTATAGTAATAGGAAATGCAAACATAACGAGTTGGGGTATTGGCACAGACAATGAAAGGCTCGATGCAGAAATAGAATAATAAGGTGCAGAAATAGGGAATACAGGGTTAGTGAGCTTGGCAGCTCACTAACTCACTAACAATAAAAAACTGAAGATTATGAAGACGATAAAACAAAGAATTTCCTATGCGGTAATGGGCCTTATGGCTATGGGCTTTACAGCATGTACGCAAAATGAAGATATGGCTCCTACGCTGAAAGGGCAGGAAATCAATGCCACTTTCTCTGTTGGAGGTATGCAGACTCGTGTCAATACATTGGGACACGGTAACAGTTGGGAGGATAAAGATAAGCTGAAAGTAAGTATATTTACGGATTATGATAATGGTAGTACGACTGTTCTTTCTTTTAATGGCGAAACAAATGAATGGTCCCGCAGAGGAAGTTTTCGTTGGTTAGATGAATCCGAGCGACATACAATTTTGGCTGTATATCCATCTGACATGGATTTTTGGCAAGAAAATCTACAGTATGATTTACAAACAGACCAAAGCAGCGAAGGTAATTTGAAAAACGCTGATCTCATAACTGGATATTGGCACGATTTTCCTCGGTTCGATTTAAGCATTCCTATGAAGCATCGCATGTCGCTGGTAACAATTTTCTATGAAATAGGTGAATACGATCATCCTAATAAGTATATAAGTAACCTACGGATTTGTTCGCCATGCAATGGGGCTAGCTTTAGAATATCAAACGATGATTGGATAATGGACACTTCTAATTATAAAGAGCCAACGTTGGTATATGCATGCCAGACAGGAGATGATGGAGGAAAGTCTTTCTCTGCAATCATAGTACCAGGCTCGTTAGACACAAGTGCTGATTTTTTGAAGTTTACTTTAGACGGGCAAGATTATACCGTCAAGTTAAAGCAAAAAACAGATTTTTTGGAAGGGCATCGTTACATCTATAGTCTCAAAAAAATAGGAAGAGACAAAGTGGAACTCGCAGTCCGCAATCAAGGTGTTCTGCCTGGTTGGGAAAATGAAGAAGAACTATAACAAATAAAAGGAGAATATAATTATGCGTAAGATTATCCAATACATGATGATGGCATTGATTGCTGTTGTTTTGGCATCATGTGCTAATGATATAAGCGAAGAATCTACACCAACTGTTAAAAGTAATATACGGTTTGTTGTAGATGACTTTCCTATGTTTGAGAAACCTTCTACCCGAACTATCGGCGAAGAAGACAAGGGTAAGACAGCATGGGCTGTTGGAGATGAAATCTGTGTAAAGTTAGAATCTAAAGAGTTAGGAACCCAGACTGCAACTTTAAAATATAATGGAGTAAAGTTTGAAATCCAAGATGGTAACTCATTGTGCTATCTTGATGGGGAACCTGTGACGGCTTATGCTTACTATGCTCCAAATCGTAAATGGTTAAATGATGGTAATCTTGGGTATAAGGATGGTGAACACGATGGAACTGCAGAGTTCCTCGAAGCAACTTGCACAGTTCATTATGGCGATGATAATTATGTGGATATATCATTTGCCAATGCAACACGCAATTATTCACGCCTCCGTATAGCAACCATTCCTAAAACAGAAATAAAGGTGGATGCCGATAACTTTGCTCCAACAGATAATCCTAATCTTTTATACATGACATATACCCTTACTTCTGACGAAAAGGGGAATGCCTATTTGTATGGAACTTTCGATAATAATTCCATCGTTACTGTGAAATATAGAGGAGCATCTTTGGCAACTCATAAATTCTCGAAAAAAACAGAAAATGCTAAGAGTTATGCTCTGGATGCTACTGTCATTTCGGCAAATAGTGCAGAAGAAATAAACTCAGCTATCAAGCAAGAAGTAGCAGATGGCAAGACTGCTATAAGACTCAACATCGCTTCTGATGCTGGCGATAATGAGTTTAAGGCTATCCGCGAAGCTTTTAAAAATGTGAAATCTGGCACTATAGATCTCACTCTAATAGGATGCAAGGAAATTCCTGCAGATGGTTTGAACAACCAATCAGGAGGACTAGAGGCATTAAAGTCTATTACTTTGCCTGATGTGACAAAAATTGGAATGAATGCCTTACTCTTCTGTGTGGATTTGGAAGAAATTTGTGCTCCGAATGTTTCTGCTATAGATGAAGGTGGATTTGCAGAATGTCGCAAATTGAGAAAAGTAACTTTGGGAGAACTCACGGATGTAAAAGGTGACTATGAACACGGGGAGGGAATTTTTGGCTTCGATTCTCATTTGACGCAAATTATAGATTTAGAGTTGTCTGAAAATCAGGAAGTCATGAAAGGTGAGTTTGACGAGAATAGCAATCAATATATTTGGAAGCCTACGGGTGAAAAATACTTTGCCAGCCCAGACTTTTATAATGGTATATTCCTCGGCTATCAATTTAACTCAGTAAAGAAATGGGAATAAAAAGCTGTACTATCAAGTTTAACTCCTAAGCTGGGCAGGAGTATAAGGTGCTCAGTAACATATCCCCCCGCACTTCACGGGAAACGACAAGGGTCTATATGCCACGATGAACAGGTGGCGTATAGACACCCTCGTTTTGCCGAGCAGGTAGCCGAGTCTATATGCCACGATGAACAGGTGGCGTATAGACCCTTGATTATATGGAGATATTCGTAATCTACATCTCCGCTTTCTGTTTTTTATGAATTGCTCAGATTCTTAATGATTTCCAAAGGTAGCTGGGTAGCTTTGGAAACCTGTTCGGCAGAAAGTCCCATTGCCAGCAATCGTTGTGCTGTTTCTGTGTTTGCCTCATGTTTGCCTTCTGCTCTACCTTTTTCCATACCTTTCGCCATACCTTTCGCCATGCCTATTTCTATACCTTCACGCTTGGCAGTGTCTACGGAATTCTTGATGTCGCGATATGCCATCTTGCTGGTCTCGTACTCCCTCATTTCCTGCGGAGTAAACTTGGCTATCTCGGCTTCCTCGAAGAGATGGTCGAAACCGAAGTCGGTCAGCAAGCTGATGTATCTTTCTTCTACCTGCTTCATAATCATCTGTTTTAAATATCCATGCCGCAAAGTTACGACTTTATTTTCATATCTGCAAGGGATTTCTGGGAAAAGTTACAGAAAAAGTTTCTATGGTTGCACGCAAGCACATCAAGAAGAATACTCAAGTGGTTCAGTCAGCTAACTCAAGTGGTTTAGTCAGCTAACTCAAGTGGTTCAATCAAGCAACTCAAGTAGTTCAGTCAGCGAGTTCAGACGTCTCAATTAGCTGATGCAGCCGTCTCTGTTAGCTGATTCAGACGTCTCAGTCAGCTGATTCAGACGTCTCGATAAGCTTACGGATACGTCTCCGTTACCCTACTCAGCCATATCCGTAACGCGATGCAGCCGTATTCGTGAATAAGTTTTATTTAATCATCTGTCATCCCTCACGATTTTCTCACTACACTCTACCAGATACTGCATATCATTGTTGAAACACTTCAGGAAAGTCAACGTGAATTATAAATAAGTTTTAACTGAGTCAACTCGTCTTACAAATAAAACAAAAAGTGGTCAACTAAAATCGTTAAACCACAATCAGAGAAAGTTTCATGCGATGAAACGCTTTGTTTCATATCATGAAACTGTTTGTTTCAAGCGGAGAAACACTTTATTTCATCCTGTGAAATAAACCGAAACGTGTGGTGCTCGCTTTCGTCTCATCGGCATGGGGTTTGCTTTATTCGTAAACGAATCCGGTATCTTCTGCATAATGATCAGCAGAAAAACGTGAGGGATAACCCCAAATCGTGAGAGATAGCGTGATGGATATTGTAAATATTTCGTCAATCTATCACGCTGTGTAAAATAGGCAAATACTTCATTATCAAATAGTTGTGGTTTTGAAAATGGAAAACGTGATGGATGTGAGGGATAAAAAGAGAAAAAATCTAGGCGTATGCCTTACGCCTAGAAAATGTGTATTGTTTCTTATTATTTCAGATATTCTCCGAAATCAGTCAATCTCATATCTCCCTTCTTCAGGAAGGTATCGTGCATGGCGAGGGCGGCACGCATGCTCTGTGGCT
>ERZ791632.286-NODE-286-length-15425-cov-33.0153_pt1 | contig 15425 bp, 10 predicted proteins | sample MGYA00510263_ERZ791632 | MGnify/ENA primary metagenome ERZ791632 (study PRJEB30046, sample SAMN00715181) | human gut metagenome | study: EMG produced TPA metagenomics assembly of the A metagenome-wide association study of gut microbiota in type 2... | reverse complement strand
AAAGGAAGGTGAAGTTGAGCATTGCTCCGAGTCTCACGTTATTATTATACTGGTCGTCAACAGAGTGACGGAGATAGTTTGGCTTGTCGTTTGCCGCATCATAGATGCCATAGAGGTTGTTCTCCATGTTCTCGTAGGTGCGGTATTCGTTGGTGTAGTTCAAGGCAGCGAGCATGCCGAGTGTTCTTCCGCCGAGCATCCAGCGCTGGTTCAGACTGGCCGCTAACTTCAAGTCGCCCAATGGCTTCCTGTTCTTCACGAGCCAATCGTTGTTAAGTCCGTTTCCCAGAAGCGAAGTAGCATAATCGCCCACCGGTTTTCCGTTGGCATCGAGCTGCGGATTCAAGGCAGCATGGATGCCCCCATTCAGGTTTCTCAGTCCATTGTCGAAACCCAGGAAATCTGTTCTGGAACCTTTCGAGTAAGAAAAATCCTGAAAGGCAGAAGATGTATTCCAGTTTCCGCCCACGGCGATGTTGAAACTGTTTTCTGCCGGAATCTCCTTGGTGTTGACGATGATGAAACCGCCTGAGTAATCAGCGGGATATTCAGCTGTTGGCGACTTCACGATGGTAAGGTTGTCAATCTGCGAACTTGGGATGATATCGAAGGAGAATGCCCTGGAATCAGCCTCAGAACTAGGCACTGCTCCTCCGTTCACCCACACATTGTTATAACGCTGTGACAAACCACGAACCATCACGAATTTATCGTCGATGAGGCTCACGCCTGGCACTCGGCGTATCACCTCACCCGCATTCGTATCCTGCGTTCTGGATATTTCCTGTGCCGAAACATTGCTCACGATGACGGGACTGTTTTTGGCCACCTGTATCATTGCCGCATCCGTATTACGCCTTTCCACTGCGGTAACGGTCACCTCCTTCAGCTGCTGTTCATCAGGTTGCAGCGCAATCACCTGGTCTGCGTCCTTCGCCTGAACCCCGTCAATTTTTTGAGTCTTATATCCTATATAGTTAATATATAGTGTATATGTCTTTTCTTTATCCAATCCATCGATCTGGAAGTTTCCGTCGATGTTGGTGATAGCCTTCACATTGGTTCCATCCACAGTGACGACTGCACCGATGAGTGTCTCTTTCGATTTCTGGTCGATAATCACACCCTTAATCTGTTGCGCCCACGTTGGCATGTTAGCCGCCGAGAGCAATCCTAATACAATAATTCCCCTTTTTACTTTCATAACCTATATCGTTTGATTACGGTTGCAAAGGTACGGCAGTATTATTACATCGCGATTGCGATGAGATTGAAAGGCATTGACGAAGCTGCGACAATGGTGTTACGGTTGCAATAACTAAAGATATTTAACCCGATATTTGGAGATAAATAAAGAAATAACTATATTTGCAGCATGATTACGGAATATGGTATAGAGGCAAAGTCTAATTCTGAAATTATATCAGAATCGGGAGGACGATTCAAGCAATATCGTCTGTTCAGCAATCTCACTCAGAAAGAGGTGGCTGTAAAGGCTGGTGTGAGCATTTTCACCATTAGCCAGTTTGAAAAAGGCGAAGCTAAGAACATAGGCTTTGGCACTATTCTTTCTCTGTTGAGGAGCATTGGATTCCTGCAGGAAGCAGAGAAACTCTTGCCGCCATTGCCAATGCTGCCTAGCCAAGTGAAGAGAATGAATGAAAAGAAGGAAAGGGTAAGACATGAAAGATAATGTTGTGCAGGTGAATTTGTGGGATAAGAATGTGGGCTTGTTGTCTTGGGATGACAAGCGCAGCTGCTCTGTCTTCCAATTCGACAAGGATTTTATGCAGTATGGATGGAATATTGCTCCATTGGTAGCACCGTTGGATTCTGTTTATGTCCAAAGAACTTTCCCTATGTCTGGAAACAGAGAAAAACTTTATGCAGGTTTGCCTGAGTTCATAGCAGATTCTCTGCCTGACCATTGGGGAAATGTGGTCTTCCAGAAATGGATGGAAGCCAATCATCTATTTTAAGGAAGAATAAGAAAGAATACGAAAAGATAATCCGAAACAGAAGCATAGGCAGCTATCTGTTTCGGATTTTTTTGCAATGATTAATTTCCAGCGCAGTTCTTCCTCAACCACATCCCGAAGAAGCGGTCGTAGATGATATAGCTGCCATTGTACTTGTAGATGAATTCTCTATTGATCAGCGTCTTGAGAGCAAGACTTATGCTGCTGGCAGCAGGCAAGTTGTGGCGGCTGATGAAATCCTGCGAAAGAATGGAGGTGACAGCCTTATCCTGAGCAATGGCAGATAGAAGGGCTGCCTGATTGTCTGTAAGGGAATCGTAGTAATTCACGAATGCCACTTCCTGCTCGTTCACCAATTCCAGGGTTACATCATCTATTTCCGCTGTCGTTATCTCCTTTCCGTTCTGATAGAGTCGGTTCAGAATATCCTGTATATACCAGGTTTGACCATCTACCTTATTATATAAATAGGCAAAGGTATCATGATTCATAGTCAGATTACGGGTTCCCATCCATCTGTTGGCAAAACGATGATACTCATCCAGGTTGATGAGGGGAAGATTGAGAATTTGCGAACTCTGATAGAATGGGCGCTTTGCCGACAGGAACATGTCGGTCATCATGTGCTGCTTACTGCCTGCAAAGATGAAATATACATTCGGCAAAAACTGGATGTAGGAGCGCAGCAGGGCCTCTGTGCCATCTTCAGGATATTCGGCTATCTGCTGAAACTCGTCTATGGCAATATAGATTCGTTTCTCCGATTGTTTCAGATACTCGAAGATATGTTTGAGAGAATCTTCGCTCTGGCTTGGTGAAACCGTAATCGAGAACGTAGGGATTCCCGTCATCTCATCAAACGACATCGTAGGCTTGTAGCCGGCAAAGAAAGTGGTAATCTTGCGCATGGCAGTTTGCGAGAAAGTATCAACCTTCCCGATAACCGTCTTTGCCAATAATTGGATGAATTGGCTCAGATTTCTCGTGGCATTGATGTCGAGATAGAAACAATGCGTCTCTGGCTCCTGCTTGCTGATGCTCTCAAAGACATGGTGTATGAGCCCCGTCTTTCCGATGCGTCGAGGAGAGATGAGGACGATGTTGCGCTCATTCTGCAAAGCCTTCATGATGAGATCCGTCTCTTTCTTGCGGTCGCAGAAGTATTCTGTTCCCTTATATCCGTAGATAACAAATGGGTTATTCAGCTGTTCCATAACGTTTTATATCTATTCCATGTTTTATGTTACATATTTTATGAAATGCAAAGATACGATTTTTTATGTAACTATCATCATTCTTTTCCTAATAATTTTTAAAACTTTCATTTTCCGTGTTTCAACTTTCTCATAGACAGCATCGTCGATGAGGTATCTACGACGGTCAGGCAAATGACTGTGTTTTTAGAAGAGATTTGTAAGCTCATTTTGTGATATTTCTAAACAGAATATTGCATTTGGGCGTTATTTTGTCGTGAAAAATATCTTTCTGATATAAAAAACCGCAAAAATAAGAAATATTGCTTGGCTTTTTGCTGGAATTGTTATACCTTTGCATCTAAATACATATTTTATGAAATCTTTTATAAAATAATGCAGCATGACATATAAAACGTAGCATATTATAAAACAGGCTAAGTGAATATATAAGAAAGCTTATATAATTTTATATATATTGATGTGTTTTAAGATTATGTGAGGATAATAAATATAAGAAGAGATAGATAATATGAGAATGAAGGTTTTATTTGCTTCCCTGTTGCTGGCTGCTTCGGGGCAAGTGCTGGCACAGTCTTCCGGACAGATTGGAGGACAGGTCTTCGATGAGAATGGAGATCCCGTAGTGGGTGCCCAGATTTTGGTAAAAAGTTCTAAGACAGGAACAGTGACCGACATTGACGGTAAGTTCAGTCTGCCAAGTGTAAAACAGGGCGAGGCAATCGTGATCAGTTATCTCGGTATGGACTCCCAGACCGTGAAGGCTGCTCCGGGCATGAAGGTAAACATGCACTCGCAAGACCGCCAGCTCGATGAAGTCATTGTCGTGGCTTATGGTGAGCAGAAGAAATCATCTTTCACGGGTTCAGCAGGTGTATTGGATGCAGACAAAATAGCCGTGCGTCCTGTAAATAATGTAGCTGATGCCTTGGAAGGTCAGGTTGCTGGTGTGCAGATGTACAAGTCTTCAGGTGATCCTTCTGCCACTCCTTCTTTCTTGATTCGTGGTATCAGTTCTATCAATGCCAACCAGGAGCCATTGATTATCCTGGATGGTGCACCATTCTCTGGTTCATGGAATGATATCAATCCAAACGATGTGGCTTCCATGACCGTATTGAAGGATGCTGCATCCAATGCTCTTTATGGAGCCCGTGGTGCCAATGGCGTCATCATGATTACTACTAAGAATCCGCAGAAGGGCAAAACCGTGGTTACGCTGGATGCCAAGTGGGGCAGCACGAGTCGTGCCACCCAGGATTATGATATGATTTCCGATCCAGGACAATATTATGAGTTGCAGTATGGTGCTGTCTATCGCAATAATATCGCCAATGGCATGACTCCTTATGCAGCCCATGCCGCAGCCAACAAATCTATTATCAGCAGCGATACTTCCAATGGCGGTTTGGGTTATCTCTGTTATGCAGTGCCAGACGGTCAGTATCTCATCGGTGATAATGGCAAGCTGAATCCGAATGCTACTCTTGGCAATCGTGTATATTATAAGGGTAAGGTATATACTGTCACTCCAGACAACTGGTTGGACGAGTCTATGCGTCACACCTTGCGTCAGGAATACAATGTGAGCGTGAATGGTGGTAACGATGCGGCTCAGATGTATGCTTCCTTGGGTTATCTCAACGAGCCTGGTATCGCCTACGGCTCAGGTATCAAGCGCTATACCGCCCATCTGAAGTCAACCTTGAAGGCTAACGAATGGTTGAAGGTGGGTGGCAATGTGAACTATGCACATACCAATACCGACCAGGCTGGTTCTAACTCTGGCTATAATGTCTTCTATGCAGCGAGCCGTATAGCTCCGATTTATCCTCTTTATATACGTGATGGCGAGGGCAATATCATGACCGACCAAAATGGTAAGATGTGTGACTATGGTGATGGTGCAGTCAACGGACTTGTGCGTAGCGTAGTGGCAAAGCAGATCAACTCGTTGAAGGACGACCAGTTGCAGACCAATAATTCAGTGGCTAATTCCTTCTCTTTGGCTGGTTTTGCCGACATCACTCCTACATTTGTCAAGGGATTGAAGCTGACTCTCAACGGCACGGTGAGTGATTATGAGTATCGCTATACCTCCACTTATCAGCCTTTCTATGGTTGGGGTGCAATGTCTTATCCGGAGGGACAGGTGAGCAAGAGCCATAGTCGTACGTTTGCAACCAACTTCCAGCAGCTCATCAATTATGCCCATAGTTTCGGTGATCACAATATGACTTTGCTCTTCGGTCATGAGAATTCTACTTCTACAGACGAGGGTGTAAGTGCTACGCGTTCTGGTATGTTCTCTTATTTCGACAACCAGGAATTGAGCGGTGCCATCAAGGTTCAGGATGGCAATTCAAACCAGTCAAAATATAATACCGAGGGCTATTTCTTCCGTGGTATGTATGATTATGACGGCAAGTATTTTGCCCAGGCATCCTATCGCTGTGATGCATCTTCCAACTTTGCTCCAGGTCATCGCTGGGGTAGTTTCTATTCCTTCGGTGGTGCTTGGATTCTCACCAAGGAGAAATGGATGGAGAGCAGCAAGGGATGGCTTGACATGCTGAAGGTGAAGGCTTCCTTCGGTCAGCAGGGTAATGATGGTATCGGCAGCAACCTCTACCGCGACCTCTATGTGGTGCGCAATAATAATGGCGAGGTGGCTGTTACCGTCAGTTCCAAGGGTAATCCTAACATCACTTGGGAGACCAATACCAATGTCAATGCAGGTGTGGAGTTCGGTATGTTCAATAATCGCCTGACAGGTAGCTTGGAATATTTCTATCGCAAGACCACCGATATGCTCTGCTATGTCTATTATCCTAAGTCATACGGCTATGATGGTATCTATGACAATGTAGGCGATATGGTAAACAAGGGTGTGGAACTTTCCCTCTCTTATGATGCCATCCGTACCAAGGACCTGGTGTGGAACATCAATCTCAATGCCACCCATTATCGCAATAAGATACTCTCTCTGAATCCAGACAATGTCAGCAGTATGCTCGATGGACATGGCGGATATGTAAGTAATTTCTACTTCTATGGTGAGGGGCTTCCTATGTACACCTGGCGTATGCCAAAGTATGCAGGTGTGGCAGAGGATGGACAGTCTATGTGGTATGTGACCGACGAACAGGGTAATACTACGACCACCACCACTTATAATGATGCGACAGACTATAACTGTGGCAATCCAACTCCTGATATCTATGGTGGTTTTGGTACCAGTGTGAATTTCAAGGGATTCGACTTGGCGTTCAATTTCTCCTATTCCATCGGTGGCAAGGTGCTTGATGAGGGATACAGAAACCTGATGGGTAGTCCTACATCCACCAGTCTGGGATACAATTTCCATAAGGATGTGCTCAAGGCATGGTCAGAGGATAATACCTCTTCCAATATACCTCGTCTCCAGTTTGGTGATGACTATTCCAACTCTACTTCCGACCGATTCCTGACCAATGGCAGCTGGTTGAGCCTGAACAACATCAACCTGGGCTATACATTCCCTAAGGTATGGTCGAGCAAGTTGGGCTTCAGCAAGATGCGTGTCTATGCCTCTGCAGATAATGTCTGTCTCTGGACCAAGCGCAAGGGTCTTGATCCTCGAACCAGTTCAGCAGGTTCTCCTGGTACAGAGAACTATTCGTTCACACGTACCATTTCGGCTGGTGTAACACTTCAATTCTAACTCTCAAACAAAAGGACGATTATGATGATGAACAAGAAAATAATGAAGATGGCTGTGATGCCATTCATGATATTGGCTGCTTCTTCCTTGATGCAGAGTTGTATAGAGGAAGAGTTTCCTACTGATTATGCGACAGGTGAGCAGATGCAAACTGCCAAGAACCCTGGCAAGATATTGCTCAACGGCTTGAATGCCAAAATGGTGGAGCAGTTCTCTTATAACGGAGCACAGTTGGCATACGACTGGGGTTATCCAAGCCAGATGCTGATACGTGACATCCTGGGTGGCGATGAGCCTGTCAACAATGTCACCAATGATTACTTGTCATGGATAGCCGACGGCACCTCGCTCAATGTGTTCTCGCTCTACACCTATTCTTATTATTATGACCTGGTGAGCAATGCCAACAACATGGTGGAGAAGTTCGGTTCTGATGATACCGACCAGAAGGCATACGCCGGTGCGGCTCGTGCCTACAGAGCATTGGCTTATCTCGACATGACCCGTATGTTTGAGTACAAGATCACGGGCTTCAGCAGTTTGGATGCTCAGGCAGAGAACAACAAGGTGGCAGGACTCACCGTGCCTATCGTGACAGAGAAGACAACCGCCAAGGAGTCTAAGAATAATCCTCGTGCTCCATTCTATACCATGTACCGTTTCATCCTGAACGACCTGAAGTTGGCGGAATCAGAGATGAAGGGTTTTGAACGTGCCAACAAGACACAGCCAGATGAGAGCGTGGTCTATGGACTGGAGGCTCGTCTGTGGCTGGAGATGGCTACCCGTTTTGAGAAGAATCCAGAAGACTTGGCTACCCAGCTTGCTCATGAGGAAGATGCTGATGGCTACGCTAAGTTGGGTGTGACCACCGCTGATGAGTGCTATGCCAAGGCTGCAGAATATGCACAGAAGGCGATGGCGCTCGATGGCTATGCTCCGCTGAGCAGCGACGAGTGGCACAATGAGAAGACGGGCTTCAATCTTGCTACAGGTGCCTGGATGTGGTCTGCTTCTATGCAGGACAAGGATATGTTGACCTACTATTGGTATTCATGGTTGTGCTGGATGGGTTCCGAGGCTCCTAATCTCACATGGGGTGGTATGGGCACATATCGCTGCATCGACAAGTCTCTCTATGAGAAGATGCCTGATGCCGACTGGCGCAAGACTACATGGGTGGATCCTTCTGATGTGAATGCCACAGCGGTTCCTTCTAAGTATAAATCCATCCTCAAGTCAGACCAGTGGCAGGATCTCCCAGCTTATGCCGGCATGAAGTTCCGCATGAGCTCTGGCAATCAGACCGATTACAATGTAGCGATGCTTTTCGATATACCTCTGATGCGTGTAGAGGAAATGTACTTTATCCTGGCTGAGGCTAAGGCACACACACAGAACGTGGAGGCAGGCAAGATGGTCTTGACTGATTTCATGAACACCTATCGTTATACCGATGGTTCATATCAGTGTGCTGCTACCGATATGGATGCTTTCATCCAAGAACTGATGGTGCAGAAGCGCATCGAGTTCTGGGGTGAGGGACTTGTCTATTTCGACCGCAAGCGTCTCGGTATGCGCATCCAGCGTTATTATGATGGCAGCAATTATCCAGCCTCTGCCCAGCTCAATTCCAAGGAAGGCAAGGTGGCTCCATGGCTCAACTATTACATCTACGACTATGAGCGTGACCAGAATACAGCCGTGGTGCTCAATCCTGACCCAACGAATGCTGCGACCTCTCAGACGGATTATTGATTTCGGATTCATTTATAAAAGGATTTAGATTAGAAATTATGAAAAAGTTCATATATCAGATATTGATGGTGCTGGCTATAGGTGCAGGATTCACAGCCTGTGATAGCGATGACGACTACCAGCCTGGAGCGCCAACCCCTGCCAACAGTATGCAGGTGTATTTCGATGCCGACAATACTGCCGACTATGTTTGTGGTCCTGGCGAACAGCCTGAGATGGAATTGAAGGTATCTCGTGTGAATGACAGTGAGGCTGCCGAGGTGCCTATCGTTTGCAAATCGGCAAGTGAGGGACTCATCATCCCGTCATCGGTGAAGTTTGAAGCTGGTCAGAAGACGACATCTCTCACCATCGGGGTGGGAGAAATGGAGGAGGATAAGAAGTATTCCTTCGACCTTGCCATAGATGAGGCTTACGCTGATCACTATAGCAGTCAGTTCAAGGGTACTTCCCATTTTAGCGGTTATGCACTGCAGGCTTCCTGGAAAACATACGTCAAGGATGCAGACATGACCTGGACCATTAACGGAAACCAGCAGAAGTGGACTGTGGATATCGAGCGCCTGGGTAGCACCAACCGCTATCGCATCAAGGATTTCGTAGGTTCCGGTCTGGACATGGTGTTCCTGGTAGGTGGTGTGGCATCGGGAGCAACTTCCTACAACAAGATTCTGCCATATACCAATTATTACAGTTATAATGACGGAACCGTAGATGGCTATTACCTCTATGATTCCAGCAAGGGTGAATGGCCTTCATGGACGGTGGGCGACAAGACCGTGTCTTCCCTCTGCATTATGAACTCTTATATCGGTTATGGTGATTATTCCTATGTCTCCTTCAAATTGGGTTATTGTGTATTCGCTACTTATTCCACAGCCTATACCGATGGAACTTCTGAAGGCTACAACTATATCGAAGTGATGTGGAATCCATAGGAGTGAAATGAGGACTCATGAGCAATCTATAATTTCATGAACAAAATGGAATTTCATGAACAGAAGAAAATAAAATAACATTAAAATAGCAATAGAATGAAAAAGATATATAGCATATTATTCCTCCTCATTGCCGTTAGCCTGGGCTTCAGCTCATGTAGCGATGATGATGTCGTAAAGACACAGTTGGAGGCTCCCGCTATCTCATCGGATATCACGAAGGCCACCTCGCTGTCTTTCAACTGGCAGCCTGTGGCTGGTGCTACCCAGTATGCATACGAATTGTATGATGCCAATGACAACCGGGTGCTGGGAGATATGACAAGTGGTACAACCCTGATAGCCACTGGTCTGGAGCCTACCACCACCTACACCCTGAAGGTATGGGCATACGCAGCATTGACTGGCGATAAGAGTACATCACCTATCGCCACCCTTACCGCTACTACCACAGCCCAAACTCCTTTGGCTAACCCTGTACCTTCGGCAAGTTCTGCCAACGGCGGTGTAACCATCACCTGGCCTGAGGTGGAGAATGCCACCGGTTATTCTTACCACTATCAAGATGCAGACGGCAAGGAGGTGAGCGGACAGACGGAGACCAACAGTGTGCTTCTTACCGGTCTGGCTATCGGTGAATACACCATCTATATCACGGCTACAAGTTCTGACCCGGAATATGCCGATTCAGAGCCTATCGCACTGAAATTTGAGCGTACTAAGGCTGAGGTATGGCGCCATACGGGAACTTACACATCTGCAGCCCTTGGCAAGTCGTTTACCGCTACCCTCGTTCATTATGATGATGGCAGTTATACTTTGGAGAATCCGTTGGGTGAGGAAGGTTATAGCATCAACTTCACCGTTCCTGAGGGTTCTACCGAGATAACTCCTTCCACTACAGCCGACGACTATGGTTATTATTCCATCTATCTGAGCAGCAAGTATTATGTGAGCATCTATCCGTCAGGAGGCTATTCCCGGTTTACAGGCGATGAGTATGCTGGCGAGGTTTGGTTCTGTTCATATCTTTATGATTATGATGGCAATCAGATAGGTGATACTTATGGCTATGACGACTTCACCTGGAGCGATGGGGATGAGATCCCAGAGGGCTGCAAGGGGGAAGTGCCAGCCATGCTTACTACCACTTGGGGACAGTATGCGCCATTTTGGAACGATACACCAACCAAGGACGGCAAGCAGTGCCTTACGGGTTGTGTGGCTACATCCCTGGCTCAGATCTTGAATTATTACAAGTATCCAGCTCAGCTCTCTGATGGTACGGTGATTGATTGGGACAACATGCTTCCTTCTTATGAGAAAGGCAAATATACCGATGCCCAGGCTGCTGCCGTAGCTCTCCTGATGGCTCGTTGCGGCGAGGTTGTCAATATGCAGTATGGCACGGATGTGAGCACCAGTCAGGTATCTGATATTGAGAACTACGGTTTTGCAAAGAAGTTCGGCTATATCGTGAAATATTACGGTTATCGCGACTATCCTAACCAGCAGGATGCTAAACTCTGGAAGGAAGTTATCTTCAAGGAGTTGAGTGCCGGTCGCCCAGTGCTTTATGGCGGAACATCCTATAAGAATGGAGAAAATAACTATTTCTCTCATTCCTTCGTGATAGATGGTTACGACAGCAAGGGGCTCGTGCATGTGAACTATGGTTTCAATGGAGCCGGTGATGCCTGGGTGCCTATCGACAAGATGCCGCTGAAGACAGGTGGCTGGGATGAGTCTTTCGATACCTATCAGACTCTGGTAGTCATCCATCGTCCTCAGGATGGTGAAATCAATTATGAGCTTCAGCCACAGTAACGTAGAATTCTTATGGTTTGGGAAGAAATCCGTAATTAAGTAAACGATTTCATACAATTATAATAAGGAATTGCGTGGTTATTGCTTTTCTTTTTGTACCTTTGCATCCGTTTGGCAAAAATACTTACCAAATCATGAAGGAAAGAAAATTCATTTTGAATATCAGTTAATATCTAATAATAAATTAAAGTAATGGCTACACTTACAATTTCTATTATTGTCGTTTTCGTGCTCGGCTATGCGCTCATAGCTACCGAAAGTTTGACAAAGGTAAACAAAGCAGCGATTGCCCTGTTGATGTTGGTAGGTTGTTGGACCCTCTACATGGTGGATCCGATGCAGTATCTCCAGTTGATGCACCCTGATTATACAGGTGGCGCTGCTGGAATGGTGGAGAAGGTGACCGGAATCATTCAGGAGCATCTGGGCGATACCGCTACTACACTTTTCTTCCTGATGGGTGCGATGACCATCGTGGAAATCGTTGACCAGAATGGCGGTTTCAACTGGGTTCGCAAGGTGATGAAGACCAAGTCTAAGCGTGCGCTCCTCTGGCGTATTGCTATTCTCACTTTCTTCCTCTCTGCCATCCTCGACAACCTGACTACCAGTATCGTGATGATCATGATTCTCCGCAAGCTCGTCACCGATCACAAGGACCGCATGGTTTATGCATCCCTTGTCATCATTGCAGCCAACTCGGGTGGTGCTTTCTCACCAATCGGCGACGTTACCACCATCATGCTCTGGAACAAGGGACTGATTACTGCAGCCGGCGTTATCGCCGAAATCTTCATCCCGTCTGTGGTTTCCATGGTGATACCTGCCCTCATCCTTCAGACCATGTTGAAGGGCGAACTCGTGATGCCTGAGGTTTCTGCCCAGCAGAATGCAGCGGTCAGCGATTTCACCGAAGGTCAGCGCAAGGCTGTGTTCTGGTTAGGAGTAGGCGGTTTGATCTTCGTTCCTATCTTCAAGAGTATCACCCACTTGCCTCCATTCGTAGGAATCCTTCTGGTATTGGGCGTTCTCTGGACTGCCACCGAAGTTTTCTATCGCGGTTTGCATCGTGGAGCTGATGCTGAGGGCACTCAGAAGCGAGTAACCAAGTTGCTTTCTCGTGTTGATATGAGTACCATCCTCTTCTTCCTCGGTATCCTGATGGCAGTATCCTGCCTGGCTGAGATTGGCGTATTGACTGCTTTGGGTCAGGGCTTGAACATCGTATTTGATGGCAACCACTACCTCGTAACCGGTATCATCGGTGTGCTTTCAAGTATCGTGGATAATGTGCCTCTGGTGGCTGGATGTATGGGAATGTATCCTGTGGCTGCTGCTGGCGATATGGCTGTGGATGGTGTCTTCTGGCAGTTGCTTGCCTACTGTGCCGGTGTAGGTGGTTCTATGCTGATTATCGGTAGTGCCGCTGGTGTGGTAGTAATGGGCTTGGAGAAGATTACCTTCGGCTGGTATATGAAGCACATCTCCTGGATTGCTTTCGTAGGTTACATCGCAGGTATCGTTTGCTACTGGTTCATCCGCACCTTCCTTTATGCTATCTAAGGGAAAAGTATTTCCAGGTATAAATCCCACATGCTCTGAAAGGGCAGAAGCTTTCTCGCTTACGTGGAAAAGTTATTGAAAGAAAAGTCTCAAAGTCTCATTTACTGTTGAAAATGTCGGCTTAAAGACTTGATAGATAATAAGATAAAAAGAATGAGACTACTCTGTTTTGATGCAGGGAAGTCTCATTTATTTATGATGGAATATCTGGTTAAAGGTTATTCTTGTTGATGATTGATTTTGGCAATCATTATTATGTTGCCCAAATTTGGGTTCTTAGTTTGGGCACTTGTTGCCCGCCTCGTGAGCAACGGTTGCTCGTCTCATGTTCACCGATACCCCATCACGTGATCCCCGAGGGACCACTTGAAGAGCATGGCAGGAACTTCTGGAGGGGCTTCTCCAAGTTTAGTCAACTCAGCATCTTTAGCGAGTTGAACAATCTCAAGATTCTCACTTTGAAAGATGAATACAGTAGCTGTTGTGGTATTACCAAGAGTGAATTGACTCAATATTTTCGTGAGGGTATCGAGGAGATGGCTGAGCATAATGGGCTCACTTATGAGGAGACCTTGCAGCAACTCGGGCAGCATTATGATGGCTACCATTTCAGTATCAATAGCGAGGATATCTTCAATCCTTATAGTATTATCAATGCCTTGGACGATAAGGAGTTTAATAGCTATTGGTTTACATTTGGCACGCCTACGTTCCTGATAGAACTGATGCAGCAGAAGAATTTGGATATGCTCAATCTGGACGATCTGTGGATACAGGCATCACGTTTTGATACACCTACGGAAAGGCTTACTGATCCTATTCCTGTCCTTTTCCAAAGTGGCTATCTAACTATTAAGGGATACGAAAAAAATGGTAAATTGTATCATCTCTGTTTCCCAAATTATGAAGTAAGACAAGGTTTCTCGGAAAGTCTCGTCTGGTATTATACTGCGCAAGACATGAAAAGATATGATGCCATCGTGTATGCTTATTCCAAGAATGTGCTCATCAATGACGACATGGGAGCCTTTATGCCTCACTTGAAGGCATTCTATGATAAGTTTCCATATACGATTATCAACAATAATGAGCGTCACTATCAAGCCGTGATGTTCACCATCTTCACCATGCTTGGCGAAGATGTGAAGGTGGAGCATACCACTTCGGATGGAAGAATAGACCTTGTGCTCAAGACGGATAAGAGTATCTTTATCTTTGAGTTGAAATATAAGAAGTCTGCCGATGCTGCCATGGCGCAAATCAGCGGCAAGGATTATACCAAGGCTTTTGCCGATGATGGGCGGAAGGTTGTGAAAGTGGCTGTTAACTTCTCGGAAGACCAGCGAAGCATAGAGGATTGGGTGATAGAATAAATGATATTGAAGGATAGGATAAAAATTGTAAGAGAGGACTTTTCGGAGTCCTCTCTTTTTAGAGATACAGTTATTTTTCAGAACTGTTCTTTATCTTTTACTCAGCAGTTGTCTGTTGCTTCTGTAGCCCAGGTCATCTTGCGTTGGCATATGCAGCGAGGCCTCATTACAATACCTCGTTGCGACAATGATGACTACACTGACGAGAATATCAGAATCTTTGATTTTGAGTTGTCGCCAAAAGACATGGAAACGATTAGTGGGTTGAACAAGAATCAACGTACATACGAGAAGAACGACCCTGATGATTTCCCTTGGTAAGTAGGTTGAGATACAAGAATTTATTGTAAGGAGGAAAGAAAAAGCAGCAAACCATCTGTGTGGTTGCTGCTTTTTCTCTTGTATGCTCGGCATGAGCTTATTCTAATGGGTGCAAGTCCCTAACGAGCCCTAATAGCGGGAATCGTATAGCCAATAGCAAGGGTGTCCACTGCGAGGTGGAATCTGAAAGAAGCTGGCGGCAAACATCTGACCTAACGTACAGAAACTTCATACAAGGCATATGACCATGGATGAGATTGCAAGACAAATCAAAGTCCCATAGCTATTCGGAATGGTTGGTGTAAATGAAGTGGGTATAAGATGGAAAGAATAAGCCCTTATCCGAGGAGGTCTCACGGACGCATGGGTGAAGATGAATCATTCGATGTACCATGACGGAGTAAAGCTTGCCGTGAGAAGTCAGCAGAGGTCATAGTACCCAAGGCACGTGTGCTTATAGGGAAGGACTGAATCGTGCAGTGCAATAGTAATTGAATGTTACCTTATGAGACTCCTCGTCAGATGTCCGAAAGGAACTCTCTATCCAAGACGATAGGACGGAATCCGACAATAGGATAGAAGTGACGCTACTCATAGGGATAACTGAAATCAACTTGCCACACATCGCAAGATGAGAAAGCACGAAACCGCCGTATGCGGAACCGCATGTACGGTGGTGTGGGAGGTCGGTAAATGTGAAAATAGGAGGCAAATGCCTTTTATGATTAGCATTTACCTCCTACCCGATT
>ERZ791632.285-NODE-285-length-15433-cov-35.2711_pt1 | contig 15433 bp, 12 predicted proteins | sample MGYA00510263_ERZ791632 | MGnify/ENA primary metagenome ERZ791632 (study PRJEB30046, sample SAMN00715181) | human gut metagenome | study: EMG produced TPA metagenomics assembly of the A metagenome-wide association study of gut microbiota in type 2... | reverse complement strand
CGATGAAGTTGACAAAGCCCTGTTCTGCCATCTCCTTGTTTGCCAGTTCCAGGGTATCGGAAAAGTTGAAGTTGTCCCAATAGTGCTCACTCAGGTATGCTGCGCGTTGCTCTACGCTGCGCAGACTGTCTGGCATAGCAGGGTATGGGAAACTATTCTGAGCCTTGGTTGGGGTTAAGGCTCCAACCAGCATGAAGAAACTGAGAAATATAAATCTTGCCATCATCTTTATATTGGAATTAATGATATTACTAACGGGTGCAAAATTACAAAATAAAATTGAAAGTGGCAAGGTTTTTAATATAAAAAAAGCCGCGGAACTATAGAAGGTGAGATCACCTCGGCAACTACAGTTCCAACGACCAGTCTAGTTTAATTTATTGGTTCCCGCATACTATTTGTATAGTAAATGATAATTATTTTATTACCTATTTCATTGATATTTGTGGGGCATTTATATTTTGAAACGATATGCGCCCCGATACAGATATATGAACTAAACTCTTCTAAGACTTACTATTGATAGATGAATTCAAACTTCTTAGCCATTCCTTGGTTGAAGTTATCAGCCTTCAGCCAGAAGCATCCCTTTTCACCTTTTTGGGCATTGCTGCGCACATTCCTCAACTTAAAGGTATATGTATAGGTTCTGCCAGTTTCCTGCTGTTCGTTACCTCTTTGAATTACTTCAGCCTTATAGGTAAACCAGCTGCCTGTTTTGCAGTCGTTGTCCGTTTCGGTTTCAGTATCACCTATTTCTACCTTCCAGTCCTTTGGATTGATATCATTGGATGCGATTTTGAAATTCACAGGCAGCAGTCCGTCAGGATAATCCTTAGGAATGGTGATGGTGAAATCTCCTTCGCTGTTCAATGTTGCACTTATATTATTGGCATTTTTGAAGTCATAATTAGCCTCACTCACACTATAGAGATGGATGTTTCTGTTGAGTCCATGCTGCTTGTCGATGAGGTGGATGATGCCTTCTCGCCAGGTCTTGTCTATCTTGTCCAGCCTATAGGTGATGGTACCGGTACCGGTCTTTGAAGCTTCATTATAAGTATAGCTGGTAACCACTGGTGCATCTGCAGTTGCGTATGCCAGATTCTGGGTCCATAAAGCCTCGAAATCGGTAGGTTGCTTCGTGTCGGCATCGCTACCCTTATAAGTGAACTGTACCGTCTGCTCAGTATTTTCACCTGTATTTACTGTCTTATAAGTACCTCCGACGATGGCAAGTTCGTAATTTCCATCAGTAACGCCCGGTACAATCTGTTCTACTCTAATCCAAGGGTTGTTTGCCGGTGCACTTTTCAATGCTATCTCAGGACTAGAATAGCCATAGCTCTTATCCAGCTTATCAATGATGATTTTATATTCATAATTACGCTTGATGGCGTATGGCTTATTATTGCTGTCCTGTAAGTAAATCAGGTAAAAGAGGCCGTCATGCCATAAAATCACTTTAGCAGGATCTGTTGGCAGATTGTACTCTTCGAAAGCTGCTGTCGGGTTGAACATCTGACCAACATCACCTTTCAGTCTTCGGGTATTGATGGCTGGGGTAACATAATTTACCTTCCATACCCACTTATCATCTCCTGTAGTAGGGTTGAATAACAGACTGTCTCTGTTGAAGGGAGCCAGCGTTCCGTAAGCCACACCATTGATAACTGTCATTTTAAAGTCGTTTATGATACCCGGATTTGCTTTTTTTACCGCATCGCTCCAGTCTGCAGAAATCTTCGCTCTGTCTCTGATGAGATGTATGATATAATCTTTCTTTTTGGTGTCTGGCTTCAGGTATTCTTTCAGTTCTGCCGGAGAGTCTTTCTTGATATATCCCCAATAGCGTATATAGGCAGCCTGGTTTTCACCATGTTCTGTTTCAAACGTAGTCATGAGCATATTCTCATGCATACCTACCCAATTTGCCTGGTTGTCCCAGTTGATGGTTTTGTATTGGCTTTCTGTGTTGGCTACCAGATGGATACGGGAAGTTTGGTTTGGTATGGTTGCATAGAAATTATGAGGTTCTGTGCTTCCATCCGGATGAATGTCTCCATTATCATGAATTGTACCATCATTGTCTCTTGTGAATCCTTTGATTTCATCAAATTGTTTAACCTTGCCGATACCTACAAACTGGCCTTCATTGTCAAAGCAGAAGAGTTTCATGCAGTCTTTCTCAATTCCTTCATTCATGAATACGGTGCTTCGGGTTACCTGTTGTTCGAAGTTGGGGAGGGATACATTGAAACTGGCTGTGTAGTAACCTTCTTCGGTTTCGTCTTTAGAAGGTTCGCTGTCGGCTATACTGTCAGAACAGCCTGTCAACATTGCTGTTAACAGGACTGCTATGATTCCGATATATAATTTTATTTCTTTCATGTCATTTACCTTCTTTACTTTTCACCTTGTTTCTCTATCAGTTCTATTTCTCCCGGAGTCAGGTCGTGGACGCAGCGAACGTAGGTACCGTTCTGCGGGTTGTTGCCGTTCCTCTCGGTCTTGTCTCCATCCAGCGTCCAATAATTTTCCCCTCTCAGCAGTTGTCTGCCTATAGCCTTGTCATCGTTGCCTAACTTATAGATTCTGTTGATTTCTTCCTTTGTAGGAAGTCGCCAACCATTCAGTTCGAGACTCTCATTCTTATAAGTCGTAGCCTTTTCCTGATACTTTTTACAGTAATCTCTTGCAGCCTGATTATCCTTGGCGCTTGTTTCCCCCTTTGCGGTTGATGCAAGGATGTAAGCAGGAGATACCGTATTGTCGGCAGACTTATTCTCATTGTTGAGTACAGGTTTGGCAATGGTGTAATCTGTAGCATACTTGTTGCTGGAGAACTGTATCGTGTACAGATGATTCTTCTCTTCAGAATCATTTGTACCTTCGCTTCTTACATTCATAGAATAGACCGAAGGATACTTTCTTACGGCTATTTCCTGTTTCTTGTCTGCATTTTTAACTATGATGTTAAAATAGGAATATTGAATAGTACAGTATGAAGGAGCTCCAGAATGTACGTCTATCCATCCTCTATAGCCGTCTCCGGTAGACTTTTCGGACTCTGCTTTGAGCTGTTCTGCCTGTCCGGATTTCTTATTACCATATCTGTCAAAATAATAATTTGTTGGATTCTCAATGTAACATTCATTAGATGCAAACCAACGCATGGTGCAATCTTTAAAATCATTGCTTTCACCACCTTTTATATCAATGGCAGTAGGAGATACCACCAGATAGCTTGCACCATCCGCATTGACGTGGGTATCTTCACCTACGGTCCATTTGGTAATCGCCCATTGCAGATAGTCTTCCTTTCCGTTGTAATCGATATGCGTATTGGTATCCAGATATTTGATGACGGCATTGACGGTATAGATATAGTTGCGCTCCAGCTTCTTTTCGCCTTGCGGATCACGGACAGGGATAACCAGTTCCTTGGTAATGGTTGTATTTGCATCTGTACTTTTTTGGAAAGTAACATTTGCTACAATCTGTGGCATTGTTTCCTGAGTTTCCCATTTGGTGGAATAACTGTAAGTTGTTACCTTATAGATATCATTACCATTTTCGTCTTTCTCTGCTGTAGCCTTATTCTCCTGAATATTTTTTTTGATCTTCTGATCAGCAGGTTGATTGGCAAAGATAGCAGTATTGGTATTGTAATTGATGAACTTCCACATTACTTTTGTTATTTTGTAATCCTTCACTGTAGAAGAGATGTTCAGCTTGATCTTGGCTGCCGCTCTCACCAGTTTTACCGGAATATCCTGTTCCGGATCTTGGGTGATGGTATACTCATCTTGGCTGCTCATCAGGAATTTCTTGTCGTTTACCATGGTAGCTGGCTTCCAGATGTCTTCATCCTGCTGGGTGCTGGCAAGGAGGTCTTTCAGATTCTTACCCTTGAGATCTTCCTTGGCATTGGCTACTGCATAGTACGGATAAGTTTTATCCACATCAAGATGGAGTGCCGATTTCCAGTTGCCCGAACCCAGTTCCTCTGCTTTGTTCTCTGCAGGGGTAGAGAACTGACGGTCTATTCTGAGTTCGCTGGATGTTGGTTCGAACATCTTGAAGTCGAGAGATAACAGATTTTTCTCGTTAAGATTCTCCTCTTCTTTTACTCTGGTTTGCTGCAGGTCGTTGATCATGGGAGTCATGCTCAGCTGTTGTGCAGCCGAACCGTTTCCCAGTTCGTCTTCAGCCGAGCATCCTGCCATGAGCCATCCTGCTGTAAGAGCCAAGATGCATTTGATGAATCTTATGTCTTTATATAACTTCTTCATGATGAATGTTATTTTCTGTTGTCTTTATAATACTTGTTCAAAGTGAATATCCTTGCCGGCTAATTTACCCTCCGTACATCCTTTATATCGGAGTCCCGGATTCAGGATAAACTTATCGTTCGGATATTTGGTCAGGAACACCTGCGCCTTTACATTATGTGGCTTTGCCAGATCCAGTCTGTTCTTCGGAACCACATAGAAGCGGAGAGTTTCCGTCTTACCTTCTTCGTTGATGATGAAATCCTTTATTCTATAGTCTGCCTCACCATCATTGTACAAATCTGTTTTTGCGTTTGGATCATACAGATATTTGCCATCCTTATCGCATTGTACGAATCCGAACATCGGGTTGTCTGTCTGGAGAATCCAAGGCTTACCTTTGGTATCGATATCCTTGAGCGTAATCATCGGTCCGCGTTTAGGGAAACCGTAATATACCTTGTAGCCAAAGTCTGTCTTTCCGCTGTCAGGGATTTCAACATTCGTCGAGGCATCGATGAAATCGAATGTTCCTCCATCCTGCCATTCCTGAATAGATGGAGTAACGGTGAGTTTGCCCATCTGTCCGTTGAGGAAATAACCATAAACTACCAGTTCTCTGTTTCTGATGGCATTTCCTTCAGAAGGAATATTGAAGGTCGCGCTCTTCTCGGTTGCTCCGCCATCTAATGAATACCAGATGGTGCCTCGGATGGCTTTGTTGGTCTCACGGAGATAACAGAGATCATGAGATTTGATTCCTTTCATATCAAAAGCATCCAGATATTCCTGGGCTGACTGATTTCTCTTTTTGATGAAACTCTCAGGATTATCCACTTCTCTGATATACGTGTTCTCTACACCAGCCAGTTTCAGAGTGGTTGATACGTAGGTTGTAGACGAATTGTATTTCTGACTAGTTACGTTCTGGTTGTAACCATTCTCGTTATATATCGCTTCGTCTGGAAAAACATAGCTGGCGGTAGGAATGGTGTTTCCTTCTACCTCTATTTTTGTTACCTTTACCTGACTGGTATTGGCATCATTACCCGATTTGCGGGCAAAGTAAAAATGGAGTTTCGAAACAGCGCGCACCAGGGGAATCCTGATACCTTTGTCTTTGGCTCCTTCTTCTGTATCAGCCACATGACGATCTACAGAAATCTGCGTGATGGCACGGGAGATAGGGAGTCCCTTTTCCTTTGAAACCTCTTTTGTTTCTGCAGTACCATCGCTTTTGATACCGAAAGGTGAGGTAAAACTGACTTCTTTCAGATCTTTGCGGGTAACAGAACGTAGGTCTTTGCCTTTTATCTGGTCCAGCATGTTGATGCTCTCAGAGTTTGCCAGGATGTAAAGGTCGATGTTCTTTACTTCTTCGCCGCCAATCTTTCTCAGAAATCGAAGGTTCAGAGTATAGTTACCGTTCTTCACTTCGCTCAGCGTTTCTGCTTTATAGGAGATTGGAGTGGCTTTATCGCCGGTATTTGATTTGAACACCCACACCTTGATGTTGTGGATGTCGCTCTCCTGAGTAGGATTCGCATCAGTCTCATTGTCGGCAAGAATCTTTCCGCTAGTTTCTCCGGCTCTGGTACTGTTTCCGGTGCCGGTTGAGAAGCTGAGGCTCAGATAGGCATTGTCGCCTAGAGCAGTTTCTGTATTTTCGTTCTCTGAACAGGATGCCATTGCGCCTACCATGAGCAAGGCAGCGAGTGCCATACACACTGGGCGTGTCATCTTGGTCAGAGTAGATTGATAGCGTTTCATATTTCCTTTCTTTTACTTATACTTCTTTCTTTTCTTATTTTCCTAGGTCGGCATTCTGAAGATTCAGAACCCAGTTGTTTACCTTGATTCTTGCATCCATGCTGTAGGTAGAACTTGGAGCTGGCACGTAGAATACCAGAGTGTAATGGTCCTGGCGGTCCAGATACTGCTGGTCGCTCCAGTCTTTGCCGTAGCGGTCGCTGGCACAGAGTGAGAGGAACCAAGGCAGGGAGTGGTTGAAGATGACTTTGTTGATGCGCTTGTCGGTGATGACGATGCGCTTGTCATCATATTGGCTGGATCCGTCGGCAGCGCGGCTCTTGTTGTCATCTTTGGTTTCGAACATACGTGATGATGACAGGTCGTAAACCAGTGCCTTTTCTACGTCTTCGCCTTCTACCTCGGTCTTGCCGCTGTGGTTTTCTACCAGTTTCTTCTCATAAGGAAGATAGGTGATTGCCTTTGGCTTTACCTTGTCGCCCTTATAGTCGAGTAGGGCTGCAGAACCTTTGATTTCTACATCGAAGTTTTCGGCTGTGAATCCTTCCTGGTCGGCTTCGAATGGGAGCATCACCACGCGGTATGTTTTGGTACACTTCATCAGACTCAATTTTCCCTGCACATCGTTTTCTCCGTCAAAGTTGAGGGAGTCCTGTGCGGTATAGAGGGCTGTGAAGTGCTTGTCGTTTACGGATTCTTTTTCATTTTTTTTGCCCATTTCCTCTTGCAGGTCGTTGATGGTAGAGATACCTGGGGTAAGTTTAGTAAAGCTAAACTCGGTCTCATCATCACCTTCGGCTCTTGTTCCCATTGCGGCAGGCTGCTTGTCACGAGCCAGGCAGACGAAGGTATACTTGCCTGCTTGCAGGTCTGTGATTTCCATCTTATGACCTGTTTCAAACTTGTCAGCCGACTCGGTATAGTTATCTACGAACTTACCGTTCTTGTCGAATACATAAACGTTGAGGTTCTTCACCTCAGCAGAGAAAGCATCAGCCTCTTTCACATTATAAGTATAGTCGAATTTGAGCGACAACTTAGCTGTAGGGCCGTCCGTGGCTGTAGGGCAGCTCGTGATATCATCTTTCATACATGATGAAAGAGAAGTGAGTGCGATGGCTGAGATGCAAACCAGCTTGCAACATTTGTTTTTGAGGAAAAGTGCCATATTCTTTATCTTTTATAATCTTTTACTTTTACTTATTTTATATAGAGAGTGCCGTAGGTAGCGAATATCTTTGCTTTATCAGCTCTCTGTTTCGTTGCCTTCGGCATCGTTATTTTCTAAGGATGAAAAGTGCCAGTCTTTCGGGTTGGGGTATGACGGCACGTCTTTGTGTCTCCCGCCTTTTATACATGGGCGGCAATGTTAGTTATCTTTTAAGAATGTTTTCGTTCTTTTCAGAACGAACGTTTGGTTGATAAACTCTCGGAGGAGGATTGCTCCCCCGAGAGTAACGGTATATATATAAGTATTTATATTTTATCTGTCTGGTTTGACGGAATATTACTTCAAGTCAACATCGTAGCTATTGAGAACCCAAGGGTTAACAGAAACCTCAACATCGAGATAGTACAATGTACGGTCATCTGGACCACCATTAGGAACCTGTGCACCAACATTAAATATGTTCTTTACATTTAACAGGTAGATGCTGTTACGCTGAATAGTATTCTCTGCACTGAGGTACTGATCCTTGATCTTCTGAACATAGTATGTCTTACCGTTGTTGAAGACCTCGATATCATACTTCTTGCGGAATTCATCCAGCTTAGCCTCTGGATCTGTTGTGTCATTTTTAGCAGCTTTCAATTCGTCAACAACTGTTTGTGCGTCCTTACCATCAAAGATAGCCTTTACATCTTTGTATTTGTTGATGATGTCCTTGATGTTGCTATAGATGACCTTGTTGTAACGATAGAATGTACCATCCGTGAAGTCTGCCTTGTCCTGATACTCTTTATTGAGCTTTACTGTGTACTCGAAGTACATAGAAGTTGCAGCATCACTAGAGTTGTTCTCGAAGACATAGTCCTTATGTGACTTTTCTTTTGTTACTGCATTGAAGTAGCCATAGTTCTGGAGCAGAGTCTTTGTACCGAACTCAGATGTTGGCTGGAAGTAAATGATACCTTCTGGGATAGAAAGGTTTGTGCATTTTTCATCATTCCACTGCTGCATAACATTTGTCTTGTTGGCAACATTTGAGATTGCATAACTTGTTAATGCAACTTCGCTTACTGCCTGTTTTGCATCTTCATTTGCTTTCTTTTCTGCTTCTGTAACTTCTGCATCCTTAGCATAAGTCTGGATTTCTGTTGCCTCAGATGTTGGCTCGTCAATACGTGCGGTAAGACGATCAATCTTAATGAGGTCACTAACCTTTGCTGCAGAATTTGCATCCTTGTTGTCAGATGTGAAAACAACAGTATGGCTGTTTGCCTTTACGTCTGCATCGTTCTGGTTGAACATTGCGAATTTGTTATCAGCAGAGTATGCTTTAGCAAACTTGTTAGCTAAGTCAGATGTATAAACATCAGTAAGTGGTGATGCACTTGTCGCATTAGCTAAGAAATATACGCTGTATTTGGTACCTGCAGTTACATTTTCAACTGGAACCTGAAGTGTTGTCTTACCATCGGTACTTTGCTGAGGAACTTTAGCATCTGCCCATGCCTTCTCATCAATTGTGATTGATTTTGCAATCTTACCATTTGCATCAACCAGATAGAATGTACCACTTGTTACATAAGATTCCTCTTTTGAAGCGTCATGAGGATTCTTCTGTGCAGTTCTTGTACCATTGCTGGTAGGAGTCTGAACGGTCAAAGTCATGTAGAACTTGTCTACCTTGTTCTGACCTGCGTTGTTACCATCCAATTCATCATTACTGCTGCAGCTAGTGAAAGACAAAGCTGCGGCTGAAACCAAGCTCATTACGAGCAAATTCATTTTTTTCATAATCTTTTTACTTAATACAAAAAAGTTATACAATATATTTAATTAATTCTTATTCTCAAAATTAAGTTTCGCACATATTGGCACAATCCGCTGAAAACAGATCGTATTTAACATCATCTTTTATCTTATACTTATATAAATAGAAAGTAAATAGTTACTTTAAAGTGCCTGGTTAACTTTATCCAGGTTTTCCTGCGCCTCCTTCAAACCACCGGCAACAGCTTTCTCGAAGTATTGCTTGGCTGTCTGATAATCTTCCTTCATGGCAGCCAGACAACCGCGGGCATTGTTTGCCTCGGCGCTGTCGCCTGCTTTCAGGAGATATTTCTCTGCACTCACCTTGTCGCCACGTTCGATGGCTGCTGAGGCTGCATTGAGATTGGCAAGCTTATCTTCAGGGAACATTCTTACAGCTATGTCGAATACATTGTTGAATTCGGCGCTACCCTTAGGATAAGTCTGGGCTACCAGATACATCTCCTGGAGAGAGAGCTTCTGAGGACGGGTCTTGATAACCTCTCTAGCCTTTTCTACATTGAATGCCTGAACATCATATTCTATCGTATAGTCGGTACGGCGAAGTGAAGGCCATACATTCTGCAGGAGATAGTGATAAGCCTGAGGAGCCTTCTTGAGCAATGCTTTCTCTTTGGCATCTGGCTGCATGTTGCTGTTGATAATCTCAAGTGCAGCTTCCTTCTGCGGAATATCGTTCTCATTTACATACTTGATGGTTCCAGCCCAGTCCTCTGCAGTAGCTGTTGTCGCAAACAGTTTTGAAGAAATTGGATAGGTCTTCAGAATATGCTGCAAAAGCGCCTGTGTACGGTTAAGCGACAACTTGTTGTTGTTGGCATATCCGCCATCTGGTGATGCATAGCCGTGGAGGGTTATCTTGGTGATGGTAACATCCGAATCGTTCTTTACAAGGTCGAGAGTCTTGCGGATATTATCCAGTTCGCTGGCATTTTTGCCCAAATCGTATAGTATATCCCACTTGTTCACCTTGAAGTTCAAACGGGCAGAACCATTCTCCTTTCTTGCCTTTACGGCTTCTGCCTTAGGCTGTACATAAGCGTTGAAGAGATTCTTCGGAGTAGAGAAAGCACGTCCTTCCGGATTCAGAATACCTTCGTCTAGAAGTTGCTGGTTGCAGCCACAGGCATCATTGCTGATGGCGAAGTTTGAGTTCTTCATCCAGTCGCTGAATGGAGCGGCGTATTCATAATGAAGCGTCTGTGCAGTCTTGTTCTTACGGAGTGCTACGATAAGTGGGTTTGCCGTAGCCGTTTTCTGGTTACGCTGATAGTAAATATATCTCTTTTTACCCATCACCTCAACGCTCGGCATGAAAAGTGTATCCTTTTCGTTGAGGATCATTGGGGTATAGATGAGACCATTGTTGCTGGCAAGCTGAATTTGGTCGAGATTCAAGTCCATAGCCACTTTCACCTGGTTGCCAACCTTTCTGATTGCCTTATTCTGGATTTTCAGATTCTTGTAAGCCTGCTGGGTATTATCGGCTGATATAGGAAGAGCGATAAGCAAGGCTCCGAACATACTACCTATTATATTATATGTATTCATGACAGATTCTTTTTAAAAAACATACACTAAGTTGAGGGCAGCTTTCGTCGGGCCCACATAGTTGTGTGCCTTGTCATCTTCAAGTTTATCTCCGCATTGTGCACAGTTAAACTTATCTGCCTTAGAGTAGATATAGCCTACGCCAAGTTCAGCTTCCAAATTCCAATGTTTCGAGAGAGCCCAAGCGTAGCCGTAAGCTACACCTGCACCGATAAACCATCCTTCATACCGATAGTCTTTCAGCTTAGAAAAATCAGTGCCCAGGAACTTGAAGTCAAGATCCATGCCACCGATGTTGTGAGATCCACCCAAGGCATGGAAGCCGATGAATGAACCCATCATTTTGTTACAGAACCAGTATCTGGCCTCTGGCTGAACGAGCCAGTGTTTCCATTTCTTGTTCTTTGAAAACGTCCAAGGATTGTAGTTTCCGGATACGTCGAGTGTCCATTTTGGGGAAAGACCGAATTCAACACCCAAGTTCATGGTTGTTGTTGCATCATACAGCAAGTTGGTCTTTACCGCTGCTTTCTGCGCTAGAGCAGGACAGATAAAGCTGCCGAGTGCCACTAACGCAATTAAAATCCTTTTCTTCATACCTCAATTAATTTTTATTGAAAAAATACATTGAATGATTTAGAATCACCTTTTACTTACTTATACTCTTTTAAAATGATTACCAATACCTGAATCTACTGAGAACTCTTGTTTCCTGAAGTCTGATTTCCACTGTTTCTTTTTTACTTCCAGTTTACTTTCAACTTACTTTTTAGCTCATCTGTATCTCAAATTTTTGGATTACGTCTGCAAAAGTATAGTGAATATTTAAGACGACCAAACTATTCTGCACTGAAAAATACTGAAAAATACCCATATTTAACAAAATAGTACGCTGATTTATGCTTAAAATCGTTAAAGTTGCACGATTTTCTGATATTTGAACACTGTTTTCTGATATTATTTGTAATTTTGCAGCCGAAATCAATAATTCCCTAGAAATGGCAATTTCCTAGAAAAAGAGCCGTTTTGACTTACGAAAGTATAAGTAAGATTTAAGAAAATAACCAAAACGAAATGAAACTGAAGAATGACATTATAAACCTGATTGTGAGGGTAGAGCATCATTTATGCCCTCAATATTGTGGTGTGGTAGACCGCCGACGCATTATCGCCTTTCTACTTCTGACGATAAGCGAGCTGATTATCATACCTTATCATATTATGCTCTTTCTGTTGGTGAAAGAGTCTTATGGTTTAAGCCTTTGCTGTTTGCATACATTCGTGTTCTGCATCCTGCAGCTCCTTATCTGGAAGCGGAAGATTGCTTTCGTGAAAGGTATTTCTTCTCTTTATCTTCTGATGTTCGCCAAACTGGCTCTTGATAGCGTATTTTGTATCAATTTCGGTTTGGCTAATGATAACTTGAGTGTTATCTGCAACCTGTTTGTCGTCTTTATCCTGGCTATTACAGCGTTGAGCCAAACCTTGTACAAGACTTGCACCATCATTACGGTGGGTATAATACCGATATTGCTGATATACCTGTTCACCACTCCGCTTATGCCAGCACTGTTCAGTATGAAGGCTATTTTTCTGGGTTTCGTCATGCTGGTTTATGTGGCTGTATATAATATGAGAATTGTAACCAAGGGGTTGCGCCAGCCGAAACGGATGGCTCGGGTTGAAAACAAGGCGTTGAATATGCTTGCCGATTTGAAGGATAATCAACCGGAAGCAGCAGAAAGCCTGATGAACCGTCTGACTCCTGATGTCCGGGAGAAGATTATTACCCATGCTTCTGAACATCTGTTTAATGAAGAATTGAATAGAGTGGCATGGGATCAGGTTTGTGATGGGCTTACGTTCAGCGAAAAGGAAATATGCAAGCTGATTCTCCAGGGGCGGACTTTAAAGGAAATTTGTGCAGAACTCAATAAGAGTGAATCAAATATCACCAGCCAGCGTTGCCATATTCGCAAAAAGTTGAATATGGACCGTCGCGATGATTTAAGGAGAACCTTGGAAGTAAGGTTCTATGATGCGCAGAAACAAGTAAAAAAGTCAGAAGCCGAGAGCTCCTGACTTTTATGGATATTCTTATTTCGACCTGTACGGTTGAAATTACCCAATACGCCCTGAAAGGGCGTGTGGAGCTTACATGCGAAACTTGAATTGCTCATTATTCTTCCAATCTGAGGAATGCTTTCGGAAGATACTGGATGATGTCGCTGGCGATGAGGCTCTCTTTGCCCAGATCTTTAGCAGCAAGATCGCCAGCCAGACCATGAAGATGCATACCCAGGCGACAGGCATCTTCCTGTTTGTATCCTCTTGCCAGAAGACCGGTGATGATACCTGTCAGCACATCACCGCTGCCTGCTGTAGCCATGCCACTATTGCCCGTACTGCAGAAATCAATCTTTCCGTCAGGGTGGCAGAGTGCAGAATAATGTCCCTTTAATATAATGTATGCCTGGAGTCGTTCTGCCAGTTCGCTTGCCTTCATCAGTCTTTCGGTACAACTGCTGCTCGCATTGCCGGCAAGCCGGTCGAACTCCTTCGGATGAGGTGTCATGATGATATTCTTTGGCAACTGCTGCATCCACGCCCTGTGGCTGGAAAGAATATTGAGCGCATCGGCATCAATGACGAGCGGACAGGTAGCACGGCGCAGTTGGGCGATGAGGGCGATGGCTGTTGTCTCGTTCTGTCCCAATCCAGGACCAACGCCCAGCGCATCAAACATCTCTGTATCTACCGGTTCGCTGAATATGGTTTCTTCTGCATCCATCTGCAGTACCGCTTCAGGTACCGAAATCTGCATGATTTCATAATTCCGTTTTGGGGTATGGGCTGTAACCTTGCCCGCACCGGTTCTCAGACAAGCCTTGGTGGCTAATACCGAAGCACCGCTCATGCCGTAACTTCCCGCTATGAGCAGCGCATTACCCATGCTGCCTTTATGGGCAAAGTCGCTGCGCGATTTCAGGAGCGGACGGATGTCGTTCTCTTCGAGTATGCGGCACCGGCACTCCGTATTCTGGATGAATTCCTGGGAAAGTCGGATGTCGAGCACGCGCAGTCTGCCCAGGTACTGCTGGTTATCCGCCATCAGCATCGACAGTTTCTTCTGCTGCAGGGTAAGGGTCAGACTGGCACGGATGATGTTGGCATGGATATTATAGGAATTGTCCTCGGTCATCAGTCCCGAAGGAATATCGATGCTTACTACCTTGGCAGGACTCTGGTTGATATATTTCACCATCGCGGCGAATCCGCCTGCCAGTGGCTTGTTGAGTCCGCTTCCAAAGAGGCCGTCTATCACCAGCGTTTCTGCATTCAGTTTGGGTGGGTCCAGGTTGGTGGTTATCTCAGTAAATTTCACTCTCTTTGCATCCAGCAGACGCTTCTTGTTGGCAAGACAGTCTGCCGACAGTTTATTCTGTACATTAAAGAGGTATACACTTACATCATATCCATCCTCGCTGAGCATTCTCGCTACAGCAAGCGCATCGCCACCGTTATTACCCGGACCGGCGAAGACAACTACTGGAGTGCGGTTAGACCATTCCTCTTTTATGGCACGTGTCAGCGCTTTGGCTGCACGTTCCATCAGGTTGAGCGAACTGATAGGTTCGTGCTCAATGGTGTATTTATCCAACTCATGAATCTGAGCGCTTGTGAAAATCTTCATATTATCTGATAATCTTAGTATTATCTGCGCGAACTGTCGTGATAATTTGTCAACTCATGCAGATAAACGGTTATTTTCATGCAAAAGTACAAAAAATAGTTGATGAAAGCACGAAGTTTCATGTTTTTTTCGTAATTTTGCAGAAAATATTATTATAGAACAGACTATGAGCATAGTAAAGATCAAGGATAAGAGCTTCAAGACATCGATTCCTGAGGCTGAGATTCTGAAGAAAGTACAGGTCGTGGCCGACCGTATCAACCAGGATTATGCAGGCAAGAAGCCTGTTTTCCTGGCAGTGTTGAATGGTGCGTTTATCTTCGCCGCCGATTTGATGCGAATGATTACGATACCTAGCGAAATATCTTTTGTGAAGTATGCTTCTTACGAAGGTACAAACTCTACAGGCAGTATGAAGACTCTTATGGGTATCAACCAGGATTTGGCAGGCCGCCACGTGGTTATCGTAGAGGACATCGTAGATTCCGGTTTCACCATGGCTCACATGATTGAAGACCTGAAGAAGATGAACCCAGCCAGCGTTGAGGTTTGTTCCCTCCTCGTGAAACCAGGCAACTTGAAGGTTGATCTTGATATCAACTATGCTGTTATGGAAATCCCTAACGATTTCATCGTAGGATATGGATTGGATTATGACCAAGAAGGCAGAAATCTCCGCGACATCTACACGATTGTAGAAGAATAGGGGGTGAAACATGTGGGAGAAACTGAGTGATTATTTTCTTGATATCTCCAAATATCTTATAACAGCTACGTTTATTACGACTTTTGTTGGAGATATGGGGGAAGAACTGCATTGGCTTATTTATCTGGTCAGTTTTATCTTGGCAGCGGGACTTTTCGGGTTCGCTCTGTATTTTGATAAGAAAGGTAAGAAAGAAAAAGAAGCAAAGCGTAAAAAACAAAATAAGTTTAATAATAAAAATAGGAGGATGTAAGTATGAACACTTTAATTTTTTTAGGCATGTTTGCCGTTTTCTTTGGTGTTACTATAGCTATACTTTTGTCTCCTTGGGGACAGAAATGGATGAATGAATATTAGTTTCTGACACAACATAAATATTTTATACATATATTAAGGTAAAAATGAAAAATATCGTAATTTTCGGCGCTCCAGGTGCAGGT
>ERZ791632.284-NODE-284-length-15438-cov-5.09823_pt1 | contig 15438 bp, 18 predicted proteins | sample MGYA00510263_ERZ791632 | MGnify/ENA primary metagenome ERZ791632 (study PRJEB30046, sample SAMN00715181) | human gut metagenome | study: EMG produced TPA metagenomics assembly of the A metagenome-wide association study of gut microbiota in type 2... | reverse complement strand
ATAAACCTCGCGTTTTTGGCTATATCAGCCAAAATCGCGAGGTTTATTTCGCAGATAATATGTATGCGCATCACAGCATCATACTATCCATGAGTTTTTCTCTGACAAATTGCAGATATTATTCCCATCCCAAGGCGCTTGCACCAAGCACTGCCGCCTCGCTGCCATTAAGAGCGGATATCAGCAATTTTGCCTCATTTTTGTACAAAAAGAGTATATTTTCCTCGTATGCTTTGCGTAACGGCTGCATTAAGTACTCACCAGCCTTAGTCAATCCACCGAAGAACACAAAGGCTTCGGGAGAGCAGAAAGTGGCAAAGTCCGCACAAGCTGTACCCAATATGCGACCTGTATAATTGAATATATCCAATGCCAACTTGTCACCCTTTTCAGCAGCTTTGAACACGTCGTATGATGTAATTTCGTCAGCCACCAAATCACGCAACAAACTCGCTTCGGAGCTATGTTCCAGGAATTCACGCGCAGTACGCGCAACACCAGTAGCAGAGGTGTATGCCTCCAAACATCCCTTACGACCACAACCACATGAACGTGCATTATCAGAATGGTCAATTACGAAATGGCCTAATTCGCCAGCAAAGCCATCACTTCCATATACTACTCGTCCATCTACGACTATACCAGAACCGACACCGGTGCCGAGTGTAATCATTATGAAGTTTTTCATGCCTCTGGCCACACCATATGTCATCTCACCCATGGCAGCGGCATTGGCATCGTTGGTAACTCGGACAGGAATGCCGAATACCTCTTCAAACAATTGAGCACAAGGCACAATACCTTTCCATGCCAAATTGGCTGCGTTTTCGATATTTCCTGTGTAATAGTTCGCATCGGGAGCACCAATGCCCATAGCGCGTATATTCTGTATGCCACCCACTTGGTCTAAAGCAGGCTGCAATGCTTCGTACGCAGCTTTAACATAATCCTTGAAGTCGGGATATGCCTTGGTTGAAATAACTGTTTGTGACTTGATGTTGCCACGTTGGTCTACAATGCCAAATACAGAGTTAGTGCCACCCATATCAAGGCCTATCACATAAGGCTTGTCTATATCTATTTCCATAAAAATTGCTTTGATTGGTTATTGTTAGATGATTGTGCAAATATACAACAAATCCTTTATTAATATGACAAATATACTACGATTATTGTCCACATTTCCCAATAATTACTTTTAAATGGGGAAAATGGCGTTGCGGTTACCACATTACAGCGCGTTGGAGAAATCAGAACTCTTGGCCATGTAATATGTGCCAAATGCGCATATTGTGAACTTAATAACTCTATTAGCTCAACAATTACGATTTTTTACTTTTTCTTGCGCAGCAACGACTTGATTTTACCAAAACGGTGTGCCAATTTATACATCATCATAAAGCCGTCATATACAGCAACAGCCCTTTCTACATGGTTAACCCATCGCTGCATTTTGGTATCTGCCTCTGGTGGTGCAAAAAGCGTATGCCATTTCAACGAAATTGATTCTTCGCATTGAGAAATTCTCTTATCCAGTTCTCTCTTTCGTTTGTCAAGACTCTCAATTGTATATGCTTCCCTTGTCATGCTATTTCTATTTATTTGAATTTACATCACTGCCTTTGCTGGCTGCTGGTTTTTCATCCAAGAACAAGTTGGCTATAAAGTTTGTTAGCGGACCTATTACAAACCTTTTCTTGTTAGCGTATACAATAACGCCTAATATTACATAAAAGGCAACTATTATAGCGTATGATGCTGTTTGGCTACCAATCAAGTCTTCCAATGCTGAAGCCACCATCATGGAAACGAACATTACAGCAAGACTTAGCAGCACGAACAATATGGCTCCCACGACGATAAAGGATAGTAACTGCGAAAGTTTGCTTACACAATTTATTTGCAAACGTTCGTACCGTAATGTCACATCTTTCTTTATATCTCCCACTAATTGGGTGATGATGTCTATATTTTTGTCAGAAGAAAACATATTTGCAATAAAAATAGAGTCAAGGAAAGGGCTACCACATAATGAGTATAACGCTTTCCCTGACTCTTGAGTTGTATTACATCAATCGTTCGCAGGCTGGAGTTCGTCTGCAATATCATCAACAAGGCTTTCCATATCCTTGCTGTTAAGTTTGATGCCACGTTTGCGAATTACTTCGGCAATTCTGTTACGAGTGTCGGTTCCCTTTTCAGGAGCGAACAAAACACCACATGCTGCACCAACTGCTGCACCGCCCAAGAAAGCGGCCAATACATTTAATCCATTTACTTTCATGATAAAAATATTTTAAGTGAGTAATCTCGTGTTCAAATATACGTATATTCTTTTAATCCGACACTATTTTTGCTGTAATATTTTATCACAAGAGGCTAAATAGTGCGTTTTTAATCTTGTTTAAGAAAACAATGAAGTGATTTTCAAATAGCTTTCGTAACTTTGTAGCAGATTATCTACTGCGGCCAAGCTACATCTGCAGTGGATGAGTACTAACCACTTCCTTTATACTTATAATAGGTATCATCAACTACAAGAATAATGAAAAAGAATTTTGTTATCGCCCTCGGTTTATGTTCCGTGGTACTTTTTACTGGTTGTAAATCACGTGAAAGCGCTTATCGCCAAGCATGGGAACAAGCCATGGCACAAGATAAGACTCAACAAAACGAGCAGCAAGTTACAACAGAAGAAACTGCCGCAAATGAGGTTACTCCTGTTACACCCACAACTCCGACTAACACAACTACGACAACCATTACCACTGACCATAGTGATGTGCGTGAAATTAATGGCAACATGTCGGTAGTAAGTGGCAATCCACTCAAGACCTATAGTGTTGTGGTTGGAAGTTTTGTTACACAAGCCAATGCTGAAGGATTGAGAAACAGATTACAGCAAGACGGCTATGATGCACGTGTTATCAAAACTGACGAGCAAATTAAGGGTGTTACTGGTTGGTTCCGCGTTATTGCATCTTCATACGATGACAAGGCATCGGCAGTTCAATCTCGTAAATCATTGAGTGGCAAATATGCTGGTGCATGGCTGCTCTATCGCAAATAAATATTATAACAAGCTATGACAAAGTGTTGAATTGCAAGTTGTGAACTTGCAATTCGACTCTTTTTGTGTTTTATAGAAATAACAAACTACACGCATTGGATAATTTGACTCCGCTCTTGGGCATGACCCCAAACGAACTTAAAGATGTGGCTGCTGCATTAGGTCTTAAACCTTTTGTTGGCAAGCAAATGGCTGACTGGATTTACAAAAAGCACGTTACCAGTATAGACCAAATGCAGAACATCTCAAAAGACGCAAGGGCTAAAATTAGCGCGCATTATACTATAGGCTGCAGCAAACCTGTTGACGAACAGCGGTCTGTTGATGGAACGATCAAATATTTATACACCACAACCAAGGGTGATTTTATTGAGACAGTTTATATCCCAGATAAAGAAAGGGCTACACTTTGCGTAAGTTCACAAGTAGGATGCAAAATGGGATGTGCATTTTGCATGACGGGAAGACAGGGATATACAGCTTCGCTTTCAGCAACTGACATCATAAACCAAATATACTCCCTGCCAGAACGTGACACACTTACGAATGTTGTTTTTATGGGACAAGGCGAACCCTTTGATAATTTAGATAATGTACTGCAGACTACACAAATTCTGACATCTGATTGGGGGTGGGCTTGGAGCCCAAAGCGCATCACTGTGTCAAGCGTAGGACTATCTAAAGGATTGGTAAGGTTCGTTGAAGAAAGTTCGTGCCACTTAGCCATCAGTCTGCATCACCCCATACCAGCAGAGCGTGCAAAAATCATGCCTGCCGAAAAAGCTTTCAGCATCGCAGATATTGTTGCCATTCTAAAACAATATGAAGTTTTTAGAAAGAGCGGGGCCACACATGCAAATAGCGATATTTCGCATCAAAGAAGATTGTCGTTTGAATACATTGTCTTTGATGGAATAAATGATGGCATTAAACATGCTGACGCTTTGATAAACTTGCTGCAAGGACTAGACTGCCGAGTCAATCTTATACGTTTCCATGACATACCAGATACTCCCCTACATGGCGTATCGGACAAGAAAATGATATCCTTTAGAGATTATCTGACCTCTCATGGGTTGTTTACGACAATAAGAGCTTCACGAGGACAGGATATATTTGCAGCTTGTGGATTGCTTAGTACGGCAAGACAAGAAGCCATGAAGCAGACTAATAATGCTAAATATAACACGTAAAAGAATGATTAGTTACGATACAGACATACAGAATACACCCGAAAAGGCACACAATAGTGACTTGATAAAAATCGGTATTAGCCAGGGTGACACCAACGGTGTTGGGTACGAATTAATATTAAAAACATTCTCTGACCCAGGAATGCTTGAATTATGTACGCCAATCATTTTTGGTCATGTTAAAGTCGCAAATTTTCACCGTAAAACATTGGGGCTCAATACACCACTTCAAGTCATTGCGCGTGCTGAAGATGCTGTTGCAGGAAAGCTCAATATAGTGAATTGCTCTGATGATGAAATCAACGTCGAATTTGGGAAACCTTGTGCAGAAAGTGGTATGGCAGCGTTTACTTCGTTAGAAAAAGCAGCTGAGTCATACAAAAATGGGGCATTTGACGTGCTTGTAACCGCGCCAATTAGCAAGTCGGACATACAAAACGATGAATTCCGATTTGTTGGACATACCGAATATTTGCAGGATCGCTTTGGGAACGAGACGACTGAACCTCTCATGATTTTATTTAACGATATCATGCGGGTGGCATTGATGACGACTCACGTGCCTATTTCGGAAGTAGCTTTTTCGATAACAGAAGAAAAGATCCAGCAAAAAGCCCGTTTACTTTATAATGCGCTAAGACAGGATTTCTGCATTTCAGCACCCCGCATTGCCATATTGGCACTCAATCCACACGCCGGAGAGGAAGGCCTTTTAGGTCACGAAGAAATTGAAATTATCACGCCGACCATCAAGACCTTATCTGACGCGGGTATTCCTTGTTTCGGGCCGTATGCCGCAGACGGATTTTTTGGAACAGCACAATACCGACACTTTGATGGCATACTGGCCATGTATCATGACCAAGGCTTAGCGCCATTCAAGGCTCTTTCGATGAACGACGGAGTAAACTTTACCGCAGGGTTACCAATTATTCGAACTTCGCCAGATCACGGCACAGCATTCGATATTGCAGGCAAAGGAATAGCAAGTGCAGATTCTTTCCGTCAAGCAGTGTACGCTGCAATAGATATATACAGAAACAGAAAGACCTATATGGAATGTCATGCCAACCCCTTGCCAAAAATATTTCAAGACAAACGAGAAAGATAAGTAACAAATTGTGATACAAAAGATCACATAATCACCTTATACGATTATATGAAATTCGCCATCATAGCAGCAGGTGAAGGATCCAGACTGCAACAAGAAGGTGTTGAACTACCCAAGCCTTTGGTAAAAGTGTGCGGTGAAGCCCTTATTGACAGACTCATAAGAATTTTCCGTAAGAATAACGCCAAAGAAATAGTTATTATTGTCAACCAACTTAATCCGCTAACTGAACAACATATTCTGAAACTAAAAGAAGCTGGACTGGCCTCCGATATTAGAATGGTTGTAAAAAACACGCCAAGTTCCATGCACAGTTTTGCAGAATTGGCTCCTTATCTCGAGAATGAGGAATTTTGCTTAACAACTGTAGACACCATCTTTAATGAAGAGGAATTTGCAAAATATATAGAATATTTCAAAACATGCAATTATGATGGTTGTATGGCTGTTACCAACTACATCGACGATGAAAAGCCATTATATATTGGCACAGATAGCGATTTGAACATAACCGGTTTTTACGATGACAAAAGGACATGCGAATACATATCTGGCGGCATCTACTGCTTACGTCCAAACGCCCTTAGCACGCTTAAGCATTGTCTGGAACAAGGTATTAGCCGAATGAGAAATTTTCAGCGTGCACTTGTAACGGACGGATTGCAACTCAAAGCATGCCCTTTTTCGAAAATACTTGATGTAGACCACGCAAGTGATATTGCGAAAGCAGAAAGTTTCTTAACAGCCCAATAGTAGAATGAAGCACATATTAGGTATAAGCAGATCCACCGTTTATAGCCCCAACTCAACAGACAGAGATTCCGCTATTTTTACTGCGGTTACAAGCAGACTTGAACGAATGGGACATGATATCTCAATCATTAATGAGGATTTGTTTTTTGCCGTAGATTTATCTGATTTTGACCTCGTGTTTTCAATGGCACGAGGTCATGACGTGTTAAATAAATTAGCCCATTTCGAGCATGAACACCCAGGACGCGTGATCAATTCCGCTATCGTTTTGTCACAAAATACGAGGGCGGATATTGCCAAGACATTGCAAGCAAACAACATAGCCATGCCGCATGTAGCCATTACGTCACCAAACGAACTGCTTAAAACACCTCAATCATACCCCATATGGTTAAAAAGGGCTGACGCTTGTGCCCAAAAAGCCGATGACATTTGTTATATAGACAACGAGTCTTCCTATCACGATGCACTCAATGGCTTTGTATCAAAAGGCATAGATATGGTTATTGCAGAGGAGCATCTTGCAGGCGATCTGATTAAGTTCTATGGCATACAGGGAACTGATTTTTTCTATATCACCTACCCTACTGAAAATAAGACTTTTTCAAAATTCGGTTTAGAAGCAACCAACGATGCCATCAAACATTACAATTTTGAAATGTCAAAATTCAAAGAGATAGCCGACAATGCAGCCAAATGCTTAGGCATTGTTGTATATGGAGGCGATGCTGTTGTTGGTAACGACGGAAAATGCCGTATTATTGATTTCAATGATTGGCCAAGTTTTGCACCATGCAGAAAGGAGGCTGCCAAGGCTATCGCATATAAAATAAACAATATCATACTTACATTACATGACATCTCAAAATAAAAGTCAACTACAGTCAACATTCAAATCACAAGACACTGAGGAGTGGCTTGATATCCACTTTACTCGACCATTAGGACTGCTTTGGGCCAAAGCATTTGACCACTTCAACATACACCCCAATGTTGTCACAATCTTAAGCATCATTTTAGGTGCTGCAGCCGGCATCATGTTCTATTACCCAGACATGACACATACCATTATAGGTATTTTACTCTTGATTTGGGCCAATTTATACGATAGCGCCGATGGTCAGCTGGCGCGCATGACAGGCAAAAAGACCCGTTGGGGAAGAATCCTTGACGGATTTGCTGGAGATGTATGGTTTTTCACCATATATGCTGCAATCTGTTTGCGCTTGCAGGGCAATTATATTCCTTGCACCACAGTCAAATGGGGATTTTGGATATGGCTATTAGCAGCCATATCTGGTCTCATTTTTCACGGCAAGCAATGTCAATTAGCCGATTATTACCGAAACATCCATTTATTTTTTATCAAAGGAAAATCTGGAAGCGAACTTGATAATTTTGAAAAGCTGCGCAAGGAATTCCATTCCCTAAATTGGAAAAAAGATGGCATGTGGAAGTTGTTCCTCTATTTTTACGGCAACTACACCCGTTCGCAAGAAAAGATGACACCAAACTTTCAACTGTTTAAGCTCAAGCTTGGCGATAAATATGGTGACGAACCTGTCTGTCCAGAATTAGCCAACAAATTCAGGAAAGGTAGTCTCCCTCTTATGAAATGGGCTAATATCCTGACATTTAACACGCGTGCTATTGCACTTTACATAAGCCTGCTCATCGGCCAACCTTGGCTATACTTCATATTTGAGATTACAGTAATGAACATAATCTTTGCATATATGAGGCATAAGCATGAGAAACTTTGCAAAAATATGATGCAGCTATTATAAACATGTACTCGGAATAATCTATACATCATCAAGTGCACACACACTACCATTAGACTGAAGTCTCCTTCACTTGCAAATGTGTGGAAACAGCTGACTTCAATACTGGAATGGCATCTGCTGATGGTATAAAATTATTTTGAACACTTATTCAACACAACTATTATTCAATGAAACCACTATATCGAAATTTGTTTTTACTTTTTGGCATAGCGGCCATCATAGTAATGCTCTGTACATTTGACGTCAATTACGCCGAATTGTATAGACACCTCACACGAGCTGGTTTGTACTTGCCCGCCGTTATCGGAGTCTGGATATTTGTATATGCCTTCAACGCGTGGGCTTTCCAAATAATTGTGAATAGCGGCACACACTCAAAGCACCTGAGCTATAAACATGCCTACAAGTTGACCGTTTCTGGGTTTGCCTTCAGTTACACCACACCCTTCGGTTTCGGCGGAGGTCCCTATCGTGTAATGGAACTAAGTTCCTACATAGGCGTACCACGGGCAATGTCATCAGTGGTACTCTATTCTATGATGCACATATTTTCTCATATTTGCTTGTGGAGTACGGCCGCTGTTCTCTTTGCCATTATTTACACCGAAAAAATGACGCCCTTCCTGTGGACGTTATTCGGCATTTTTACCATCGTCCTGATAGTCGTATTGTTTGTATTTCATTTATGCTATAAAAAAGGCGTAATTGTCAAGCTATTCAAGCCATTGCTTTACTTGCCCATCGCAAAAAAATGGGCACGAAAGTTTTACAATGAACATGCCGACGACATGCAAAAAGTTGACGACAACATAGCTTATTTACATTCGCAACCAAAAGCATTCTATCTATCATTACTATCTGAATATGTTGCAAGAGTTATCAATGCTCTAGAGTATTACTTCATATTACTTTCACTCGGTGTATCACTCACCTTTTGGGATGCCATACTCGTTCTTGCCTTTTCATCACTCATCGGCAACATACTGTTTTTCCTTCCTATGCAACTTGGTGCTCGCGAAGGAGGCCTATCTCTTATTGTCAAAATATTAGACCTAAGCGCCCCAGGGTTAGGTATATTCACGAGTCTATACACACGTGTCAGAGAACTCGTGTGGATATTCATTGGTGTTGGATTGGTAAAGATTGGGAACAAAAAAATCATGCACGACTAAAGACATCTTCACTCTTATGCAAACATTCTTATTCGACTATGGTGGCACTCTCGACACTTCGGCCATACATTGGTATTACATTTTTAAGCAAGCATATGCTAAAAATCCTCTCACCGCGCATATAACCGACGCACAACTACGACAAGCATATGTCACAGGCGAGCGCACCTTAGCCAGCAAAAGGATCATCGTTCCAACAGACACTTTTCATGATTTGCTACAGAAAAAGGTTACGATACAAGTAAGCGCTTTGAATGAAATGCAAATTCTTGGTCATATAGACACTTCACAATGCAATAGTGTGATAGCAAACATATCCGACTATTGCAACAATATTGCATACCAAACGACACAAAATTCTGCTCAAATACTCAAATATCTGAAACAGCACTACCAGCTTATTATGGTTTCAAATTTCTACGGAAATCTCACCGCTGTACTAAATGAATACAAATTGATCAGTTACTTCGATGACATCATCGAAAGTGCCGTAGTAGGCATACGTAAACCCGATCCTCAAATATGGGCTTTGGGCGTAAAAGCAGCTGGGACAGACAACAAAAGCTGCATAGTAGTTGGCGACAGTTATAATAAAGATATTCAACCTGCAGATAGTATAGGCTGTCAAACAATATGGTTCAAAGGAAAGGAATGGCAAGCAAACAATTTTGATGAAACGCTGCCCACACATGTCATCACATCTTTATCAGATATCAAAAAATGGTATTGAAGCAGATATCTTAAGTCTGTCGCCATAACAGGAACGCATTTTGAGTGCACACTAACCACTCAGTATACACTTTTTTTTGTACATTTGCATGGTCTAATCAGACTATTTAATTTTGATAACTCATTAACAACAGACTTTATAATGAACGCATTCGTATTTCCTGGCCAAGGAGCACAATTCGTAGGTATGGGCAAAGACCTTTATGAAAAGCACCCCATCGCCAAACAATTCTTTGAGAAAGCAAACGACATTCTCGGATTTCGTATCACCGACATCATGTTCAATGGAACTGACGAGGAGCTCAAGCAAACAAAAGTAACACAGCCCGCAATGTTCTTGCACAGTGTTGTTAGTGCACTTTGCTTAGGTAGTGACTTCCAACCTGCCATGGTCGCTGGTCATTCATTAGGCGAATTGTCTGCACTGACTGCAGCTCGTTGCCTCAGTTTTGAAGATGGTCTGAAATTAGTTGCAGCACGTGCCAAAGCCATGCAAAAAGCATGTGAAGCACAACCTGGAACCATGGCTGCCATCATTGCCCTTGCCGATGAAAAGGTTGAAGAAGTTTGTGCCGAAGTACGTAAAGAAACAGGCAAAGTTGTTGTTCCCGCTAATTACAACTGCCCCGGACAACTTGTAATCTCTGGCGAGGTTGAGGCAATTGGAGTAGCTTGTCAAAAGTTGAAAGAAGCTGGTGCCAAGCGCGCATTAGTACTGCCTGTTGGTGGTGCCTTCCATTCACCTCTCATGCAGCCTGCCAAAGACGAACTTGAAGCAGCTATTGCTACAACTGAATTTCACAAGCCGATTTGTCCTGTCTACCAAAATGTTGATGGGAAACCCCACACCGACCCTGAGGAAATTAAAGCAAACCTCATCGCCCAACTCACAGCCTCTGTGTTGTGGACAAAGGAGGTGAATAACATGGTAGCCGATGGCGCTACAGATTTTACCGAATGTGGCCCTGGAAAAACGCTGCAAGGCATGATTGCAAAGATCTGCAAAGGCAATGCCGATGTTAAGGCACATGGCGTAAACGACTAAAGATTACAATGTAAATCAACATCACAACCAAAGGTTAAAGTACAAGATGCCACACCTTTATTTACGCAAAGGCACCTTATACTTTAACCTTTCTATATTTATAATATCATGAAACCTATAATATATCAAATTTTTACACGCCTATACGGCAACAACAAGCATACAACCAACCTCCCCAATGGTAGCATTGAACAAAACGGCTGCGCAAAAATTAATGACATAACTTCTGCGCAACTCAAACGCATTGCATCATACGGTTTCACACACGTTTGGTTTACGGGACTTATCGAACATGCTACACAGACCGACTATTCTCAATACGGAATAGCAACAGATCACCCTGCTGTTGTCAAAGGGCGTGCCGGCTCCCCATACGCCATAAAAGACTACTACGACATCGACCCCGATTTAGCCACTGATGTGCCTAATCGAATGAGTGAATTCGAATCGTTACTTAAACGCACTCATTTGGCAGGACTTAAAATGGTTATTGACTTTGTTCCTAACCATGTAGCCCGCCAATATCACAGCGATGCAAGCCCCAAGGGGGTACACGATCTTGGTCAGGACGATGACGCCTCTCAAAGTTTCTCACCACAGAATAACTTCTACTACATCGAGGGACAAACATTACACACTGACTTCGACACAGAACGCCGGGCACTTCACCCATACAGGGAATACCCTGCCAAAGCTACTGGAAACGACTGTTTCAATGCATGGCCGAGCCGTAACGATTGGTATGAAACTATCAAACTAAATTATGGCATTGACTACATGAACGGTCGCCAAAATCATTTCAACCCCACCCCATCTACTTGGCTCAAGATGAAAGATATATTATTATTTTGGGCTTCAAAAGGGGTTGATGCTTTCCGATGCGACATGGCTGAGATGGTGCCAGCCGAATTTTGGCGTTTTGCCATACAAAAGGTACATGACAAATACCCACATGTATTGTTTATTGCCGAAGTATACAATCCTGGCGAATACCGACATTATATTGCCAGCGGATTCAATTATCTGTACGACAAAGTAGGCTTATATGACACCTTGCGCGCTATTATATGTGATGGAAGATCAGCCTCATCTATAACAGGTTGCTGGCAAAGTATCGACGACATACGTGATCACATGCTTAATTTCCTCGAAAATCATGATGAGCAACGTATCGCCTCGGCTTATTTTGCGGGAAACGCACATAAAGCCCTCCCCGCATTAGTAGTTAGCAGCATGATGGGTACAAATCCCTTCATGGTTTATGCTGGCCAAGAAATTGGTGAAACAGGCATGGATGCCGAAGGCTTCAGCGGAAGCGACGGACGGACCTCCATATTCGACTACTGGTCCGTACCCTCACTACGCAAGCTTACATCATCCAACCCCGCTAACGAACTTACAACTGACGAGGCTGCCCTCTACAACTATTATTACAAAGTACTCAACCTTTGCAAAAAACAACCTGCCATCACCAATGGCGCTTTTTACGATTTGCAATACGCCAACTATAGCAATAAATATGGGTACAATTGCGACAGGCAATACGCTTTTATCCGCAAATCTGACGATGGGCAAACATTGCTTATCGTTGCAAACTTTGACCCTAACACCGTACACGTTGGAGTGTGCATTCCATCACATGCCATTTCCTTCTTGCGCCTCAGATGTGGACTTACCTCTGCCACCGACCTAATTACTGGCAATTTACAAACAATCGAAGTCAAAGAAGACTCACCAGCATACATACAAGTTCCAGGAAATGGGGCCGTTGTTCTACAAATAGCAGGTAAGGCGAAATAAGAGCAGTGGCAGTTTCAACCAAAAAACAATGCACGATTTTGCTATATAAATATCGCAAATACATACATAATCAAATCTAAGAAGATATTTTTCTAAAAATATCCACAGTATCACTTGGCAGTTATCACAAAACATGCTAAATTTGCACTCGCAAACAAGGAATAAGAGCAACAAGCACTTATAAAACTTGACATCGCGGAGTGGAGCAGTTGGTAGCTCGCCAGGCTCATAACCTGGAGGTCGTTCGTTCGAGTCGAGCCTCCGCAACTCATAACGGCATAACAAGTTGTAACACAACGAGTTATGTCGTTTTTTGTTTTAGGCTGCGACAAATCTGCGCCAAAGATAATAAAGGGTCAAATATTATTGTTTAGTTTGATAATTAATCGCTTTTATACAATCTACTCAGATCGTTTATACAACATTTCATAGTCTGCCTAAGCGACTGTGGTTCCATCACTTCTATCATCGTCCCATAACTCTGCAACTCCATTATGAAATCGTAGGTGGGGCGAAGCGTAAGTTCGAAGTCGGCATATTCGTTGCAAGAATAAAGCTCTTTCTGCGAGAGATGCAATGGAAGAGAGCGCATGTAGTGTTGATGTGCACTAAAGGCCCGAACAACAATTCGTTGCAAGGGTATATCCTCGTCTATTACTACGCCGAAGAAGCTGGAGAAATAGTCCTTGGCATTGAAGTCGCTAGGGAACTTGAAATGATCTTTTGTTATTTCTATATTCTCAAATCTGTCAAGTCCGTAGATACGCAACCTGTCTTCGTTGATGCTGAGCGCGAGCACGTACCAACGCTTCTGGAACATTTTCAGACAGTATGGCGCAATGGGGAATGTATAGGAATTCTTGTAGTGGAAATTCCGATAAGTAGCCATTATGATGTTGTTGCCCTTCATGGCATCAACAATATCCGTAAGGAAATGACGGCTCGACGGAATCTCCTCTACAAGGATGCGGTCTTTGAGCGACGTATTTTGTGACAACGTATTAGCTGTAGAATAGGTATCGAGCAGCCAACGCAACAGTTCGCCATTGGCAAGACTCTCGGGGTTGGAGATGTAGTAACGATAGCCGCCCTTTAGTCGGCAGTCGATATTCACCCCAAGCGACATGAGTATATTGTCTTTCCAACGGTTGAAGGTCTGACGCGGAAGAGGTTCGCCATAGCTTATGCTTTCGTCAAGCTTCCATTTGTCGCTGAGTTCCTTCAGCGACAGTCCGTGGCTACCAGCACGATATAGAGTGTTGACCACCCAAATGTATTTTTCCAGTGTTGTCATGCGTAACCCATGTATTTAGAATTAATGAAATGTTTAAGTGCCCAAAGTTACAAAAAAATTTTAGTCGTTACATCCATGCTAAAAAATCACTCCTTATATGTTGCATAATCGTATTCCACGGAGATTTCCACATTAAAATCGCGCACCCATAAAAGGTCAAATATTGAGAAGCATGCATGTTCATAGAGGTTGTGGAACGGATATATGAGATGCATGTCGGAAGTCAGCTCTGAGCTTAACCCTTCATTCCAGTTGTCGGTCTTCTCGCTCAAGTAGAGCATATTATAATCTTGATTTAAAATGTCGTTTAACCTTATCCTTAAATTACATACTGTAAAAAGCGAAATCTATCCGCAAGTCCTCCTCAAGGGCATTATCTGCTTTCAAGCAAAACAATGGCTCACTGACACTTATGGACAGCGCTTGGCGCAATGTCGCCATCTCCTTTGACTGGAGAGGATGCTTGGGCGAAGTGCTTATATTATACTGTTTTGTTGTTGGTTGAGGGCCTTTGCTAAGTTGTATTTATCTATCAGTTCCTTCAGGTACGCACACCTTTCGCCAGCATCAAACGCACATGTTTGCCAGCGGTCTATCCAGCACTCATTGGCGCGGAACAGCACACTGAGTTGTTCTGCTGTTGGAGGTTCAGTAAGATTTTTGCCCCGTTCGTACAAATCATCTATAAACTCAGCGTTCATGATTATTCGCCACTTATATTCCTTGTTAATCGTCAACCGTTTCCATCTCCTCCAAAACATGTTATGGAATAAATATTTGTACAGCTTGAATTTATGACGAATACGGTGTTGCTTCATTTCACGCCTTATCTTATTACGAAACGAACGTATATTCATCATCTCTTTTCTCGACGGAATGAATTTGCCATACTTCTCTCTACAAAGTCTGAATACTTTAGCCTCATCGTAGCACGACAAGTGCAGACGCCTACCTAAGCTTTCCCAATCATGAGGAAGAAAGGCATAAAAGGATGTTTCCCATATACAGCATGCGGCAATCTCTGCTAAGGAGATGTCTGCACTATTTGACACTACCACTTTTTGGCCTATAATGGCTTCTGTTTTTGCTATACGTGAATTATCAAAGTCTTCAATGATAATTTCTCTACCAAGAGAATCTTCCCAAGGGTTGCCATCCAAACATGCAGAAACTGTAATTCTTGATTCATCTGTGTCAGAACCAGTCTGAGGAATCATTTCTACATATATGTCATAGCCAGTCTTGCTTTTGGGTGACGGAACAAGATGGCACAAGTAGTCATAGTGCATCTTGAACCATGCCAAAGACCTTCCCTCTGCATAGCTTTTCGACAAAAATGGCGCAATCTCGTCAAACGATACCTTGTGTAATAATTCGCACAATGTCATATCTCAAGTTTTTATCGTTATTTACCGGCAAAGATATTGACGTGCTGACCCAATTATCAATACAGGTTAAATGTTTCTCATAAAAACTCACAAAAA